>Ga0299915_10001237_pt1 | contig 18912 bp, 16 predicted proteins | sample RVTome_13_FD_200263 | JGI IMG/M metagenome (GOLD analysis project Ga0299915, IMG submission 200263) | Soil microbial communities from uranium-contaminated site in the Upper Colorado River Basin, Wyoming, United States - RVT92D227 (version 2) ... | reverse complement strand
TGGCACGCCGTGCGCTTTCGACGTGTCGGGGTCGGCCACCCTGGCCACCTCGAGGCGGCAACCTGCTCTCCGCGCGATGTCCTCCTGGTGCTCCGCCAGCAGGCGCACTACGGCCGAGCCCACGGTCCCGCAGCCGAGCACCCCGACCCGAACGGTCCGTTCCTTCACGTCGCTGTCCCCTCCCCAACTGCGGGCTCGTCGATCCCCTCGCCGGGACCCAGCCACGCGGCCATCAGTATCTCGTCCTCGTATCCGTAGGACTTCCGCGCATGCCGCACGAGCCTACCTTCCTCTACGAAGCCGAACTTGCGGTACAGAGCCAGCGCTGCGTGATTGTGGGGATAGACGGCGAGATCCAGCCGCTCGACACCCACCGCTCTCGCCCACCGCAGTGCCTCCGCCATGAGAGCCGACCCGATCCCGAGGCGACGCCTGTCGGCTGTGACGAACATGCCCAGCGTCGCCACGTGACGTGTCGCCTCGTGCTCGTCCCGTCGGATCGAAAGGCTGCCGATGACCCGGTCCCCCTCCAACGCCATCACGTGGGCTGCGTCGTTGGTCCACGGACGCCGGAATCGCTTGCGGTAGTCGCGCGCCGTACGGGTCACGCGCTCAGTCCGGATGAACCTGCGTTCGGCCGCCACACTCTCGTACGCTCGCAGGAATGACTCGGCGTCGCGCGGTTCCGCCGGCCGCACGGCCACGTCCTCGGGCAGCTCGGCCACGGTCGAGAGGGAGGAAGGCGCCTCGAGCCTCTCCAGCTCCGCAGGATCCTCGCGGCGGAGCCACAGGCGCGCCCGGCCGTCACGTACACCAACGACCGCGGGCCGCCCGACGCGGTTGTAGTTGCTCGCCATCGAGTACGTGTACGCCCCGGTCGCGGCGAATGCGAGGAGGTCGCCCGGACGGACCTGCTGCGGAACCCGGACCCCCCAGGCCAGCACATCGCCGGACTCGCAATGACGGCCGACGACGTCGATCAGGTCCGGATCGCCGCCGCGCGGCGGTCCGGCAATCGCCACCGTGTAGCGGGCGCCGTAGAGCATGGGACGGATGTTGTCTGACATGCCCCCGTCGACCGCGACGAGCACACGGCCGCCCGACTCCTTCACGGTTCCGACCCTGTACAGCGTGACCATGGCCGTCCCGACGACCGACCTCCCCGGCTCCACGAGGGTGTGTGGGATGGGGAGGCCGCGCGACGATGCACCCTCTCGGATCCGGGCGAGCAGGGCCGGTGCCAGCTCATCGAGCTCGAGCGGCCGCTCGCTCGTGTACGCGACGCCGAAGCCGCCGCCCACATCGACGATCTCAGCCTCGAACCCAAGTTCTGCCTGGAGCTGCTGCAGCAGATCGAGCACGACGTCGACCGCGCGCAGGTACGGCTCCACCTCGAGCACCTGGGAGCCGATGTGCGCGTGGAGCCCGACGGGACGGACGTTGGGAAGCTCGAGTGCGCGGCGGACGGCCGTCGGCGCCGCGTCGAGGGACATGCCGAACTTCGTCCCGAGCCCCCCCGTCCGAATCGCCTGATATGCCCCCGCGCCGACGCCGGGAACCACCCGCAGGAGCACCGACTGCACGACCCCGGCTTCGCTCGCTGCGGCGTCGAGCCGCTCGAGCTCCTCGAGGTTGTCAACGTTCACGAGCCACACGCCCGACCGGGCGGCCAGAAGGAGCTCGTCGTCCGTCTTGTTGTTGCCGTGAAATGCGATCCGATCCGCCGGGACGCCGGCCCGCAAGCATGCTTCGAGCTCGCCCCCGGTCGCGACGAGCAAGTTCAGGCCCTCCTCGATGGCGAGGCGAACCATCGCGCGCGACGTGAAGGCCTTGACCGCATAGAGAGGGTGCGGGAACAGCTCGGCGAAGGTCCGGCATCTGGTCCGAACGTGCTCCTCGTCGGCCACGAGGAGGGGGGTTCCGAACCTCGCCGCGAGCTTCTCGGCCTCGATACCACCGATCGAGAGGCCCTCCGGCCCGAAGTGGGCGTTTGCCGGCCAGGGACTGCTTGGCTCAGACATCGCTGCGCTCCATGGATTCGGGGGCCGAGACGCCGAGGAGCGCAAGCACGTTCGCGATCGTCTGCTTGGCGGCAGTGCAGAGCCACAGACGAGCCTGCGTGAGCGGCTCGTCGTCCGTGACGACCCGGCAGTCAGTGTAGAAGCGGTGGAACCGTGCCGCGAGTTCTTGCACATAGTGGGTCAGCCGGTGCGGCGCCCGGAGTTCTGCGGCCTCGGAGACCTCCCCGGGCAACTCCGCGATCGCCCGAAGCAGGTCCAGCTCGGCTTCCGCCGACAGGACGGACAGGTCGACGTCCTCGATGGGACGAAGCACGATGCCGCGTTCCGCCGCGTGCCGGAGGATGCTCGCGATACGCGCATGGCCGTACTGCACGTAGTAGACGGGGTTCTCCATCGTCTGCTGCTTCACCAAGTCGATGTCGAACTCCAAGGAGGAATCGCTCGAGCGCAGCAGCAGCGTGAAACGGGTCGCGTCGGTGCCGACCTCCTCGATCAGGTCGTCCAGCGTTACGAAGTTGCCCGAGCGCCGGCCCATCGGCACCGGCGAGCCGTCCCTGAGGAACGAGACCCACTGGTAGATCAGCATCTCGACCCTCGCCGGGTCGAAGCCGAGCGCCTGAGCCGCGCCCCGCACGCGAGCCACGTCACCGTGGTGGTCGGCGCCCCACACGTAGATCAGGTGGTCGAACCCGCGACGGAACTTGTCGACGAGGTACGCGCAGTCGGCCCCGAAGTACGTGTGAACACCGTTCGAGCGCACCACGACGCGATCCTTGTCGTCGCCGAACTCGGTGGCGCGGAACCACACCGCCCCGTCGCGGTCGTACGCGTACCCGGCCTCCTGGAGGCGCCCCACCGCCTGCTCAATCTCGCCCCGTTCCAGCAGGTCACGCTCCGAGATGAAGACGTCGAAGCGGACCCGAAACCGTTCGAGGGACCGGGCGATCCAGTCGAGCACCTGTCGCGTGGCCGCGTCGCGAATGCGCTCGAGACGCTGCTCCGGCGGGAGCGCGAGGAGCTCGTCCCCCATCTCGGAAACGAGACCGCGGGCGAGCGCGGGGATGTACTCGCCGTGGTACCCGTCCTCCGGAACCTCGGCCTCACGACCCATGAGCTGCAAGTAGCGGGCGTCGACCGACGCCCCGAAGCGGTCCATCTGCCCGCCGGCGTCGTTGAAGTAGTACTCGCGTTCGACGGACCACCCCGTGGACTCGAGGAGCCGGGCCAGGACGTCCCCGATCACCGCGTTCCTCGCGTGACCCAGAGTCAGCGGACCGGTCGGGTTCGCGCTCACGAACTCGACCTGAACCCGCTTGCCGTTCGGCGCGGCCCGTCCGTACTCGCCGCCCCGAACCGCGACCTCGCGCACCACGTCGTGCAACCACTCGCGGCTGAGGTGCACGTTGATGAAGCCCGGTCCGGCGACCTCAGCGCTTTCGACCAGATTCGTCGCCACGAAGTTCGAGACGATGGCGAGCGCCACATCCCGAGGTGATCGGCCCAAACGCGAGGCGAGCCCGAAAGCAACGTTCGTCGCGAGGTCGCCCATCTCCTTGCGAGGCGGTTGACTGAATTCCTGCCGGTAGTCCAGGTCTCCGGCCCAGCCCAGGTCACCGGCGGCGGCTCTGATCGCCGGATCCAGGGCTCGCGCGACCTCTGCTTCGACGTTCATCGGCGGCTTCGGCTGCCCGCCTAGACCTGCTTCGTCTTGGTAAGCGATCTGCGGACGATCTCCACTAGGTGCGCGGGGTCGAACGGCTTGGTGACGTACTCGTCCACGCCGAGAGCGTATCCGCGCTGCCTGTCCTCGTCCTGCGCCCTGGCGGAGAGGAAGATGACCGGGATGTGCTGGACCGCCGGGTTGGCTTTGAGCTGCCGGCACACCTCCCATCCGTCGAGGCCCGGCATCATCACGTCGAGCACGACGACGTCGGGACGATGCTGCTGCACGATCCGAAGCGCCTCCTCACCGCGGGAGGCCGCGTCCACGTCGTAGCCTTCGAGACGGAAGTTGATCTGGAGAAGGCGGACAATCACCGGGTCGTCGTCGACGATCAGGATCCGGGGTTTCCGCTGCTCCTCCACGGTTGCAGCATACCGAAGGCTCCCTGCCGACTTCGTATCCGAGGATCGGGCTAGAGGCGTTGCTAGACTGCCGGAAGAGCCCTCGTAGCTCAGAGGATAGAGCGCCGGCCTCCGGAGCCGGGTGCGCAGGTTCGAGTCCTGCCGAGGGCGCCGTCTACATCGAACCGTGCGGGGATCCCCAGCTACTCCATCACGCGCAGCGTCGAAGCCACGTCCATGCGACGCAGCTTGCGCGCCGTGAGGAGCGGGGCCATCAGCGCCGCCAGCGCGCCGAATCCGATAGCTGCAAGAACCGTGGCCGGGGCGATCCGCGTGAGCATCCCGATCTGCGGCGAGTCCTTGGCCGCGCTCGACAGGAGCGCACCGAGCGCCGCGATGCCCACGCCGAGACCGATGAGCGCTCCAAACAGTCCCACGATCAGGCTCTCGATACTCGTCATCCGAAGCAGCGTCCTCAGTCGCAGGCCGAAGGCGAACATGGTGGCGTGCTCGCGGGCACGCTCGTCGACGTTGATGTTCGCCGCGTTGAACGCCACGAGAAACGCGAGGGCCAAGGCGAAGAGCTCGATGACGGTGAAGATGCCGCCCATCTGCTGGAACACGTCGCGCAGCTGCTGCGCCATCGCGCTCACCGGTTGGACGGAGGCTACCCCAGGCAAGCCGAACATCGCTCGCTTCACGTCGTCCACGCTGGAGCCGGAGGCCGGCACGATCTGCACGGCATTCGCCAGGCCGGCAAGACCCATCAGCCCGGCATCGTCCGCGTCCAGGTAGGCGAACGAGCGCACGGGGTGCGAGTGGATCCCCACGACACGCATCTGCGTCGTCGCGATCGCGAACTCGGACGGCCCCTCACGAACGGGGTGCGAAACGTCCACCGTGTCGCCCACTGAGACACCGAGGTCGTCGGCGGCCTTCCGCGCGATCACGATCCCCGGCAGATCCCCCGGAGAGACGTTCGACCCGATCATCGGATGCCAGACGGAACTCCGCAGGTCGAGCGCCTCGAGGAAGACGTCGAAACGGACGTCCCCTCGTTGGAGCTCTCCGCCGAGGCGCAGCATCGGCTCGGCCGAGCTGACCGTCCGCGAGCTCTCGATCTTCGGAATCACGCCCTCGTCGACTGGCATGAAGCCGGCGAGATCGACGATCACGCGATTCGGGGCCCCGTTCAGCAGCTGCTGGTCGCCTCGATCGATCGTCGTCCCGAGGGAGTCGAGCATGCCGAGCAGCGCGACTAGGGCCATGATCGCCGCGCCGATGCCGACTGCGGTGAGGATCGTCCGACGTGGCGCTCGCAGAACGTTGCGCACGGGCATCTGCCCGAAGCTTCCCCCGGGCAGCGGGACTCGCTTGAGGAGCGGTGCGAGGCCACCACCCCGCGACGCAAGGTGCCCAGAGCGGATCGCATCGGCGGGCTCGACGCGGACCGCTCGCCAAACCGGCCACGCCGTCGCTAGGAACGGTAGAAGGAAGCCGAGCACGGCCGCGCCCACGAACCGACCGGGCTGAAACGGTGTCTGCCACACGGGGAGCGGCTGCAACCGCTCGATCTGCACCTGCATGGCCGCCCCGACCAGCCACCCGACCGCGACCCCGAAGACCACACCGAGCAATGCGATCTCGGCCCCTACGAGAAGCGGTCGCAACGCGATGGTCCACCGTCTGGCGCCGAGTGCCATCCCTATCCCGATCTCTCTCCGTTGAGCCTCCACGATGCGGCTCGTGAGGTTGAACGCGGCCAGGACGGCGGCCAGGAGAATCAGCATCGCGAGCATGTTGAACGTGCCCTGGTCGCTCTCCATGTCGCCGTACATGAAGCGGTAGACGAGATCGTTCTCGATGGGCGAGACCGTCGCCCCCGCCTCGGGCAACGTGGCGGCAAGGGCGGCTTCGACCTCCGCTTGCGCCACCTTTCGGTCGACGCCGGGCTTGAGGGTGAGAACCAGGTCGTTCACCTGTCCCTCGTGTCCTGACAGAGCGCCGACCGAGCCCAGCGGCGCAAACAGTACGGCGAAGTTCGCCTCGGCCATGATGCTGTACCCGAGCGCGTCGTTGACGACGACGAAGTACTCGGGCGAGTAGCCGGTCCCGACGTAATCGATGGCAAGACCGCCGGACAAGCCAACACGCCCGGACGGCTGAAGGTCGTAGTGATCGGCGAAGTGTCCCTCGAGAACCGCGATCGGCGTTCCGTCGTCGCCCGGGGTGAGCGCCCGTCCTCCCGTCAGCCAGATCTCGTCGACGGCAGGGCCATCGCTGGCCACGTCCACACCGACGATCCGCCCCGGAACGAGAATTGCCCGTCCTCCGGTGGAAGCATCCACCTGCGTGGGCACGATCAGACGCTCTTCCGCGCCGACGACCCACGCCGGGTGGCGCATCCGGGCAAGCGCCTCGGTGAGCGTCCCCGTCGGCACGAAGCTGCCGTCGCTCAGGCTCACGCGCAGATCGTGCGTGTGCAGCATCGCGTAGTTGGCGTCGTAGGTTCGCCGGCGCCAGTCCGACGTGCTCCCCAAGCCGGCCTGAAGTCCCGTGCCGAGCGCGATGATCAGCGCGATGACGGTTACCTGTACCCACCGACGCCGGAGCTCTCGAGCCGACCAGCGGAGCCAGAACCACAGGCGATCCACGGCGTCACCTCACCAGTGCAGATCGGCGATCGGAGCCTTCCCGCCCTTCGGAGGGCCATCGCTCACGACACGCCCGCTCGAGAGTTCGATCACGCGGTCGGCGATCCGCGAGATCTCGCGGTTGTGGGTCACGACGAGCACAGTCATGCCCGCATCGGCCTGCGCTTGGAGCAACCCAAGGATCTGAACCCCCGTGCGGAAGTCCAGCTCGCCGGTCGGCTCGTCGCCAAGGAGGACCGGGTTGCCCGTCGCGAGCGCGCGGGCGATAGCCACGCGTTGTTGCTCTCCCCCCGAGAGTTCGTGGGGGAAGTGATCGACGCGGGCCCCGAGCCCGACCTCCTCGAGGACCCGACGCGCGACCTCTCGCCCCCCCGGCTTCTCGGCGACGTCGACCCCGAACCGCACGTTCTCCAAGGCCGTCAGGCTCGGGAACAGGTTGAAGCTCTGGAACACGAAGCTCACGGTGCCGCGACGGAACCTGGAGAGCTCGGCCCGGCTCGCCCCGGTCACACGGCGTTCGGCAACCGTGACCTCGCCGCTCGTGGTGGAGTCGAGCGCGCCGACCACGTTCAGCAGCGTGGTCTTGCCGCTTCCGGACGGTCCGAGAACCACCACGAACTCGCCCTGGTCGACCTCGAGGTTCACGTCGTCCAGCGCGATGACCGACAAGGCGCCCCCGATCTCGTATCGCTTCGTGACGTGCTCGAGAAGCACCATTGTCGGCACGCCTTCGCGGTGCCCCGCGTGCGGCATCCCGAGTCCGATCGACCGTTCCTCCACCGCCGTCCCCTATCGCTCGGGTTCTTCTTGGAGAATGAACTGCAGTGACCGTCGAACGGCCCTTGTAGATCAGGGAGTTCAGTCTATACTGAACGTATGAAACCGTCAACGAAACGCCCGGTCTCGAAGGATCGGGGCACCAGACCAAAGCACGAGCGAACGCCGCCGCCCACCAGAGAGGAACTCGCCTTCGTGGAACAGACCGGAATCCTCTTCGAGGAGATGGGGATTCCGCGCATGGCCGGCCGCATCGTCGGCCGCCTCCTCATCGCCGACCCTCCGATCCAGTCGTCGGCGCAGCTCATGCGGTATCTCCGCGCAAGCAAGGGTTCGATCAGCACGATGACGCGTCTGCTGATCCAGCTGGGGCTGCTCGAGCGGATCGGTGTCCCCGGCGAGCGAATCGACCACTTCAGCCTGCGGCCCGACGGCTGGGAGCGTCTGACGCTCGAGCGCGTCCAGCGGACGACCGACATCAGGGGGCTCGTCGAGCGGGGCCTCGAGCTTCCGGTCGCTTCGAGCCCGGAAGTGCGTCGGCGGATGGTGGGTGTGCGTGACTTCTTCGGATTCGTGGAGCGCGAGCTCCGGGCGCTCCTCGAACAGTACGAACCCCACGGCAAACAGGCGTCAGGGCAGCCGGACCCCTAAGCCGATCGGCCGGGTGCGGACTCGAGCCGGATCGAGATCTCGGGAGCCTGCCTGATGGAGTTGTGGACGGTGCAGTGCTCCACCACTGCTAGCAGGCCGGCGCGCCGCTCCTCGGGGAACCCCTCGGGAACTCGGACGCTCAGGGCCATGGCGGACACGCGCGCGGGACGATCGGTCGCGAACGAGAAGTCACACTCCACGGCGAGCCCATCAGGAGGAAGACCGTGGCGGCGCAGGTAGCGCTCGGCGTAGTAGGCGATGCAGGAGGCGAGGCCGGCCACGAACAGCTCTGTGGGTGTCGGGCCCGAGTCCTCACCACCGTCGCCGACCGGCTGGTCGACCAAGAGCTCATGTGATCGGATCCGCACACGGAAGCGGTCACCTCTTTCGTGGGTGACCAGGATGTCGAACACGTCGCACCCCCCTCTCCTGTCCATCGTACAGAGGGGCCTGAGCAACTCTGCCTCCAAGAGGCGGCTCGCTGGCGCGAACGGCCGACGGGCGCGGTATCGTTCGATCCCGGATGACCCCCGACCTCCGAACCGCCGTCGCCGCTCTTGCCCCGCGGATGCGAGCGGATCTCGAGCGCCTCGTGCGCATCCCGTCCGTGGCGTTCGAAGGGTTCGACCCGGGGCCCGTTCGCGCCTCGGCGGAGGCCACCGCCGACATCCTCGGGTCGGCAGGGTTCGAGGGCGTTCGCCTGATCGAGCTGCCCGGCGACCACCCGGCGGTGTTCGCCCAAGTCGACGGGCCGGAGGGCGCTTCCACGGTCCTTCTGTACGCGCACCACGACGTACAGCCCTCGGGCCCCGAGGAACTCTGGGACACGCCACCGTTCGAGCCGACGATCAGAGACGGACGCCTGTTCGGCCGCGGCTCGGCCGATGACAAGTCGGGCATCGCGGTCCACGCGGGTGTGCTTCGAGCTTTCGAGGGACAGCCTCCGGTCACGCTGAAGGTGATCGTGGAGGGCGAGGAGGAGGCGACGACCGAGAACCTCCCGAGGCTGGTTCACGGCCATAGCGACCTGCTCGCCGCCGACGTGATCGTCGTCGCCGACTCCGGCAACTGGCGCACAGGCGAGCCCACGCTTACAACGACGCTGCGAGGTCTGGTCGACTGCTTCGTCGAGGTGCACACGCTGGCCCTCCCCGTGCACAGCGGAAGCTACGGGGGCCCGGCACCGGACGCGCTCGTCGTTCTCATCCGGATGCTCGCCACGCTGCACGATGAGCGTGGCAACGTCGCGATCCAGGGTCTGGCGACCGGGCCGTGGCGCGGCGTCGAATACCCGGAGGATGCGTTCCGCGCTGAGGCGGGCGTTCTTCCTGGGGTCGAGCTGATCGGGGATGGCTCGCTCGCGGAGCGCTTGTGGACCAAGCCGTCCGTGAGCGTTATCGGAATCGACGCGCCCACTGTTCACGGGTCGCGCAACATCCTCGTCGATCGGGCGCGGGCGCGCGTGAGCCTTCGCATCCCGCCGACCGAGGATCCCGAGCACGCCCTGAGCCTCCTGACTCAGCACCTCGAGCGGGTCGTCCCCTGGGGCGCTCGTGTGACGCTGACGAGGGGCAGCCCAGCCTTCGGGTTTGCGGTCCCGACCGGCGGCCCGGCTCACGAGGCCGCACGTCGCGCCCTCGCCGAGGCCTACGGCCGCGACGTGGTCGAGATGGGTAGCGGCGGGTCCATACCGTTGATACCGGTGCTGGCCGAAGCGTTCCCGAACGCCGAGATCCTCCTCGTGGGCCCGATGGACGAGCGCTCGAACATCCACGCACAGAACGAGAGCGTCGACCTGGCCGAGCTCGAGCGGGCCGCTCTCGCCGAGGCGCTCCTCCTGGAAGGAGTCGCGGACCTGAGCCGCTGATGCGCTCGGGGGCGCCGGCTTGCTAACGTACGGGCGCGATGAACGAGAACCCGAACGAACAACTACCCGCGATGCCACAACCGGTTGGCCCGGCCGACCAGCAGGCAGCGCCCCAGGAGGCCATCGCTCAGCCGGCCAAGCTCCTTCGGATCGCGAGCATGGTGCACGAGCTCCTGGAGGAGACCCGTCAGGCCTCGATCGACGAGCCCGGCCGGATTCGCCTGCGCGAGATCTACGAGCGCTCCGTCGGCGAGCTGCGCGAGGTGCTCTCCCCCGACCTACAGGAGGAGCTCGCGGTGCTCACTCCCCCGATGGAAGGGGTTCCGACCGAAGCCGAGATCCGTGTGGCGCAGGCCCAGCTCGTCGGATGGCTCGAGGGGCTGTTCCACGGGATCCAGGCCGCGCTGTTCGCGCAGCAAGCCGCCGCCCGCGCCCAGTTCGAGGAGCTGCGGCGGCGCGGCCTGCCCGGTGGGCAGCCACAGCCGCCACAACCCGACGGTTCGGGCCAGTATCTCTAGCGGAACCGGCAACTGCTGAGGCCCGCCACCGGCGGGCGCTACGCCGCGAAGCTCACGCGGCGCCGATCAGCGCGTCGATCTGCAACCTGCGCGACCGGACCGTCTCGGCGAGACCCGATGTGATCTCGCCCACGAGCCCAGGCCCTCGATAGAGCATCCCCGTGTAGACCTGGACCGTCGTGGCTCCCGCCTCGATGCAGGACAGGGCGTCCTCCGCCGAGAAGATCCCACCGCAGGCGTTGATCGGGATCTCGCCCTCGGTGGCTCGGCGAACCTCCCGAACGATCCGGACCGTGTCCTCGAACACCGCCTTGCCGGATAGACCGCCGGAACCGATTGCCAGGCGCGTGTCGAGCACGGGGCGGGTGTTCGAGCAGGTGAGGCCGTCGGCGCCGCCTTCGAGCGCGATCTCGGCGAGCCGGAGCACTACCTTGCGCTCCAAGTCGGTGCGAAACGGAGGGAGTTTCACGAACAGCGGCTTGGCCCGCCGGGCCCCCAGCTCTCGCAAGAGCTCTGTGAGGTGCGCTTCGTTGTCGCGGTCACGGCCCCACGAGACGTTCGGGCAACTCGCGTTCAGCTCGATCGCGTCGACGTGCGGCTCGAGGAGCGCGTGGGCGGACACGGTCTCGTCAAGACCCTGGTCCGCGATGCTCGCGAACCTCGGCGCAGTGCGTTCCGTCGCGGCGAGCCATCGCGCTGCGGTCTCCGCGCCGGGGTTCGGCAGCCCCATCGAGTTGACCATCGAGCACCGCCGCGGGTACCGAGCGATTCGCGGCTTCGGGTTCCCTCGCCGAGGCGCGCGCGTGATCGTGCCGCCTACCACGTAGCCGAACCCGAGTCGCCCGAGCGCGCCGAGACGTCTCCCCGTCTTGTCAAAGCCGGCGGCCAGGCCGACGGGGTTCGGCAGCTCGAGACCCGCGAGCTTCACTCGAAGGAGCGGATCGTCCGCGGAGCCGCCGATGCGTTCCCACGGCAACGGGAGGCCGAGCAGCCGGTTCGCGACTCGGTGAGCGGCCTCCGGCGGAAGGGCGAAGAGCACCGGCTTGGCGACCGCCCAGTACAGACCCATCGGCGCCTATGCTACCCACGATGTCCGACGACCTCGCCAAGCGGCTGCTGAAGGCCTCCGAGCTCCGCGGTGACTTCGTCCTGTCCTCCGGGAGGCGCTCCTCCGTCTACTTCGACAAGTTCCGCTTCCTGACGGACCCACCGCTCCTCAAGGAGCTCGCCGGCGAGATCGCGCGACTGCTCCCAGAGGGCATCACACATCTGGCGGCGCCTGAGGGCGCTGCGACGTTGCTGCTCGCCGCCGTGGCTCTCGAAGCGGGCCTTCCGATCGCGGTCGTTCGCAAGGAGCCGAAGGACTACGGCACGAAGTCGCAGGTCGAGGGGCACGCGCCCGCCGGAGCCCAGGTCGCTCTGATCGAGGACGTGTCCACGACGGGACACCAGGTCCTGGAGGCCGCGAAGGTCCTGGAGGCCAGGGACTGCCAGATCGGCATCATCCTTCTGGCGATCGACCGGGGTGGAGCCGAGCACCTGCGCGAGGCCGGCTACTGGGTGAGATCGGTCGTCGAAGTCGAGCCGTCCCGGCCCCAGACGGACTAGCCGGCCGCGGGTCGCTCCCGCCGGACCGCGGCCTCGCGATCGGCCTCGGCGGACCGTTGGCGGTTGACCCGTCGGTAGAGGCCCCTGAGGTCCCGGTAGACCTCCTTGTAGACGCCGAACAGGAAGTCGTAGACGGCCGCGTTCTCCGGGTGCGGCTCGAAGGCGCACTCCGCCGTGACGATCTGCCCGAGCGACGCGAAGTCCGGGTACACGCCGAGACCAACGGCGGCGGTGAGGGCCGCGCCGACGGCGCCGGCGTCTTGTGGATCGGCGACGGTCTCCACGCGTCGCTTCGTCACGTCCGCGAGGATCTGCATCCACGGGCGTCCCTTCGCCCCTCCGCCGACGACCCGTAGCTTGGGCAGTGAAACGCCGAAGTCCTGCTCGAGCACTTCGAGCAACCAGCGGAAGTTGAAGGCAACCCCCTCGTACACGGCCCGCACGAGATTGCCCCGGTGATGATCGATGCCGAGGTTCAGGAACGCTCCGCGGACGAAGGTGTCGCAAAGCGGCACCCGCTCGCCGTACATCCAGGGCGTGAACACCAGGGAGCCGGAGCCAGGCTGGACCTCCTCTACGATGCGGTCCAGCATCCGAAAGACCTCTTCTCGCCCCAGCCGCTCGACCTCCTGAGGGAACAGCTCGTCCGCGATCCACTGGAGGCAGAAACCGGTCGTCTCCATCTCGGCCATGAGCAGGTTGTGCTTCGGGTCTGCCGACTGGATCACGGCGACTCCGTGCCGGCCCGTGACCGTTCGGCTGGTCACGACGCTCGCCCAGCCCGAGCTGCCGATGTACAGGTGCCCGTCCCCCTCCGCCACGGCACCCGCCCCGACCGCCGAGCACGGAATATCACCCGCCCCGGCGACCACCGGCGTCCCCTGCAGGAGGCCACACGCGGACGCGGCGTCCTTCGTCAGCGGCCCGACGACGTCGATCGGCCGCACGAGCGGCGGCAGCTTGCCCGGGTCGATCCCCGAATGGCGCATGACGCCGGTCAGCCACCGCTTCCGCTTCAGGTCCAAGCCGAACACCGATGCGCCGGTCCACTCCATCACGATCCGATCGGTGGCCCGGTTCAGGAGATAGCCGTTCACATCGACGAAGCAGCTCATGCCCTGGTAGACGTCCGGCTCCTCCTCCTTCAGCCAGACGAGCTTCGGGATGCCGTCCTTGCCACCGAGCTCGGCCCCCGCGAGCCGGGCGAACGCGCGCGGCCCGCCGAAACGACGCATCACGCGCTTGGCCTGGTCACAGGCGCGGTTGTCGAGCCAGATGATGGGTCGGCGAAGAACCCGGCCCTCTGAGCTCATCGGCACGAGCCCGAGAAGCTGCGAGCTGAAGGTCATGCACGAGACTCTCGACGGTGCCGTCCCGGTCGCGTCGAGCAGCTCGCGGCTGGTGGCGCACACGGCGCCCCACCAGTCCTCGGCTTCCTGCTCGGCCCAATCGGGCCTGGGGAAGAGCGTCGGGTAAGTCCGCAGCCTGGATCCCAGAACACGGCCGGCGCTGTCGACCAGCACCGCCTTCGATCCGGTCGTGCCGACGTCGTGCGCGACGATCAGATCGGCGGCCATGGCTACCGGACCCTACGCGCCCACCACCAGCGAGAGCAGATCCGCCACGGGAACGTTCTCGGGCGTTCCCCCCTCGGGGATCCGAGAGATGTGCACGGGTATGGGCTGGCCGGTGGCCCCCATGATCTGGGCGAGCAGGGCGAAGAACTCGGCGGGCGCGACGCCGACCTCCGGCGGTACCACGCCCTTGGCGCGGATCTTGCCGGTGGCCGCAAGGATCGCCCCGAGCGCGGCCGGGAGACCCGTCCCCTCGCCCATCCCCTGCCCCTCCGAAGCGAGCGAGAACACGTACGTGAGTCCGTGTCCGTCCTTTGTTCCGCGGATCACCATCTTCAGGCAGCCGACGGGCCCCTCTATGCCCGCCTCACGCGTCAACCGAGCCCGTCTCGAGAGCAGGAACGAGATGGCGAAGGCGACGGGAGGAACGTACTGGCCGTGGCACTCGATCGGCTCCTCCGAGGTCATCCCCAACCGCACCGCTCCCTTGATCAGTTCCGCGTAGGCGGGAGGCAGCACCAGGCCCTTGTTCGTCACCTGCTTGACGCCCGGGATGTGTGCCGGAAGCGTCAGTGTCTCGGGGTGCGGGTACGCGTAGACGCGATAGGTGCCGAGGCCCTCGAACTCGACGTCCTCCTCGAGAGAGTGGCCGCTGTCCTCGAACAGGCGAACGGACTGGAGCTTGCCGTCGAGGAAGACCGGCACGTCGATGACCATCGAGTGGATCCTGTGAGCCACTACGGCTCTGCCCTCCTCCGGCTCTCCGCCGTGAGCGTGGTAGATGTCGATGGCGTCCACCTGCTCGAAGAGGTGGTCGGCGGCCACCCTGGCGATGACGTTCGCGACCCCGGGCGAGCTCCCCATCCCGATGAGCGCCGAGATCCCGGCCGCCTTCACCTCTTCGTCCATCGCGAGCAGCTTCTCCGTGGCGTCGAAGTCGTCGCAGACGTCGACGTAGTCGATGCCCGCCGCCTTCACCGCCGACAGGATGATCGGGGCGTACCGATAGAAGGGACCGACGCAGTTAAGGACCACCCGCGCGCCGACCGAGACTCGGCGAACGCTCTCCTCGTCGTCGGCCTCGAGCGGCGCCGCCGACGCGCCCTGGAAGCCCAGCGAGCCTACGAGCGCCCGCGCCCGGAGTAGATCCCGGTCGGCCACGACGATCTCGTCGAATACCCCAGTCGCCGCGAGCGTCCGCGTGGCGACGCTTCCCACCGCACCGGCTCCTCCGAGCACCGCAACCTTCGTCATGGCCGGTCTCCTCTCCGGGCGCAGCGCCGCGCATCCGCGCGGAGAGTCGCCTCCTGCGACTTCGTCACAGGCCGATCCCCTTTCCGAACGGGTCCACCCAAGTCTCCAGCGCCTTCGCGAGCTCCGCGTCGGACTGCGCCGCCTCCTTCAGCGGGATCCCCCGCATGGTGGCGTCGATCGCTTGCCGAAACGCCCTTGCGCCCGCGACGGGGCCATCCGGATGCGCGTGTATGCCACCTCCGGAGCCGATCACGATGTCGGGACCCAGATCCTCGATCACCTTCGGGACCATCGACGGCGTGATCCCGCCGGACGCCATCGGGAACGTGGGCTTCAGCCCGTGCAGCGGGAACAGGAGGTTCCTGGCAACCGCCGCGAACTTCTCCGGCATGACCGGCGCCTTCCCGTACGGCGCGGGGAACACTACGACGTCGGCCCCGGCCAGACGCGGGAGCTTGCCGAGCACGAGGTGCGAGCTGATGCCGTGCCACGGCGACATGTACAGCGCCCCTGCCACGTCCATGTGTGCGAGGATCGGCACGTCGACTGCCGGGTCCTCCGCGAGGGCCTGTAGCACCGGGAAGCCGACCGCGAGGTAGTTCACCATGATGGCGTTCGCGCCGATCTCGACCGCGTGACGAGCGTTCTCGAACACCTTCGGTATGCCGTCCGTAACGTTCACCGTGTAGAGGGTGCGCTCGCCGGTCTCCTCGAAGACCTCCTTCTCGATCTGCATGTAGCGCGAGACGCGCTCGGCGACCGAGTTGAACGACGCGTCGGCGAGCAGCTCGTCGTCCTTCACGATGTCGCAGCCTCCGAGCGCCGCCGCGCGGAACAGCTCGGCTCCGACCTCGAGGGGGTAGCCGGTGCACGGTTTGATCATGTTGTTCAGCAACGGCCGTCCCTCGACTCCAAGCACCTGGCGAACGCCGGCCACCCCGAACCTCGGACCCTGGAACCCCTCCACGTACCTCTTCGGCAAGCGGATGTCGACGAGCTTGACCTTCCCACCCATCGAGATGTTGCCGACGACGGTCGTGAGGAGCATGGGGATCTGCTCTCCGAAGTTCACCTCCGGGAAGGCCACCTGGATCAGGTAGCTGCGGTCCCCCTCGGCCAGGGACGGCGTGGGGAACTCGACGTCGGGCACCTCGTAGACGCCGATCACCTTCGCTATGTGCTTCACGCGCACCTCTGGCGTCTCCCCCGGCACCGGTACCCACGTCCCCGTGCTCTGCTCGATCGCCAGTGCCGGCGCGAGCTTCGGGACCGGCACCATGGCGGGGAAGGAGACGAGGTACGTGGCGACGACGTACTCCTCCTGGTCGACGCCTTCGGGCAGAGCAAGCGGCATCGAGAGCATCTCGAGCTCGTTCATAGCGGACCCCTCTCGTTCGGTGCCCGGGGCCAACGCTAACGCTCGGTCAGGCGGGTGGCATCTCGCAGCGCCAGACCTGCAGGCGCCACAGGAGGCGGCTGCCGCGGGCGTGGAGGTCGAGGAGGCCCTCCTTCATCATCCGCGCCACGGCCTTCGACTTCGCCACGACATCGGGCAGCGGGAACTCACGCGAAAGCAGCGACTGGAGGTTCGCGGCTCCGAAGATGCGGCGCGCCACGTCGAGGATCCGGTTCTCGTTCTGGATCGTGCCTGTGGGCAGGTATAGGCGGCCACCCGGCGCCAAGCAGTCGTTCTCCCGAATGCTCTCGAGCATGGCCTCCGGGAGCTCGGCACCCGTCGGTCCTCCGGCCCGTCCGTCCGGGAACCAGCCGGAGACCTCCGCGATCTCGTCGGGGATTCCCGAGACGTCGCCGATGATGACGTCTGCCTTGACGTCGCGTACCGGATCGAGCAGGGAGCCGATCCGGAACTCGATCCGGTCCTTCAGTCCCAGGCGCCGGGCGTTCTCCTCGGCCACCTCCACCGCCTCGGCCGAGATGTCACAGCCGAAGACTCTCCGGGCCCCCAGGCGAGCGGCCACGAACGACAGGACCCCGCTGCCGCATCCGACGTCGATGACGGTGTCGCCGGGATCGATCTCGAGCGCCTCCGCGATCGTACGGCTCGTGTGGGTGGGGGCGAACACGCCGGGATCGACCAGGATGGTGAACGGGCCGGTCCTTCCCTTCCACTCCAACTCACTCACGGATTCGCTCGCCATCGGAGCGTCATGTTGCGCAGGAGTCCGCCAAACAGTCAAGCCGGCCTTTAGACCGTTGGCGCGGCGTGACGCGCCTTCGGGCCGGGAACGAGATCGCCGCGCTCGATCGCGTCGGCCTCACTCGAGGCGCATGCGGCGACCGCAGCCGTGTCCACCCCGAGGTGCCCCCGCGGGTACCGGCCGATCCGCGAGGCCGCTCGCCGCAGAAGCCGAACTGCGCCGTGCCGGTTCCCTCGGAGCAGATGGACGTACCCGGCGCCGAGCTGGGACAGGCCTTTGAAGAGCTCGGCGTCGTCTGTGCCCCGAGCCTGCTTCCAGGCCGTCTCCCAGGCCTCGTGGGCGTGGAAGAAGCGGCCGGCGCTGAAGTGCTCGCGGGCGAGGCGGTGGTTCTCCTCGATCGGGAGGTGGCCGAAGTCCTCGAGATGCAGCCGGTTCTCGGATCCCCAGGGCTGCGGGCGGCCGAGCTCGTCCCGCGGCCGCTCGGGCTTGTTGCGACGCTCGGTCGGCATGCCGCTCTTCCCTGCGGCTTCTTCTGGCACGACAGCAATCGTACCGGCGGCGGCCGGGGACGCGGGGTTCATCGGCGTCAGCTCAGCATCTGCTCAGCGTCTGCTCAGCGCGCGCTCCAATGCGCTGGCAACGGTTGGTGCCTGCCGATACCCTGCTGAGGATGGAGACGCCCGACACGTCTCAACCCGCGGAAGCCCCGGCGGCTTCGGCGAGCGCCCCCCGGAGCGATCCATCCGTCGCGCCTCCCGAGGCCTCACGCATGCCGCCCTGGGTCCCGCGGCTGATCCTGCTCGTCGTCCTGGCGGGCTTCGTTTCCTACGCCTCTTTCTCTCTGTTCCGCAAGCTCCGCGACCTCATCATCTGGGTGATCACGGCGCTGTTCCTCTCGTTCGCCCTGGAGCCGGCCGTCAACTGGCTCGTGAAGAAGCGCGGGTGGCGGCGAGGGGCGGCGACCGCGCTCGTCCTGTTCGGTCTGGCCCTGATCGTCATCCTGACGATCGCGGCGATGGTCCCGCTCGTGATCGACCAGGTCCAGGAGCTCGTGCGCCGGGTGCCCGATTGGCTCGACAAGGCGAGCGTCTACACGCGGCGTTGGTTCAACGTGGAGCTCACCAGCGACAAGATCCTGTCCAAGATCACGAGCGCCGACCAGGCCGTCGGGCGGATAGCCTCGAACCTCGCGTCCGTCGGCGCGTTCATCCTCACCCTTGTGTTCCAGATGCTCACGATCGGGCTGTTCACCTTCTACCTGGTGGCCGACGGGCCCCGCCTGCGGCGGTCCGTGTGCTCGCTGCTCACGCCGCGCCGCCAGCGCGAGGTCCTGGACGCGTGGGAGATCGCGATCGACAAGACGGGCGGGTTCCTGTACTCACGCCTGCTGCTCGCCGCGGTCTCGGCGTTCTCCTCGTTCGTCGCGCTCACGTTGCTCGGCGTGCCCTTCGCCCTGCCGCTCGCGTTGTGGATGGGGCTCGTCTCGCAGTTCATCCCCGTGATCGGCACATACATCGCGGCGGCGGTGCCGCTGCTCGTCGTGCTCATGTCGGACCCGTGGTCGGCGCTGATCTTCCTGATCTATGTCGTCGTGTACCAGCAGATCGAGAACTACCTCCTCAGCCCGCGCATCACCGCCCGCACGATGCAGCTTCATCCCGCCATAGCGTTCTTCGCCGCGCTCGCCGGAGCATCGGTCTCCGGCGTTCTCGGGGCCTTCATGGCGCTCCCCGCTGCGGCCGTAATCCAGGCGACCGTCTCCAGC
>Ga0299915_10001236_pt1 | contig 18916 bp, 19 predicted proteins | sample RVTome_13_FD_200263 | JGI IMG/M metagenome (GOLD analysis project Ga0299915, IMG submission 200263) | Soil microbial communities from uranium-contaminated site in the Upper Colorado River Basin, Wyoming, United States - RVT92D227 (version 2) ... | reverse complement strand
ATCCCTTGCTAAAATCACCTGTTTTCTGGCAGCGGTTTTCATCTCAAATCGCTTCCCTGGAAGACCTCGCCTGTATGAAGCTTTCCGCTATTGCTCAACGGGGATCAAGGAAAGACTTTGTGGATATCTATGCTTTGGGTATAAAACGTTTCCCTTTGAAGAAAATGATCCGTTTATATCAACAGAAATACGATGTTAAAGATATTGCCCACCTTCTTTACGGTCTTGCTTATTTCGACGAGGCAGATAAAGAGAGGATGCCCAAGATTTATTGGAATATTGACTGGCCAAAGATCAAGAAGACAATCCAAGGCTGGGTAAGAGAAATGGTATCGTAAAACACAGGCCTTAAGAAAGCTAACTTCTTTTTCTGGGTCCGTGCCTTTTGAGACAAGACGTTTTAGTCAATTACCCCGCAGCCGGGCTGAGGCGTAATTTATTTCCCGCTTTTCTCTATATACCCTCCCGCAAAGGTAATCACACAAACAGTCCTGTAAGTAGGGTGGGGGCCACAGGCAACTCCGATCACACGGAAATCTGAATTGAAGTTATTTTTTCTGTGTCCGCGACTGGGAACGCCATCGTCTATGATAAGACCCATCACGATATCTCGGGCTTGATTACTGCCGTAGGATATATTCTCGCCAATGCTTTTCTCCCAAGTCCCATAGCGATTTACTCTATCCGAGGGTTGACTTCCATCACTGCCCTTGTGTTGGCTGGAACCTGCTGATCCTTGATCCTTAACATGATCCTTTGCTCCTGAGGACATTCCCTTCGATGGGATAAGGGGAGGGAGAGGTTGTATAGAGCGAAGAAAACGAATCGCCTCATCCACTGCTCTCACTCCTTCTTTTGTTAGGATGGGAGTCTCTCCAGGAAGTCTAAGAATTTTCCGATCATAATACTTCCTGCGTTGTTCAAGGAGAGAAGCGTAGTCTTTTGGAGCCGTTCGAGCCATGTTTATCTCATAAACCACTGCATTTTCCAAAGGCGAGAGAAATTTGGCGTCTCCAATTTTGCCGGGTTGGGAAAATCCAACGGCAGAGGTGAATAAGAGGATCAGAGAGATAACACATAAGATATTGGATGGCCTGATCATGCTCATTCTGTTTTCTGCTTCAAACTTTTTGTGAGGACGGCACAGATGATACAGGAAAGACATTATTCGAAATTAAAACAATGCCTGGACAAATTCCGTGGCGTTAAATTCCTTCAGGTCATCGATCCCTTCGCCCACGCCAATATACCGGATTGGAATTCTTAGCTCTTCTGTGATTCCGACAATGATTCCTCCCTTGGCTGTTCCATCCAATTTGGTCAGAGCGATGCCTGTCACCCCCACGGCTTCGTTGAAGAGTTTCGCCTGAGAGATTGCGTTCTGGCCTGTCGTGGCATCAAGGACGAGGAGGATCTCATGAGGCGCCCCTAAGCATTCTCGCCCGACAATCCGTTTCACCTTTTTCAACTCTTCCATGAGATTGACTTTGGTGTGAAGCCTGCCTGCTGTATCGATGAAGACAAGATCGATCCCTCTGGCCTTGGCGGCGTGGATGGAGTCGAAGGCCACAGCAGAAGGATCTGATCCTTTAGATTGTTTGATCAAATCAGCTCCAACTCGATTGGCCCAGATCTCAAGCTGCTCGACCGCAGCAGCCCTGAAGGTATCCGCAGCGCCGACCAGGACCTTTTTCCCTTGTAAAGTATACTGATGGGCAATTTTTCCGATGGTGGTTGTTTTCCCGCCGCCATTGACTCCAACCACCATGAAGACAAATGGTTTTGTCTGGAGGTCGATGAAAAGGGGCTTCTCCCCTGATTTTAGGATCCGAAGGATCTCTTGCTTGATAAACTCTTTTACCTTTTCAGGCTCCTGAAGCTCTCCCCTTCTCAGTCCCTGGCGAACGCCCTCTATCAATTGACCGGATGTCTTCACTCCCAAATCAGCTTCGAAAAGAAGCTCTTCCAATTCATCCAAGACATCCTGATCGATCTCTTTCTTTCCCAGAAAGAGCTGATCGATCTTTTCGACAAACCCCTGATGGGTTTTAGAAAGACCCGTTTTTAATTTTTCAATAAAATTCCACATCGCATTTTCTCAGAACAGGCTTATGTTTTTTAATATCTACCACCATCGAGGAATAAAATCAAATCCGTCCCATTCCCCATGTTGGTAGGCATTAAAAGGGAATACTATTTCAAAATAGCTTCTGTCAAATAAAAAAGGGCGAGGGTTTTCGCCTCGCCCTTTTTAAGAAACATATCAAAGTATGTTACTTCTTCCCTACATCTTCGAAATCTGCATCGACCACATCTTCCTGTGGCTTTTGTCGAGGTCCTTCCTGGGGGCCGCCTTCGGCTCCCGGTCCGGCCGCTCCTTTTTGGGAAGCCTTCGCATACATGGCCTCCGCCAATTTGTGGGAGGTACGGGTGAGCTCTTCCTGGGCAGATTTGATGGCGCTCACATCGTTCAATTCCATCGCCTTTTTCGCTTTGGCAACCGCCTCTTCGATATTCTGTTTCTCCCCGGAATCGACCTTATCGCCGTATTCCTTCAAGGATTTTTCGGTCGAATAGATAAGCGTATCAAGTTGATTTCTCGCTTCAGCAAGCTCACGTCTCTTCTTATCTTCTGATGCATGGGCCTCGGCATCTTTGACCATCTTTTTGATATCGTCTTCGTGAAGACCACTGGAAGCAGTAATTTTTATGGATTGTTCTTTACCCGTTCCAAGGTCCTTTGCCGAGACATGAACGATTCCATTGGCATCAATATCGAAAGCGACCTCGATCTGAGGAATGCCTCTGGGAGCGGGCGGAATCCCTACCAGTTCAAATTGGCCGAGAGTTTTATTATCCGCGGCCATCTCTCGTTCTCCCTGGAGGACATGAATCGTCACCGCAGGTTGGCTATCCGATGCGGTTGAAAAGATCTGACTCTTCTTCGATGGAATGGTAGTGTTCCTTTCAATCAATTTGGTAAAGACTCCACCGAGTGTCTCGATCCCAAGGGAGAGCGGGGTGACATCCAGGAGGAGCACATCCTTCACCTCACCCTTCAGGACTCCAGCTTGAATCGCCGCACCAATCCCTACCGCCTCGTCAGGGTTCACGCTCTTGTTGGGTTCTTTTCCAAAGATTTGCTTCACCTTCTCCTGAACTTTAGGCATCCGGGTCATCCCGCCAACGAGAATGACCTCATCGATGTCCCTGGCTGCAATTCCAGAATCGGCAACGGCCTGTCGGCATGGCCCTTCAACCATTTCAATCAACTCCTCCGTCAGTTTTTCCAATTTGGCCCGGGTCAATTTCATGTTCAGATGCTTCGGTCCTGAGGCGTCGGCAGTGATAAAGGGTAGATTGATGTCTGTCTCCATCATGTTGGAGAGTTCAATCTTCGCTTTTTCAGCAGCCTCTTTTAACCTTTGAAGGGCCATCCGATCTTTTCTCAGATCAATCCCCTGATCTTTTCTAAACTCGTCCGCTAAATAGTCGATGACACGTTGGTCAAAGTCGTCTCCACCCAAATGGGTATTTCCATTGGTCGATTTGACCTCGAAAACACCTTCGCCCAACTCAAGGATGGAGATATCAAATGTTCCGCCCCCCAAGTCGAAGACCGCAATCTTCTCATCCTTCTTTTTTTCGAGACCATAGGCGAGGGAAGCGGCCGTGGGTTCATTGATGATCCGAATGACATTCAAACCTGCTATTCGTCCAGCATCCTTGGTCGCCTGACGCTGACTATCGTTGAAATAAGCCGGGACGGTAATCACGGCGTCGGTCACCTTCTCACCGAGATAGGCCTCGGCTGTCTCCTTCATCTTCTGAAGGACGAAAGCAGAGATTTCAGGGGGACTATACTCTTTATCCCTCACCCTGACCCATGCATCTCCATTCTTATTGTCCACGATTTTATAGGGGAGGATCTTCAGATCTTTCTGGACCTCCGGGTCAGTAAATTTTCTTCCCATCAGTCGTTTGATCGAGAAGATGGTATTTTCTGAGTTGGTAATCGCCTGACGTTTAGCAATTTGTCCTACCACCCTTTCCCCTTTATCAGTAAACGCAACCACAGAAGGAGTCGTTCGGCTCCCTTCCTGATTGGCGATCACGACGGGATCCCCTCCCTCCATGATGGCGACCACGGAGTTGGTGGTTCCTAAATCAATTCCTATTGTCTTTGCCATTTTAATATCCCCTCCTTAAAAAAATTTACTAAAGATCATTCCGATGTCTGAGCCTCTTTCTCCAGAGGTTTTGACACGGAGACCGTTGCCGGCCTTAAGAGTCGATGATTCAAGAGATAGCCCTTCTGAAACTCTTCCACGACTTGATTCGGTTCATGCTGATCTGTTTCAACAACCAACATCGCTTCGTGCACGGTTGGGTCGAACGGTTTTCCAACAGATTGGAAAGAAGAAAGTCCAAATTTGTTTAGGGTCTGAAGAAGTTGTTGAACGGTCAATCGAACCCCTTCGATTAAGACCCCAGTGTCAGTCACTTTTTGTGCGTGATTGAGTGCCCTCTCCAGATTATCAATAAAAGGGAGGATTGCCCTGATCAATTCTTCATTGGCAAATTTGGCCCAATCCTCTTTTTCTCTGGCCGCCCTCTTTTTATAGTTCTCAAAATCGGCTGCGAGCCTGAGCAAACGGTCATGATGTTCCTTGAACTCTTTTTCCTTTTCCTCCAGCATCTTTTTGAGTTCTTCAATCTCCTTTTCTTTCTCTTGACTTTCTTCCAAAAGGAGCTCTTCGCTGATGGTCTCGATGATATCTTCCTGGTTTTTCTTCACCGACCCCTTTGGGTTTTGATCCTTTTTTTTAGTCTCTTTTTTCTCCACCTTTTCTACTCCCACCCTTACCCGATTCTGGATCCCTTTTCCTTTGCAAACAATTCTTTCACAAAAAGACAGAGCTTAATGGCGAAGGAGATCTATTGTGTCTCCAGGATCTCCGTGAGAAGTTTAGCCGTATATCCTACAAGAGGGATCACTCTCGAATAGTTCATTCTCCGAGGCCCAATAACCCCTAAAACACCCAATACCTCCCCGCTACAGCTATAAGTAGAGGTGACCACACTGCAGGTCTCCATCTCCTGAACCTGACTCTCAGAGCCGATCGCAATTTGAACCCCTTTCGGATCCAAAAATTTATCCAAGAGCTTTACCATGGTGGCTTTTTCCTCAAACGTTCGAAAGAGGTCGGTCATTCTCGAAACATTACTGAACTCAGGCTCATTCAGGATATTTGTTTTTCCCTCGATAAAAACATCGGTGTCGTCGAGGGAGGAAAAGGCTTTTTCCCCCAATTTGAGCGCCTGTTCAAGCAGAAGATCATAAGCATTCTTGGCACCCTTCATCTGCTCCAGGACTTTTTCTCTCACCTGATAAAGGGTGAGGCCCTCCAAGAGACTATTCAAATAATCTGAGAGGTGGTCTAATTCGGATTGCGAGAAATCTTCCTCTACTTCGATAATCCGGTTGTGAACTAAACCCGTTGTGCTCACTAAAATAGCCAGAACCAAATGTCTTCTCAATTTCACAAACTCAATATGTCGAAGCACGACCGAACTCATCCGGGGTGTCCAGACAATTCCTAAATAATGAGAAGACAAAGAAAGGATTCGGGACGTCTCCCTGAAAAGATCTGGCCCCTCAATGAGAGGACTCAAGTATTTGGATCGTATCTCCTGTTGTTCCCGGTCACTTAGTTCATGGACATTGATAATCGAATCGACGTAAAAGCGAAGTCCCCTCTCTGTGGGCATCCTTCCCGCCGAGGTGTAAGGTTGAGAAAGCAAGCCCAACTCTTCCAAATCCGACATAATATTCCGTATGGTCGCAGGGCTCAGGTTGAGGTCCGATTTTTTAGAAATCGTCCTTGAACCCACAGGTTCTGCCGTCAGAATGTAATCTTCAATAACACTTTCCAAAATCCGCCTCATTCTTTCGGAAAGGGAAAAACCCATCTGATCTTTCTCCTTTTCTTAAGCTAAATAACCCACAACGAAATGCCTAAAATACAATTCTTTTCGTGCTCTTAAGATAATAACGGAGGGGCGGTTTGTCAAGAAAATGAGAGATTTAATCATTCCTCTTCTAATTCGTTTTTCTCAATCTTATCGGGTGTTTCCATCTGATCCAAAAAACCGGGCACATAAAAATATTGCTCAAATGTACGGTGGTAAGCGCTCCACCTGGATCCCTCTGGGACCTGTCTTTTGATAAATTGTTGAATCCCATTGATTTTTGCATCCATATCATCCAGGAAATGGAGCATCACCGCTTCCAAGGTCATCGGCCTTTTTGGTGAACCCCACATATATTGACCATGGTGGCTGAGGAGAAAGTGCTTGAGCAGCGTGGAAAGGTCCTTTGGAAAATCATGGAGTTGGCGGATTTTATCCTCCACTCTTTCTATTCCGAGGACAATATGGCCGAGGAGTCTGCCTTCATCTGAATAGTCAAAGGATCGGTGGTAAGAAAGTTCATCCACTTTACCCAGGTCGTGCAGGATGGAGGCTGTGAGCAATAGGTCCAAGTTCAACCCGTTGTAATGGCTGGCGTTTATTAATGCCAGTTGTGCCAGGGAAAGGGTGTGTTCTAAAAGGCCACCCAAATAATTGTGGTGGAGCCATTTGGACGCAGGGGCCATTTTAAAAAGTTTGGTAAAGGATTCATCTTCCCAGAAGAGCTGGAGAAGTCGGCTGAGATGAGGGTTTCTAATCTGTCGGCTGACTTCCAAAAGGGTTTGGAACATCTCGTCAATATCTTTTTCTGTCATGGGGAAAAAGTCTGAAAAAAGAATTTCTTCTTCCTTTACTCTTTCAATATGGGTGATGTTCAATTGAAGATGCTCCTGAAAGGAGACGGCCTTTCCCATCACATGGACAAAGTCATCCTTCTCAAAGGATTCGGCAAGGTTTTCCACAAGTGTCCAAATCCTACCTTCCATTTCTCCAGAGCGGTCCACCAATTTCAATTTCAAGTAGGTGTTTCCGGTTTTGGTGATCCCGGAAAATTTCTCTTTGACCAGAAAGTGGGATTCGACTTGATCATTCTCTTTGATATCGTTGATATAGGTTTTCATAGGCTTGCCCTGCTTAAAACATTGGTTAGAATTAAGGGATTGAGGAATTTAGGAATTGAGATTCCCGTCTCCAAATTTCTGAGTTCATAAATTCCGCAATTTCAGAATTTCCTGAAGCTTATTTGAAATGTTCAAACCCCAAACGAGACGGAGAATAATCTTTTCCGTCTTCTTTGATAATGCGAAGTCCCTCTTTGATAGGAAGGATTTCTCCAATACGGGTGATCGGAATCCTGAGTGAACGGGCGAGAGAAGAAATCCTCTCCCTCAGTTCAGGTGGGGCGGTGAAAAGGAGTTCATAATCCTCTCCTCCCGAAAGGGCGAGTTGAAAAGGATCCTTTGAAAAAAAACGGATCCATTTCTGATAGAGTCTGGAAAGAGGAATTCGATCCTCCCAGACCCGAACGCCTACTCCGCTTTCTTGTAAGAGATGAGAGGTATCGATCAACAAACCATCACTGACATCGATCATGGCGGTAGCCCAATGACGTTTGGCAATGGCTTGACCCAATTCGACTCTTGGGCAAGGAGAGAGATGTTTTTTGATCAAACCCTCAGCTCCCTTTATTTTTCCTTTTTTTTGGAGGATTCTTAGTCCCAGAGCGGCATCCCCCGGCGTTCCGGAGATAAAGAGGTCATCACCCACCCTTGCCCCTCTCCTGAAAAGGAGATCCTTTTTTTCCCCTTCGCCTAAGAGACAGATATTGATGACGATTTTTTTAGAAAGGGAGGTATCCCCTCCGATCAACTCCACCCGAAATCGTTTGGCCTCCTTTTTTAGGCCACGATAAAACGAGGAGATAAAGGAAAGAGAAAGATTCTTAGGAAGGCCGAGAGAGATGAGGAAATATTTTGGAATCCCTCCCATGGAAGCAATATCACTGAGGTTGACAGCGAGGGCTTTCCTTCCAAGCTGGGAAGGATCGGTCCAGGACAGATCGAAATGGATGTCTTCGATAAGGATATCGGTCGTGACGAGCAAGGCCTTTGTCGCCGTCTCCCCCACCTCAATGACAGCGACATCATCACCGATCCCTTGGACCAATGCAGGATCGGAGGAGGTGATCCCTCTTCGGATTCGATGGATAAGCCCGAACTCACCGATCTCTTGAAGATCGTGTTTCGTGTCCGTGATCCGTGACCGTATTCTGTCTTTTGAATATTTTTTTGAAATCATTGCCACTCTTCAGTCTAAAAAACCACATTTCATAATTTCGTTATTGTTTAGCCATGTTAAAATCCCTCCCAACCTCCCTTTGCCAAAGGGAGGAGAATGAGAAGCTAAATTTGGCTAAACAGTTACATAATTTCTAAGATTACGGACACGCTACTTTTTAGTTAGGGCGACCTTCAACACCTCGTCCATATGTTTGACCGGGATGAAGTTGATTTTCTTCCGAGCGTATAGAGGAAGATCGATGAGGTCCTTCTTGTTCAGATAGGGAATGAGGACGTCTTTGATTTTGTTCCGGAGGGCGGCAAGGGCTTTTTCCTTCAAGCCTCCGACGGGCAGAACTCTTCCTCTCAGCGTGATCTCGCCAGTCATGGCGACATCCTTTTTCACAGGGATACCCGTGAGGGCAGAGAAGATGGCAACCGCCATGGTAATGCCCGCAGAAGGTCCGTCTTTTGGGATGGCGCCTGCAGGGACATGGATATGGATCTCTTTATTGTTAAGAGCATTGGGATGGATCCGATAAGACTTTCCTTTTGATCGGGCATAGGTGAGCGCGGCCTGTGCTGACTCCTTCATCACGTCTCCAAGATGACCGGTGAGGATGAGCGAGCCTTTGCCCGGAGTGGTAGACGCCTCCACATGGAGGATTTCCCCACCGGTCTCTGTCCAAGCCAGGCCTGTGGCCACGCCGACTTCATTACGTTTCTGTTCTTCATCTGGCAAGTAAGAGGGCGGCCCTAAGAATTGGTGGAGGTTCTTTTTATTGATTTTTGTCTTCTCCTTCTTTCCTTCTGCCACTTTCCGGGCTACTTTTCTGCAAATAGAAGCCAATTCCCTCTCGAGGTTGCGAAGGCCTGCCTCCTGAGTGTACTGCGAGATGATCTGGAGGATGGCCTTGTCAGAAATCTCAAGCCTCTTTGGATTGATTCCATTTTCTTCCATCTGTCGAGGGAGGAGGAAAGTCTGGGCAATCTTCAGTTTTTCCAGATCGGTATATCCGGAGAGGTTAATCACTTCCATTCGATCTTTGAGGGCAGAGGGGATGGGATCGGTCAAATTCCCTGTGGTAATGAACATTACCCGGGAAAGGTCGAAAGGGAGATTGAGATAATGGTCGCTGAAGGCACTGTTCTGTTCTGGATCGAGGACCTCCAACAGAGCAGAGGCTGGGTCTCCCCGGAAGTCGATCCCGATTTTATCCACCTCATCCATCATGAAGACCGGGTTGCTCGTTCCGGCCTGTTTTATCGACTGGATGATCCGGCCGGGCAAAGCGCCGACATAGGTGCGGCGGTGGCCGCGAATCTCAGCTTCATCTCTGATTCCTCCCAGAGAGATTCTGACGAATTTTCTTCCCAGGGCTCGGGCGATTGATTTGCCCAGAGAGGTTTTCCCCACCCCAGGAGGTCCAATGAAGCAGAGAATAGGCCCTTTCATCTTTTTTTTCAATTTGTGGACACTTAGGTATTCTAAAATTCGTTCTTTCACCTTTTCTAAATCGTAATGATCCTCATCCAAGACCTTTTTGGCCTTTTGAAGATCGAGATTATCCTTGGTCACGACTGACCAGGGCATCTCAATTAACCAGTCGAGATAAGTCCGCACCATGGAGGCCTCGGCGGCATCGGGATGCATCTGCTCCAATCGCTCCAGCTCGCGTCGGGCCTCCTTCTCAACCTCTTTGGGCATCTTCGACTTTTTGATCTTCTGCCGGAGGGTCTTGATCTCGTCGGTGCGCTCATCCACCTCACCCAGTTCGCTTCGAATCGCCCTCATCTGTTCTCGAAGAAAATATTCCCTCTGCGTTTTGGTCATTTCTTCTTTGGCCTGAGACTGAATCTTGGCTTGCATGGCGAGGACCTGGACTTCTTTTCCAAGAAGCTCGTTCAATGTCTTCAGCCTTTCCACGGGGTCAAGGATTTCTAAAATCTCCTGAGCTTTTTCAACCGTGAGCTCCAGGTTGGAGGCCACTAAGTCAGCCAACCTCCCTGGGTCGTCAACACTTTCAAGGACGAACATCAGATCCGGGGAGAGAAGTTTGCCATAGGAGACGATCCTTTCCAATTGTTCTCTGACATTTCTCATCAGGGCTTCCGTCTCAAGGGTGATCTCGGTGATGAAAGGATCTTTGATATTCTCTACTTTGACAAGGAGATAGGGCGTCGTCCGGAGGGTTTCTTTGATGGTAGCCTTGGAGAGCCCCTGGACAAGGATCTTGACCTTTCCATCAGGCAGTTTGAGCATCTTCATGACGGCGGCCACCGTTCCCACTCGGTAGAGATCCTTGGGAGAAGGGTCTTCTTCAGAGAGGTTTTTCTGAGCGACCAGGAAGATCAGGTGGTCTTTAGAAAGGGCTTCCTCTAAAGATTTGATCGATTTTTCCCGACTGACAAAAAGAGGAAGAACCATGTAGGGAAAGACGACGATATCTCTGACAGGAAGCAGGGGAAGGGATTCCGGAAGTGATAAGAGGTCTTTTTCAGGTCCTTTTTTCATATTTTTTCAAGATGGTTTCGATAAGGTTTGAGGTGGAAGCCCCTTTGACAAAAGGAATGATGACCACTTCCCCTCCTGACCTTTCTACCACTTCCTTTCCCACAATTTGTTCTTTTGTCCAATCCCCTCCCTTGACCAGTACATCGGGCCGGAGGGAAGCGATGAGTTTCAATGGGTCCATTTCATTAAAGAGAGTAATATAATCTACACATCCGAGGCCGGAAAGAATCTCTGTCCTCCCTTCTTCGGGGAGAATAGGTCTTTTTGGCCCTTTCAGTTTTCGGACTGAAGCGTCGCTGTTAACCCCTACGACCAAGACATCTCCGAGGGCTTTGGCTTCTTCAAGATAGCGGACATGACCGATGTGGAGGAGATCAAAACAACCATTGGTGAAGACAATCCGTTTTCCTTCTGCCTTGAGGTCGTTAATAATTCTGAGAAGCTCTTTTCGTGCCTTGATTTTTTGTTTCATTCTATAGCCTTCCTATTTAAGTATCAGATTTGAACCTTAGAGTCAACCTCAGGCGGTGTCAATGACCCAAATCACGATTTAGAGAATAAACCCCTTTTGCCAGCCTGTCTTTGTGAGCACCCGAAAGGTGCGTGGCAATCTCTTTGAACAAGGTGGGATTGCTTCACTTCGCCCTGAACACCATGCGGTGCAGGGCTTCGTTCGCAATGACTATTTCCTAAATCGGGATTTGGGAAGGATCTTGTCCTTCCCCTTTGCAGAGAAGCCTGTTATAATCCCGACGGACAAAGTATCCGCCCCCTTTGGAGAGACTGGGAATCCGAGACGTGTTGACAGAGGGTGATCAGAAGTTGGCATAGAACGGTTCTGGAAGGGATGGCGGGCTTCCAGTTCTCCATCCTTTTTCGCAGAAGAATAAGGAGAGGTTTATGACCATAAAAATCAAGAGAGTCGCCGTCATTGGCACAGGCCTGTTGGGTACGCAGATCTCCATGCTATCAGCATACGCTGGTTATCAGGTTACCGTTTATGACACCAGAGACGATGCCTTTGATGATACCTATAAGAAACTTTATGCGGATTTCAGGGCAAAAGGGATCCATCCCTTTATCCCCTGGAACCAGTGGAAGAAATGTAAGACCGCCATCAAATTTACAACTCATCTCGGCCATGCGCTTAAAGATGTTGATTTGGTGGTGGAGGCGATCACGGAGGACTTAAAAGTAAAGCGCAATGTCTTCAAGCAAATGGGGGAGAATGCACCGGCCAAGGCGATATTCGCCTCGAATAGCTCCTCTCTCCCTATATCAAGGATGGAACAGAGCAGCGGCAGGCCGGAGCGTTGCATCAACACCCACTTTTATTTTCCCTTGCAAGGGACGATCATGGTGGACCTTATGCCCGGCACGAAGACCCTGCCCGAAGTGATGGAAGCGGGTGAAGAATGGATTCGGTCGCTGGGCTGTATTCCGTTGACGGTAAAAAAGGAAATCCTTGGCTTCTGCTTCAACAGCGTCTGGCGGGCGATTAAGAAACAATGTCTCTATATGTGGGCTAATGATTTTGTCGATTTCCGGGATATTGATCGCGCTTGGCGGGTCTTCACAGGAACGAAGATGGGGCCTTTTGCCATGATGGATTCGGTTGGGTTGGATACCGTCTATAACATCGAAATGGTCTACTACAACGATTCAAAGGATCCCAAAGATAAGCCCCCTGAGGCATTGATGAAAAAGATAAATAAGGGTGAACTGGGCGTGAAGAGCGGGAAGGGATTTTATGCCTATCCAAACCCCGAGTTTCTCAAGCCTGACTTCTTGAACCCGAAAAAATAAAAGGTTTGTCTGCTCACTTTAGATCTCCAGTGCATCCGGGCTCGGAGACTGAAAATCAATGAATAGATTGAAAGGGGTTGAACCATATGAAGGATAAAGTCATTATTACTGCAGCCATTACGGGAAGCATTCACACGCCGACCATGTCATCTTATCTTCCCATCACGCCAAAAGAGATTGCCGATGAAGCGGTCCGGGCATACGAAGCCGGAGCGGCGGTTTGTCACGTCCATGCCCGCAATCCTAAAACAGGGGAGCCCTCTGCTGACCCTCAGCTTTTCAAAGAGATTATCACGAGCATCAAAAGCCGCTGCAATGTAGTCGTTTGCATTAGCACCGGCGGCGGAGGAACCATAGAGCAGCGCGTCGCCCCGGTGAAGCTTTTTCAGCCGGAAATCGCTTCATTGAATGCCGGCTCCATCAATTTCGCCTTATTCCCGTTGCTTTCACGCTACAAGGAGTGGAAGTTCGAATGGGAAAAAGAACGCCTGGCAAAGAGTGAAGATTCCATTTTCCCCAATACGTTTAAATCGATGAGAGAGTACTGCGCGATATTCAACGAGTCCGGGACAAAGCCGGAGCTTGAAATGTACGATGCCGGGATGGTGAACAACGTTGCCTTCATGATTCAGGCCGGCCATATTAAAAGGCCTGTTTACATCCAATTCGTCATGGGAGTTCTGGGAGGCATCACCCCCAGCCCGGAAAATCTTCTATTCCTTGTTGACTATGCCCGCAGACAAATCGGCGATTTCGTATTCTCGGTTTGTGTTGCGGGCCGCGCCCAGTTCCCAATAGGCACTCAATCATTGCTCATCGGTGGAAACTGCCGCGTCGGACTGGAAGACAATCTCTATTTGGAGAAAGGTGTGATGGCAAAAAGTAATGCTGAACAAGTGACCAAAATGATCCGAATTGCCAAAGAATTTGGCATTGAGGCGGCGACCCCGGATGAGGCAAGAGAAATTCTGGGTCTGAAGGGGATAGAAAAAGTAAACTACTAAAATATTTTAATCACCCAATCTGTTTTTTCCAAAAGAGCGGAAGATGAGGTCCATTTTGCTCAATGACTCCCATCCCCAAATCAATCCGATTTTCCGAATCCTCTATACCAAAGCCCACAAATATTGGTATGAAGGAATTTACCACCCAAATTCCGATTTATAGAACGAAACTCATTTTCCATTCCGTCATTGCGAGCACCTGAAAGGTGCGTGGCAATCTAATCGAAAAAATCGAAAAAGCGAGATTGCTTCGGTGCCCTCGCAATAACAATTTTCTAAATTGGGGTTTGGGTCCCATTTCAAACTTGACAAACCTATTGGATTCATTTAGTTTTTAGAAAATGAATAGCCGGCTCATTCTGGCCTCTAAGTCTCCTCGCCGATATGAATTGCTAAAACAAGTGGGCTTTGATTTCGAGGTGATCCCGAGCAGGGTGACAGAGGATTTTGTTCAAACAGAATCCCCAAAAGAGCATGTCATTCGATTAGCTGAGGCCAAAGTGAGAGATGTAGCGGGTGAATATCCCGATTGCTGGGTGATCGCGGCAGATACCATTGTTTATATCAATGGGTCCATTTTGGGAAAGCCGAAAGATCGAGAAGAGGCTGTCGACATGCTGCGTCGCCTCAGTGGTCAAGAGCATTGGGTATTGACCGGGTTTTCTGTATGCCATTTGGAAAAAAAGAAGGGCGATCAAGAGACAGTTCAAACGGCGGTAAAAGTGAAGAGTCTGACTCCTGGCGAGGTAGAATGGTATGTGCAGACAGGGGAGCCCTTCGATAAAGCAGGGGGATACGCCATTCAGGGGATCGGTTCTTTTATGATCGAATCCATCCGGGGGTCCTATACCAATGTCGTAGGCCTTCCCCTGTGTGAGTTGATCCAGATGCTCAATCGTTTAGGGGCCGTCAGAATCGCAGACGGCAAATGGCAGATGGCGCCCTGAACCATGCCCCGAACCACGTAGGGTTCGGGATTGGTCCTGAACTCTGCGCAGTTCAGGATAAGGTTCAGGGCAGCCCTGCACCCGATGTGGTGCAGGGCGGATTGCGGAATAATCAAGAAAGGTCAAACAGTCATTAGCCATTGGGTTATTCAATGACGTAATTACTCAATGACCCAATGACCTGATTACTCATTAAGATGTCCGCTATCAGAGAGAGCCTATTAAGAGTGATGGAGAGAATGGAGAAGGCTGCTCGAAAAGCAGGGAGAGATCCGACCACGATCACATTGGTTGCCGTCTCCAAGACGGTGGAGGTGGCCCGAATCAAGGAGGCCATTGAAGCGGGAGTTTCTGTCCTCGGTGAAAATTATGTCCAGGAGGCGCAAAAAAAGATTGAAGAGATTGGGCGACCTGCCTGCAGGGAGCGTTTCGGCGAAAGCAAGCCCATATCCTGGCACTTCATCGGCCACCTTCAGTCGAACAAGGCGAAATATGCAATTCGTCTCTTTGATATGATACACTCTTTAGACAGCCTTCCCCTGGCTGAGGAATTGAATCGGAGGGCTGAGCAGGCGGATCGGGTGATCAAGGTAATGATTGAAGTAAATCTCGCTAAGGAGGCCACTAAGTTCGGAACAGATGAAGAGAAGGTGTTGAATCTCGGCAAGAGGATTCATCGCCTTAATCATCTCTCCTTAGAGGGACTAATGACCATGCCGCCCTATTTCGATTCGCCGGAGATGAGTCGGCCTTATTATATCGCCCTTCGTGAATTAAGAGAAAGAATGGTCAAGGAAGGGATTCCAATGAAAGAACTCTCTATGGGAATGTCGAATGACTTTGAGATCGCGATTGAGGAAGGAGCCACCTTTGTTCGAGTGGGGTCAGCGATCTTTGGACCGAGAAAATGAATAAGAAAGTTCAAAGTTCAAAGTTCAAAGTTAAAAGTCATACATTCCAAGCAAAGGCGACTATCTTTTTATGGATACTTTTGATGGTGGCAGGCGGGTGTGCGAAGAAGGGCTCTCCTGTGCCTTTGGAATCGATCGTCCCTAAGAGAATTGTTGATCTTCAGGCCACCCCCAGAGAAGGTCGTCTTCTTTTGGAATGGACGGTTCCTAAAGAAAACACAGACAAGTCGCCTCTCACCGATTTAGTTGGCTTTCAGGTTTTAAGGTCAGAAGGAATTCTTATCGGGGATGAATGCAGGGGATGTGGAGAGAAGACGAAGGTTGTTCATGAGATAAAGCTGGGTCGTCAAGAAGAGGCCAAGAAAAAAAGAATGGCGATTTTATTCGAAGATCAAGAGGCAAGAAAGGTTTATATCTATGAAGTGGTTTCCGTCAATCAAAGAGGCTATCCCAGCTCTCCCTCGAATCCGGTCACGGTTTACTGGGATGATCCTCCTCCTTCACCAACAACGGTCAGGGCGGAGCGCGGGGATAAGAAAGTAGATCTTTTTTGGGAGTCTGTGGAAGGCGCCACAGGCTATAATGTTTATAGGAGAATAGAAGGAGAAGAGGAGTTTCCCATCAATCCAGTGAATAGAGAGCCGCTCAAAGTGACCCAGTATGCCGATCTCAGTGTGCAGTACGAAATTAAATATCTTTATTCGTTGAGGGCAGTCAAAAGGGTCGTCAAGACCGATGTGGAGGGAAAGGGATCCCCAGGTATCCCCGTGACCCCGATCAAGCTCAATCCACCCAGTGCTCCGGTCGGATTAGTGGCCGTTCCTCTTAAGGAAGGGATGGAATTAAGCTGGAGGAAAAATCCCGAGCCCGATCTTCTTGGGTACAATGTCTACCGAAGGAAACCCGGGGAGCCACAATTTGAAATGTTGAATGAAAGTCCCCTGACCAAAGAGACCTATCTGGATACCCATGTGGAGTTAGGGAAAGATTATGAATATGCCGTCAAAGCGGTGGATAATTCATCAAGAAGGAATGAAAGCGCACCTTCCGAAGAGGTGAGGGTGAAGTATCTTTTCTAATGCGGAATGCAGAATGCGGATTGCGGAATAAAAGATTTTGATTCCGCATTCCGAAATCCGAACTCCGCGTTTGAAGGGGAGGAAGGGATGCATTTTTTTGAATACAGGAACCATCAGCTTCACTGTGAAGGGATTCCTATTCAGCAGATTGCTGAAAAGGTGGGCACCCCATTCTATCTTTACAGTTATCAAACCTTAGTCAGACATTTCACCGTTTTCGATGGGGCCTTCAAAGGGATTCCTCATCTCGTCTGTTATTCAGCCAAGGCCAATTCCAATCTGGCGCTTCTCCGTCTCTTCGTCAACTTGGGTGGAGGAGTGGATGTGGTTTCCGGAGGCGAACTCTATCGGGCCCTGAAAGGGGGAGCGAACCCGCAAAAGATTGTCTATTCAGGAGTTGGGAAGAGAGAGGATGAAATAGAATATGCCTTGGAAACGGGAATCCTCATGTTCAATGTGGAGTCTTTTCAAGAACTTCAGGTGATGAATGAAGTGGCAGGCCGAATCGGCAAAAAGGCGCCGATTGCCATCCGGGTCAACCCTGACATCGATCCCAGGACACACCCCTATATCTCCACCGGATTGAAGCAGAATAAGTTTGGGATTGACATCCTTCGCGCACCCATGGCTTACCGTCTTGCCTCTCAATTGCCCAATCTAAAGATTGTCGGGATCGATTGTCATGTCGGATCCCAATTGGTCGAGGTAGAGCCCATTATTGAGGCGTTGAAGAAACTCAAACAACTGGTCGAAAATCTGAGACAGGAAGGGATAGAGATTCAATATCTGGATTTAGGAGGTGGGCTTGGGATCACTTATGAGGATGAAGAGCCTCCCCATCCCGTGGAATATGCTTCCACCATTCTTGATGAGATCCGTGGATTCGGTTGTACCCTTATCCTGGAGCCAGGTCGGGTCATCGTCGGGAATGCAGGGATTTTGGTTTCAAAAGTTCTCTACACAAAAGAGAATGAAGAAAAACGGTTCGTGATCGTGGATGCAGGCATGAACGATCTGGTCCGACCCAGCTATTACGGCTCCTACCACCAGATCCTTCCCGTGAAAGAGGAAACCCGGGAAGAGGTGGTGGCTGATGTCGTGGGTCCCGTTTGCGAGTCGAGTGACTTTTTAGCCAAAGGACGAAAGATCCCAAATCTTTGTGCCGGTGAACTAATTGCCGTGATGGGTGCGGGGGCCTATGGGTTTTCCATGTCCACCAATTACAACTCAAGGCCCAGGATCGCTGAGGTTCTGGTTCGGGATGATCAGGTGTTTGTCATACGGCGAAGAGAGGACTATGAGGATCTTATTCGGGGAGAGAAGATTCCGGACTTTTTAACATCCGTAAAGGGTAAGGGGTAAGGCGTAAGGTGTAAAGTATTTTCCCCTTGCGTCTTACGCTTCACGTCTAACGATTGGGAGAGTTGATGAAGATTCCTTTTATGAAGATGAGCGGGAGCGGGAATGACTTTATCCTCATCGATCATCGAGAACCCTTTCTGAAAGAGGATGGTTTGAAAGACCTCGTCCGAAAAGTCTGTCAAAGAAGAATCTCTGTGGGGGCCGATGGTCTCATCCTGATCGAGCGATCCAAGAAGGCCGATTTCAAGTGGCGTTTCTATAATGCGGATGGAAGTGAACCAGAAATGTGCGGTAACGGAGGCCGTTGTGCTGCCCGTTTTGCCTATTTGAAGGGGATCGCCGGTCCCTCTCTGAAATTCGAGACATTAGCCGGGATCCTTTCTGCCGGGGTGGATGGGAAAAAAGTGAAACTTGAGATGGCTAAACCCTTTGGTCTCAAACTCGATGAAACCATACTCATCGATGGAGAAAAAAAGATTTTCTCAAGCCTTAACACAGGCGTGCCTCATGCCGTTCTTTTTGTAGAAAATCTTGAGAAGTTGGATATCCTTCCGATCGGGAAGGCAATCCGGTATCATTCCTTTTTTGCACCGAAAGGGACCAACGCAGATTTTGTCCAGGTTGAGAAGGGTTCTCAGTTATCCATCCGTACCTATGAAAGAGGGGTGGAGGACGAGACCCTCGCCTGCGGCACGGGGGCGGTTGCCTCGGCATTAATCGCTGCATTCAAGGGGCTGGTAAAATCTCCCGTATCCATTAGGACCAGGGGAGGCGAGGTGTTGGCGGTCTATTTCGAGATCGAGGACAGAGAGGCAAAAAGAGTTTTCTTTGAGGGAGATGTCCACGTTATCTATGAAGCCGAGATGTGGGAGGAGGCCTATCAATGAAAGAGGTCAAAGCCATTGTCGTTGGGGCAGCCGGGAAAATGGGGAGCCGCATTATTCATATCATTCATGAAACTCCTTCTATGGCACTCTACCGTGCCATCGAGAGGCCGGATCATCCGTCCATCGGGAAAGATATTGGAGAAGTCATCGGAT
>Ga0299915_10001235_pt1 | contig 18921 bp, 21 predicted proteins | sample RVTome_13_FD_200263 | JGI IMG/M metagenome (GOLD analysis project Ga0299915, IMG submission 200263) | Soil microbial communities from uranium-contaminated site in the Upper Colorado River Basin, Wyoming, United States - RVT92D227 (version 2) ... | reverse complement strand
GTTCAAACAGGCTCGGTGTCCTGTAAGCCGTTCTGACTATAGCCGTAAACCTCTGAGGGTCGAGGGGCCGGTTGCATTGCTGGCAGGAAGTCTCCACGATGGTCACGCCCCTCACGATATAGGCGATTGTCATCACGTTGCCGCCGCAGCGAGGACAGCGTACCCATTTCCCAGGCGGCAACTCAATAGGTTTTCTGTCCTGAATGGGCCAGCGCTTAGTTTTTATCGGGACTTCTGGCATCTCAATTCCTCTGGTTGGTGTAGACTTTAGCCTGATGTACCTCCGGGCAACCCATAGAAAGGAAAAGGATAGTTTTGTTTATCCGCTTGTGCATCTCCTCGCGGGTCTCCGGCCTTTTGCCTATTCGGATAAAGAGGATTTTCATTTATCCCCTCCAGTCCACCGCACCGGAGCGCGGGTGTTTCAGTATTTCCCGGTTGCCATCGGCGAGGCGCGCCAGCCCGTCCCGGCGGTCGGCCTCTACCTTCGCGGCCAGCTCAGAATCCCCGGCCAGGTCGAGGGCCTTGAGATAATTAGCACATCCGGAGCCTGCGCAGTTTTTGTCAGGAGTAGGGCAGGAGAAGGTGTCGATAAAGATGCAGTTCATAAAAGCTCCTCGTTTATTTATTCAGGCTCCCAAATATACGGGCTAGTCTCTGCAATTATCACAAATACGCTGCTTCCCATACGGGGGATAATCAATGTTTTTAGAACATCGTCCGCAGACGGGTAGCCCGCATGCAAAACATTCATATCTGGCTCGTTTTCTTTTATCATTATTAGCCCCGATTGCCCCACCCAATCCACCTATCTGGAAGCCTGCTGGAGATGAACACTTATCACCAGATACATTACAGGCGGTTGCAATTCTTTTCTGTCTCATTCAATTCCTCTCGTTTATTTATTCAGGCTCTAAGGACATTCAGGATAATGCCACCTTGACGTGTCGTGGTAGTCTCCTTAGTGAACTATCGCTTGGCTGTGGCATTTTGAGCAAACAAGGTAATGGTCAAGCCTACCAACACATTCCCAAACCTCATCAGTGGGAAGATAGTTTCCGCACCAATCGCATTTTGTTAATCCGCCTTTTGGTTTTGGGAAATCAAGGTCGGCAGGTAGGCGATGCAAAACGGGGTAAGAACTATCATTGGTTGTTAAAGAACGTCCATCCGGTTCTGCATCATGGCTTTCATCCCATTTATGATTCTCATGTATGTATGAATTCCAAGCATTTTTCATTGATGGTTTCACCGCTATTATTGTTGTTCCACACTTTAAGCACTTCATTTTTCTCCTTTCAGGCTCTAGTGTCCGGGGGTGTCCAAAAATTCATTGCGCCCTCATTATAACAGAATTTATACAAATGTCAATACCCCACGCAAAAATATTTTAGCCATACCACTTGACAAATAGATTTTCGTTCCTTATAATAAGGGCATGGAAGTGAAATTATCAAGAAAAGTGCAGCGTAAAGCGTTGTACGATACCGTCCGGGAGACCTACCGGGCGTGGCCCGACCTTTCGTACCAGGATTTGGCCGATATGTTCGGCCTCTCGAGTCGTTATCATGCCTGGTGGATTGTCAACAAGCAGGGAAGAGAGAAGCGGGGGAACAGACCATGACCATTCTCAAAGTCATCGGAATAGTTCAATCTGGAATGATAGCTCTGGCCGCAATCGTAACTCTGGCGACTCCCAGCCATTTTGTACTAAAAGCGGCAGTGCCTTTTACCAATCCTACACAATATGATGCCTTCATTCGCAACTATTATGACCTGACGGCCTATACGGAGAATCCGACCAGAACAATCGGACTACTGATAATATTATTTCTGGGGCTTTCGGGCCTGGTAGTGTTTAGCTTACTCCGGGACAGGCGGGAGCCCGTGTTAATTGTCAACACAAAGGAGAAGGATGCTCAATCGAATAATAAAGAACGCTCTGAAGACGCCGACGAATAAAGAAAAGGATGAAAGTTTCGGGTGGATGCAGCGGATACATCCGATGTTGCGGGAATTGCTAAAATCTCTCCCCAGTTCCGGTTTGAGCAAAGTTGCCCGAGAGAGGTTTATTTCTGCGCTGAACGCTATTTTTGATATAATTTACCCGGAATCTACAAAGGAGGCGAAGTAGAGTGTCAAACTTCCACGGGCTGACTGATGGTGATATGATGTCGGTGGCTGCCAACCACGTTAATGTCCAGAAAAGGGTAGAGCGCATTCTCCTGACTATTGCCCTTGTGCTCGGCGGGTGCCAGATGCTCATGGGGTTGCATTTTGTCCTGCAGCAGGTATTCATAGCCGGGCTGGTCACCAGCGGGGCCGTAGTGTTATACAATACCTTCGTCATCAGCTACCGCAAAAAGAAGGCGATGCGGGCTTTCGTTGACAAATGGATGACAGAGGGCAAATTGCCATCGTAGCTGTTTTCAGGAGCAACTTTTTCTACTTCATTCTCCTCTATCTGATCGCCCTTACCATCACTGTGCATTACGCCCTGTTTGAAATGCAGCTCATTTCTGACCAGCTTGAGGAGTACAAACTCTATCTCCTGGCCATCCAGAACCCTACGTGGCACCTCTTTTCATCAGGCGAGATGTACTGGTCGAATCTCCTGAATTCCTGCCCTATGATCACCCACGTCCCGGCATGGTTTCAGATTGTATTTCATCTCCCGGCAGAGTTATGGTTCAAGTTATGGCCGTGCCTGATTTACTCGCTGACCCCGGCATTTATCTATCTCAGCTCGCGGAGATACATGGATATTCCCTATTCTATCCTGAGCAGTGGATTAGTGCTATGCGGATTCTTTTTTCTTTTCTACCCCGCTATGGGGAGGGTATCAATCGCATGGGGGCTACTTTCTGGGCTAATCTGGGCTATGGCGTCCCGACGCATCGCCTGGGCTACCATCTTCGCCGTAAGTCTGCCTTTTTCCCATTATGGGACATCCGCTATAGGTATTTTACTTGTCTCGCCCCTCCTTGTTACGCGAAATATTAAATATCTTATCCCGATAGGAACGCTTATTGCGACCTTCGTAATCTGGGATTTCGGCATCTGCGAGGTTCCCTACCAGCTGGTTTCAAATTTTGTAAAATCTTCCGCCGTAATTCCTACCGTTCTGACAAATCCCCTATCGTGGGCTAATAACTTTTTATTTTACAGTTCTGGCCTCTACGTCACGGAGAACGTCCTTAAACCTGTTATCATGCTGAGCATGGCGGTTTTTCTGCCGCGTATAAAGGAAAACTTCACCCGCAAGTCCCTTGCCTATGCCATTTTTGTTCTACTGCTCCTCATTACCAATTTCAGCCAATTTCTTCTCCTGGTTGCTCTGGCCTCCGGGGTATATCTGGCAATCAGGCGTTTCGATGTTCAACTTTCCCTGCTCACCGTGAGCGGACTTATCATCACATTGTTAGGATTATTCGTGCCTTATATCAATGATAGTTACGGCCCTGCCCGGTGCTGGTTTACGGCTATATTAGCCTTCGCCCCGAGTCTGGCGCTCGGGATAAAAACCATCTCCGACTACTTCAAAACACCGAGGTATCTAATATTTGCATTAATTATCTTACTCTACGGAGTGATGTCTCTTAACATCCGGTTGTTATAGGACTTGACAGCATAGTATAATATATATGGCATGAAAAGTGTCATATTAGTATTTGCAGCCCTACTTTATATCATTTGTCTCCCTCTGTATTTCCTCGGAATCCATGATGCCCGTATCTCCCATTTTGAGCAGACTTTTGCCGGGGTGACGACCGGAGCCGGTGTCTATGCCGCTAATGTTACCCTATCTCAGGATATTTTTGATTACGACTACACCACCGTTGCAATAAGCTCTAATAATACAAATGATACTCCAAGCTCGGCAAACTACACGGCACTCACTAATTATCTTTTGGTCAACGGCCTGTCTGCCGGAGAAGTTAGAACTCTCTTGGTGGATTATGAGATTTCATCGACGATACTGGACGACGTTCCAGGACTTTCAAATATTTTCATTGTCTTCATCGTGATTATCGTCTTCATGGTTTTGGGAATTTTAGCCGGAGCCATCTATACGTTCGGTGAGAGCAGATGGTGGTAAGGAGGTGATGAGCTACGTAAGACAGAGTCCGTGTTCGTACCTCGGCATAAAATAAAAGTCTTAAAAGAAAGGAGCAAAATGTCAAGATTTCGCAGGTCTTCAGGGTCAAGCGGCGGGGGTGGCGGGGGCACTAACTTCCAGATGATGGGTTACCTGGGAGTGGTCTTCGGGGCGGTCGTGATGATCGCCGAACTCATCATCTACGGCATCGCCATCCAGCAACTCGACTCGTCAATCACGGCGGCAGGCGGCTTTTCAGGCAGTATGCCGGGCCTCTCCAGCATCATGGGTATCTTCGGCATGGTGCTGTTCCTACTCTTCATGGGCATCGGTATTGCCTCGCTAGCAATGGGGGGTTACGGAGGCTTTAAAACCGGCAGCCGAGGTGACTGGATGGGCGTCCTCGTTGCCTCGATGATGGGTGGCGTGACCATCCTGATAACCCTCATCGTCTTCGGCCTCATCATCACTCAGCTGCAGTCCGCGATGGTTACCGTCAATGCCACGGCTGCACCTACTACCAGATTCCCCGGCCTCGTTAATATCATGGGAATCTGGGGCATGGTCGTCTTCCTGTCCCTCATGGGCTCAGCGATGGCCTCTCTGGTCGGCGCCGGCGTCGGTGCCTACAAGAAAATAAAGGGGTAACAAAATGGGGAAGGAAATCTTCTGTAAAGGAAAAATCCGGGTAAAGATATTTACCGAGGATAATGGCGTGTCCGATGGGGAGCTTGAGGTGAACCATCGGCACGCCACCTCCCCGAGAGACCTGGCGGCATGGGGATTGAGCCGCACACAGCAGGTTATAGACCGGGCAACCGGGGCGTATTGCCAGTTTATCTCGACAGTTTCGTATCAGCCACTAAGACTCTTCCCTGGTCTCAGCGATGAAAACGAATCTAAAAATATTGATGAAATCGCCGCCGAGGCAGTGGATGATGAACTCGCCTACGTGGATGAGCGCAAGCGAAAGGGCCGCCTGACGCTGTACGTTGGCATCATCGCTGTTATTTTCGCTATCATTGTTTCGATAGGAGCATACATCGTAATCTCCAGAGGCGGGCCTGGAGGGTCGGGATTCCATATAAAGTTGGGGTAGACGATATTATGTTTTGGAGAAGGAAAACCAACGAGAATCCCCAGGAGCCTAACGCCTATATCGCTGACTACAAAGAGGGGTTAGGCAAGGCACCTATTTTTCTTGAACCGGAGATAATACCACCTGAGAGCCGCCCCAGGTGGTATAAGGGCAAACTCTACCACTGGCTGTCAAAGGATGATACCGGTTACCATGTGATTGATGCCCCGAAGTCCATCAAGGCGAGGGATGACCCGAGAGAGGTATTCACCGCCTTAAACTGCCCCCATATCGAACTGGTCTTTGGCATCCCGGACACTATCTGGGATAAGACCGGGCGCATTGCGCTATATATTTTAATCGCGGCGGAGATGGCGATGCTCTTTTTGATATTCGCAACATCTCTAAGGTAATTATGAAACGTAATGGAAGCAAAACGGCATCGGTCATGGGACGGAGATTCGGCCCTCATAACGCCAACTCCAGCAACCAACCATACGGCGTGACCAGCATGGAGCATTGGGAGCAGGATTTTAGCAGCCTGCCGTTTTATACCGTCATTGAAAAACTGCTCGAAGTCCCGGATGATATCGCCGGAGCTATTATCCGTTCCGTGTTGAAAGACGAGCGCCAGTCCAATGCTATTATTATTCTCGCTGACCGTTTCGATAAATACCATGACGAGCGCCATCGCCGGATGCTTATCATCAAACTGGCGGCGATGGCAGCCACTGGCGGACGTGCCCGCATGGAAGCACTTTTTGGTGCCATCCGCCTACTGGCTCCCGATATGTACCGTGCGATTCTCGGCATGAATGAGCATAAAGGAAAAGAAAAGGTGCAGCGTGGGTACGATTTACGCGATAGCAAGAGTGAGGATGATTCCTAATGCCCATTGTCGGCATCTGCGGCCCGGAAGGTGCGGGGAAGACCGTCCTGATGACCCGCTATGCCAAGATGCACCACGATATGGGCGGAGATGTTTTCGCTTTCCCCGGCTATGAGTTGAAAATCCGGGGGAAAACAAAATCGAAACTCCTGATGCCCGAAGACTGGGTGACCCTCCCGCCGGAACTCCAAGATTTGCTTATCTGCATCGATGAGATTCAGAACTTCTTCAATAAGCACACCTGGTACTATGCTATCAACGACCTGTTTGCCGGCCTGCTGGCGGAGCGCCGCAAAAGAAGACTCTGCGTCATCTACACCGGCCCGTTTTTTGAATGGTTGCCGGGGAATATCCAGCAACTCACCCATGAGGTTATTCGTTGCGAAGACCGCTACTGGAAAATGAGGGTCAATAACCCCAACGCCAGACGCGGAGAGGAAATCTCATTTACCCGCGAAGACCGCCGGGGCGTGCTGAGCGGACAGATCGGCAGGATAACCCAGCCTCGTATTTTTCACTCGAAGCCGTACTGGAAAAATTACGATACCCTTGCGGCGGTAGACCTCCTGCACCGCTTTCAGCACGTCAAGGTTCAGGCAAAGCTTATCAATATCGGGCAGGATGGCAAGGTCATCGAAATGCCCGTAGTTGATGACAATAAACTGGATGCCGTACTCGCCTCGGATAATACGTTCAATCCGGCTATTCCCGGCAACCCGATAAACGCCGCTTTGCATCAAATCGCCACTTACCTCAAAAATAAAGGGGTTACCAAAATACCGACTGAGACTGTGAAAAAAATGCTCCTGGAGGCGGCGGGCATCAACAAACTACCGCATGGAGCCATCGGACGGGTGCTGGGCAGCTACGGCTACAAATTTACGCAGGGATATGGGGGAAACAATTTTTATGGTCTTAAAGAGTAGTTTCATCCTACTGGTATTGGTAGCGATTGCCTCCGTTGCGGCGGCAGGTAACGGCAGCACTGTTGTCTGCGCCGATAACGTCACGTCGGTCAACAATACCATCATCAGCCCGGCACTTGATTCCATCTCCGAGGCAATCGTAGATGTATCCTTGACCCTGACGGATGCGCAGTCCACCCTCGATGATATCAGACAAACATTCTATTTTATCTTCGAGTTGGCCTTGCTTCTAGGCATCCTCTTTTTGATGCTCAAACACGAGAGAATATTTCTGAACCTGGCCGGAGCCCTGATCATGCTGTTTATCGGTCTTGACTGGGTGCAAAATGCCGGGAGTTATCTTATGGTCGGCATCGGGGTATCCGTGCTGTTCATGGCCTTTTATTTCGGAGGCTACGAAGGTATATTCGGAATCTTCGTACAGATCAGGGAGAGGACGAGGAGTAAAAAATGATACTCAGCGGCTATCCGATACAGACCTATCCCCAGTATCAGAAATACTCTGAGGCCTATCAGGCTGCCATTCAGCGGGGTGCCACGAACCAGCAAGCGGCAGATGTGGCGAAGGCCGCTGTGCTGGGACAGCCTGCAACCATAACGCCGGCGCCGCCTTCTGTGCCCGCCCCCTCTCCCGTCAGCGTTGTCTCCGCCACCACTGGGGAAAACAAGTATATCGTCCAGGTGAAGGAAAACAAGGCGGCTCCCGCCGTGCAAAAGATAATGACCCGCCAGCAGATTGAGGCTATGGGGGGCCGCGTGCCCCTGCCTACCCGCTACCAGTCGGAGGTATTCTCCTACCAGCAGCGGACGGGCGTCAGACGAGATGAGGCTGAGGAGATAGTAGCTCGTGCCAACCCCGAGTACACGAAAGGGGCTGCCGATGCGGCTATCCCTATCAAAGAACTCGCCAGGCAATATATCGGCAAAGACGGCATGACGCAAAGGACAGCCGAGATTAAAGCCTTCGCGGAAAAGCACGGCATGACGCTGACGGGGGCCGCCGCCTATATCGACCAGTACAAACCCAGTGCCGATGCCTACAGGAATTTAACTAAGTGGGAACTCCGCGACCTCGACCATTTCTACCGGGGGGCGACCGGCGGGCAGGTTGCCTACGATATAGGAGCATGGGCGGCCAAGAGAGTGCCTATGATACAGACGGAGCACATCTCTGGCGATACCATCTCATTTGATTTACTGCCCGACTTGGTGGCTGCCCACGATAAAGGTATAGACCACGACACGATAAACGCGGCCATGAACCTGCTGACAGGGCAGAAATGGAGCGTTACCCCCGATGACATCAGGAACGCAGTTAAGCAGCGTGATGCCTACAATGAAGTCAGGAAATACGTCAGGAATAACCAGTTGGATTTGATTTCGGCAATAAATGACAAGGTCGCTTTCGACACGTTTGAAAAAGCAGGCATCGAGGTGTCACGCCAGTCATACTATGATACTGAGGAATTTATCAGAAACAACGTGGTTTTAGATGGCCGGGCGATGAAACTCAAAGATTGGAATAATCTTGACCCTAAGTATCGAAGCATCGCACTAAAAGAGGGATTTGGGGCCGTAGAGCGAGAGATGGCAAAAGATGCCAATGCCTATGTTCAATCAAAGGAATTCCAGAATTTACCAAGCGAATTGAGGGCGCTCTATACATCAAACCCCGATAAATTCATGGCTGAGATTGAGAAGGTTAAAAATCAAGCCGCAAATAAGGATGCCACAGTATTGTTAATGAATGACGACGATTATAAGGCATACCAAAGTGCATCTGCTGAGGATAAATTTAATATTCTGTTGGCATCTGGAGTAATTGAGGTTGGCAGCACTTATGCTGGCATCGATGACAAGGGTAATCCCCTTTATTATCCGCCAGAGGCCGAGGGTGGAAATGCGATTGGAACGATGATTGCGGAAATGGCCGTCCCAGGACTTTATCTGGCAAGGCACTGGAGAGAACTACCGACTTTTCCCAAATATGTCGCAGAGGGTAACTGGTGGTATAAGGGGAAAGAAATAACCAATGAGGAACGTCAGAAAATATTAGCCGATTTTGAGGCCGGGGCAGCAGCACGGCGACGGGCAGGTGAGGTTGCCGTGAACCCTGCAGAACTAATGTCAAGGGTTGGTTATATCGAACCGGGGCGAACCGGAGGCGTCATCTTAGATCTGCTGCAATTCCTGCCCATTATTGGCAGTATCGGGAAGGTTGGCTCGGTGTCAGCTAAAACTATGAGTACGGTTGGCAAGGCTGACAGAGCTTTACAGGTTGTCCAGAATACTGGTCAACTGACAAAAATGTTTACCAAAGGTGCCTTCTACGACTTCCCCAAACAAGTTATAACGCACCCCCTCCAGGCAGCAAAAGGGCTGGCCGAGGCTACGATTGAGCCAATTGTTCATCCGGTGAGGACAACAAAAACCCTCGCTGGGATAGCAACGGGTAAGATACAACTGGGAAATATCATTGAGGAGGGGTCACTCATAACGGCAGGGGCGGGTGGCAGGACAATCGTATTGAGGACGATGACGGGAGAACCGATAGTAATGAAGGCTCCCGAACCGATAACCCCAGCGGCCGCAGTAAAACCACCCGGAGAGACAGAGCTTACCAAATCTCAAAAACAGATGCTTGAACTAGTGAAGAAGGGTGGCAAGATTTCTCAACAAGACCCAGAGTTCCCAGCGGCGACAAAGACAGGCTACCTTGACAATGAGAGCCTCGCCAAGTTACGCATCCAGCAGATACAGGAGTTCAGCCGTACTTGGGGCTACAAGGCGGCCATTGAAATGTACGGGGAAAAGCCAGTCTCAGTGGTATTTCCTGATATAAAACAGAAATTGAACTTTGAAAAATATCTGCGTAGTATCGTTGAGCCGGAATATAGGAGGATTCAGGAAAAGGCCATTGAGGCCGGCCAGAAGTATGCCCGCGAACTTGTGGCTGGAAAGGGAACAGGCTACGGTTCCGAGAATGAATGGAATAGATTGGTCAAATCCGGCTACATCGGGGAATCACCAAGATTGACGGAGGTTGCTGTTCCCACCCGTAAGGAAATCGTCACCGAACTTGCCAGTCTCCCTATAATTTACAGCGTGGCCGAGGGCGGAGAGTGGAAAGCAGAACTTCCCAAAGGGTTAAAAACTAAAAAGGACTTAAGGCTCAATTATCCCGTCTACATAGACCCTTCTATTGTGGGCGAGATATGGGCCATAAGAAGCGGCACGATTAAAGCCTATGGTGAGAATTTGCCGAGCGATGTAACTGACACGGCAGGTTGGAAACGGCTGATGTCCGCCGGATTATTGGTTCCGGGTAAAGAGATTAATGTTGAGCGCATCCTGCCGAGGGGAGAAATCCAGACCAAAGTTCCGCCAGAGATGTTGCCGGTGATGAGCGAGAAGCCTGTCACCGAGATGGAAAAGCTCATAAAAGACGATGTGATTAAATACCGGGCAGATGACAATTTTTACGTGGTAATGCCCGATGGTAAAGTTCTCAATTTGGGTGGAGCCACCGACAAGGAAAAGGCTGATTACCTTGTCAATTCCATCATCGAAACGGCAAAGGATGAGGGCTATGGTGCAGCCCTAAAGCAATATGGCATATTGCCGACTCTTGCCGTCTTTCCTTACGCTTTTGAGTACGCCATCGCAGAGGAAGAGGATACTTGGGGGACTGACCCGAAAACAAGGGAAAATATGCTCAATGGGCTGGTACGCTCCGAGGAAATTAAACAGGCTTTGAGCAAGTTAAACCCCCGCGAAAAGGCTGATATATTGAAGGGGCTTGAAAGCCTGCCAAAACGCTATCGCGATGTTACTGCTCCGCGCATCGTTGGCCCGGAGATAATGACCTATAAAGTAACCCCGAAGGCGTCTCTTTCTAAAGAAACGACCGAGGTATCATGGTCAGCGATGAGCAGCCAACTTGCCGAACCTGAGCCGGAAACCGAAGAAGAAGCCAAAAAGAAAAGGGCTAAGACTAAAGTCAGGATTTCAAAAATCAAACTCTCAAATATTCTGCCTTCACCGACTAAGGCTACTACGGCAAAGGCTGCTTCAACCAAGCCTGAAATTGAAATTAGAACTATCAAGGTGGAGACTCCGGTGGTTATACCAAGTCCTACTAAAGCCCCGTCAAAGGCTCCCACCAAATCACCGGAACCGATACCTATCCCAGATATTGTGCCAGAACCGATAACCATACCTACGCCAATGCCCACACCGAAGGCTACACCAAAGCCTACTCCTGAACCTTCTCCTAGTCCTATGCCTCAGCCGCAGCCTGAGCCGCAGCCAACTCCGGCACCTGCGCCAAAACCAGCGCCTCAACCACAGCCTCAGCCGAAGCCTCAACCAACTCCAGCACCTGCGCCAAAACCTGCGCCAAAACCTGCGCCAAAACCTGCGCCAAAACCTGCGCCAAAACCTGCGCCACCCCCGCCCCTGATTCTCCCCAAAGGCGCTTCCGATAAAGAAAAGTGGACGGATGAGGACTTTGCCTCCGCTATTGCATGGAAGGTGAATAAGAATACCATCGTAGCGGAGCGCTACCCCTATCGCGGCAAAAATAACATTATCACCATGTCTGTCAAAGATGCGCCGAGCAATCTCAAAATCCTGTCTGTCCACAAAGGCAAGGGGAGTGCGGGGCGCAGCCTAAAGGTGCTCTCAAGGGGGAGTGCAACCACAGCGGGAACGGATATCGGCATCACCGATGCTGTGGTGACCAACATCGGCAACAAACCACGCCTGGACTACTACTCCGACAGCGAACAGCGAACGCATCTGCCCATGAATATTAAGAACGCCTTACGATACAGGCCCCTCGGAGGACTGAGGGGCATCAGCCGTAAAAGCGGCCGGCAGTTCATCACTAAAACTAAGGGCGGGAAAATTATCAGCGGGGAACCGCTGGCAGGTACGAGATGAAAAGGATATTGCTGTTTATCGTAATATTGGCTGTATTCACCGGGGGCACGGTCATGGCCATCGCCGACCCGGACAGCAATCCTTCGCTGAAAAATAGAAGGATTTTCCGGCATCTTATCGAGCCTAACGATTTTACAGCTACCATGCTCCTGAATATTCCCTACGCCTCTCCACCAAGCATTTTTTCTTATCAAGCGTTTTCTATTGACCTGTACGATTCAACCGGAACTACGTTTATCGGTGCAGCAATTATTTTCCCGTATCAAGATGCCGGGTATGGATATAGCGAGGTATCGTTTCACTTCGACAACGTGACCGCCCCGGCCTGGGGAGCAAACTATATAGTGCGCGTATCGGAGAGCCCAGCGCATTTCCCCTCCCCCCAGCACTGGGACTTAACGCTGGCAGCCACCGATTACAGTACCGCCACCACTCAAACAGCTGCCCGCGATGAACTATATACTAAAATCATCAGCGATGCGGAGAAATTAAACATCGAGTGGACTGTTTCGCTTCTGAGTACCGATGGAATCAAAATAGTGCTTTCGAGCACGGGAGACTACTACTTTCGCAATGCCATCCCAGGCCTGCAATCCATGTGCCCGGCGCTTTTCAGTATTCAGTTGATGGAGGCGGATTTTTCCCTGCGGTCATGGGATTATACATTAGCTACCTATTTCGAGAGCCGCTGGGCGGGAACATGGATCGGCAATGCGATGACTGGTATAGGAGGGCTATTCGCTACCTCGACATCGGCGGCGAATATGATTTTTTTCGTTATCGCCTTCGTCTTCCTTGTGGTTTTAGAGATGTGGAAGATGAGGGGCACCGTCAATTCTGCGCTGCTGGATGGATGGTGCCTGCTTCTGTTCGCCGTGATGAACGGGATGTTTTCGTTCGTGGTTACCGGGCTGATTGCATTTATCTGCGCTCTTGTAACGGGTATGGTACTGTTTCTGAGGCGGTCATAGCTTGAAAAAGATAACGAACTATTATCTCTCGCTACTTCTAATCGTCATCCTGACAGTCGAAGGCGTAGTGACGGCCTCGGACATCACGGGCGCTAATTATTACGGAGATATCACTGTTACCAATAACGGCACGGCAGCTGCATCGGTCAGCACCAATATGTCCTGCCCTACGGATGGCATGATTGATAGCGGACAGCTGAACTCATCTGCCAACAATTGCGCAATCACCTATGCGGGGACGGATACGGCATTTATGCCTGGATATGGGACTAACCCCTGGGCAATATTCGTCAGCAGCATCGGGGAGGCAGTACAGCAGATTTATAAATTCTGGACAGGTGCCGTCACCGGTGGTAAAATCCGCTATTTCCCCGGACCGACCGGTATGACCATCGCCGACTCCGCCTCAATGGAGCCGTCAAACAACTTCACTACCGAGATAAGCGGAAGGTTTGACACGTCCGTAGGCGGCAATTCCACGATAGTCTACAAAGAGAACGCATTTGAAATCGTGAATTCCGGTTCAGGAAATATCACGGCTGGGATTCTGACAGCCACAACCGCCTACACGACCTATCGGCCATCGGGCGCTGGGGATTTGACAAACATTGATGCACAATTTCCCCCGGCTACGTTCCACTGGGATAAAGTTGATGAAGTGGTGAATGATGATGATACGACTTTCGTCTATACCAGTGGTACTTTAACTTTAGCAGAAGATACGTACACTTGCACTGGCACGATACCCAGCGGGGTGACGATTGACCATATCACGGTGACATCAGTGGTGAGGCGAACGGTAGGCGGCGGCAGTGCCTATAATGTTCTCAGACTCGGCGGTGTAGATACTGTAAGCGCAATTCATGGGCTGGCGGATGCCTATGCTACATTTACCGATACTCTAGCACGACCAGGCGGTGGAACATGGACGACTGCCGACCTCGCTACCCTTCAAGTCGGAATCAAGTTGATTGATGCCGGCGCAGGCACAACTGCCCGATGCACTCAGCTCTATTATACCGTCTACTATTTACCGGAACACGTATATCAAGCCTCCGTTACCGCCCCCGTAGCAAACGGGGAGAGAGAGATATCAGTTGACATGGCGTCTCCTTTCTTGGGAATTGCGGCTGATGTAACCCCTCCGATATTGCCAGTTGAAACTAATTTACTTCTTAACGCCCCGTTTTGGCAGACGGAGCTCTCCACATCTCCCTTTACCTCTATTGATAACACCGGACACGCAGGCACAGTTACAGGTGCAACCTGGACTTCATCAGGTTATAGTTTCCCCGCTTCCGGCAATATCACCTTCCCCGCAGGGGCATCGTGGAATTTTGCGGGCGACTTTGCAATAGAGGCATGGCTTTGGCTGAATGCTATCAATGTAGATGTGATGAAATCGGTATCCGACCAGGACTGGGCAGCCGCCGCTCCCAATGATTGGCTGGTTAATGTAGGCGGAGATAATTCGCTCCATTTATACATCAAGAATGTTACAAGCATAGATTCCACTCCCACCTTTGCTCCTCTTGCCTGGAATCATTTTGTAGTTACGAGAACGGGTACGGTTTCGAAAATTTATCAGAATGGGGTTGACGTTACTGCTACAGGAGCGAATCACGGCGGCGTAATCGGCAATACGCAACTTCTTAACATCGGGCAGCGTGAATTAAATATGGACTTGCCGCTTGAAGGGGTCTTGGGCGAGGTAAGAATCTACAGCGATGACCTCTCAGCTACGCAGGTACTGCAAAACTACAATGCCACCAGGTCAAAATACACCACTGGCAGTATTTACACCTATAGTACGCTCGCCTCCGTCCCCGACAACTCTGCCAACTGGACGATAGCGCAGTATCCCGCCGTACTCTACATGGAGTCCTGTAATATGACGGTCGGCGGCAACCTCGTTGGCTCGTGGAATTGGGAATACGGAGACACCTTCACAGATGATTCGGGCAACGGAAATGATGCCACACCATCATTCAGGACGACAAGCAGTGATGCAGACGTGAGTGCTGCCCTTTCACTTTATCAGCCCGTGAGCGTTGCGGAATCCGATGCCGTCCTCTCAATTGGAGAGGGTTCGATACTTGATACCGCACCGGAAAACCCCTCTACCATGTACACGGAAAACACTACGCAGCAGGGTTTTATATTCCTGATATTCGACCCGGTGCTGGCATCATCGGCCATTCCGCGATTTTTCTTTTACTCATTCTGGGCAATGATTTTCGTAATAGCCGCAGGAGCCCTGATATTCTGGCCCACCCAGAAGACATTGATCAAGGTAATATTGCAATTTGCCCTATTGCTCTTTATCGCCGCCCCAGGGATGAATATCTGGGGAGTATGGGTGGCGGGGTACTATCTGATATTTGGGCTTTGCGTGGTAGTGCTGGAAAATCAACACATATTTTAAGGTGGGAATATGAGACCACAGCATATTATGTTTTTGGGATTCATCTTCACGGCGGGAACGTGGATTTCGCTGACTTTCGCGTCCGGGGCCTTCGGTGCTAGCGAACTCGCCAACGTCAATTCGCTGGCGGCGTTCAAGGCGGCGAATATTTTAGGGTTATGGACTGTCCAAGTTCCTAACATCGACCTGATAACCACCGGCATCGCCGCCTTGGTGAAAATGGACTTTGCCTTTTTCGTGGGGGGCATGGGGATGATTAAATTCCTGCTTATCATGACCATCGGGGCCGCAACCGTCTGGGGGATATTTACCGTGATAATTTACGTCATTTCCGGGCTGTTTCCGAAGTGATTGCTATCTGGCCGACTCTAATCTCCCCGTAGCGTGAGCGTAAAAGCAGTAGCGTTTCATCGTGGAAATCCCACGCCTCATTGTCAAAGCTGTAGTACGTGTAGAGCATTACCCTCTCCGGCGTCTCCCCTATTGTTGGGGATATATACGCTCGGCTAGGTGTCTGTACCAAGTGATAGGTTCCGGGGGGTATCGGCGCCGATTGCTCCCCCGGCCCGGAACAACTTGACGATGCGGAGAATGTTAGAATGGCATAACCTGCGACGGCCAATAAAAGAACACCCCCCAAAATCGCAAGTATCTTTTTCACATCAATACCCCCTGTTTTTCTTTCTGCCGCCTCCACTGGGTTGACCGGCTCCCGCCGACGGATAAACGAGGCCGTCCTCGGTGTTTCATAATTACCTCGGTTTGATTCTGGCTGGCGTTTTCCCCGTCTGGTTTATCGTCTGCCATCTTTACCTCCTCACCATATGACCGAATTTACCCTTGATAAACTTGTCCGGATCATCATTCCTGCCGGCGGCCTTACCCGGGGGTTTTAGGATTGATGTTGTCCCATTAATTGCATCGTTCCGCGCCCAGCTCAAAATAGTCGCGTAATGGTTTTCGTATTTCTTTTTCCTGCTCTTCATGTAACCGGACAATCGCTCGATTAGATCGTTTGTCTTCTCTTCACCTAACTTATCCAGCAGTTTGGCTACTTCGTTAGCTGTTAAGAGAACGTTCTGAAACTCCCCGAATTTTTGTTCTAGTTCTTCAGAAGGGGGATTAAGAGGGATATCTTTATTATTTACTTTGGCTTTCCGGCGAATAGCGTGTAACGTTCATTCAAAACTATACCTCCCCTAACATTTCATAGAGTGTGGAAAACTTGACTCCGTAGTCCTTAATTTCTCCCAGTGTGGTGAAGGGCAGTCGTTCCTTCAATGACCTGTCAAAAACAGGGCGGTGAAAGGTTGGTAAGTTGGAGTAAAGTAACTTTGCCCGTATCGCCTTGAATGAGTAACCCCTGCCTGTATGATTGGTTAGCTTCACAAGCCCTGCTATCGCCTCAGTGTAGGCATTGGTGATTGGATAGTCCCACCATGCGAATATCTCGGCTTTCCAGTTGCCCACAGCCGTTGTCAGAGGCTTGAAGGCGGGCTGTAGCTCGGTCGGGATGCTCGCCTTGAGGGTTTCATAGCGGTCTATGGCTTCCTGCCTGTCCTTGACCGTCCAGAGGTCACAGAAGTCCTCTTTGAACTGGTAAGCCTTGCCAAGCAAGGGGAACTGTCCTAACCACAAGTCAAGAATGAACTGGTCTTGTTCATCAAGGTCACTCCGGCGATGGAACAGGATATAGCGGTCACGCTTCAGTGTCCTGCTTTGACGTGCGGTAAGGCTCGCCCTGGTATCCTTTCGTATCGTGTCCATGCCCTGAATGGCTAACCGGATAACGTGAAAGCGGTCTATAACCACAGTGGCTTGTGGTAGGATGTCCCTCACGGCGTCTCGATAGGGCAACCACATATCCATAGCCACCAGCTCGATGTACTGGCGGTCGGGCATCCGGTACAGGTATCGGCTAACCACGTCTTTGGTTCTGGTTGCCAGCATGTCTATGACAGTCCTTTGCTCTACGTTGGTCAGGATGCACCTTGCCCGCTTTACGAGGTGGACTTCATCAATGCCTAACCATCGGGGTGTCTCAAAGTGGACTTCGCTCTCCAATCGGGCTGCTTCCAGCGCAAACAAGCGCCGGACTGTCCGCTCATGGATTCCGGTATCATCGGCTACGCTCACGAAAGTGCGCTTCATGCTTTCCTTGCCGATGTAGGCTAGTAACCGGAGTGTGGCTGCATGGTTTTTGTCCATATCCGGCAGTGGTTGAAAGCTGGTCTTTTTGCAGGCTCGGCAATGGTATCGCTGCCGATGCACTATCAAGCCCACACGCTTGTTGTGGACTGGTAAGTCCATGAATCGCTGCCTCTTGATACCATGCCGGTATAGTTGCCCGATAACCCCGCATCGGATACAAGCGGTTGGCTCCGGCGTGTACTTGGCATGGATAGCGTAGTCGTACTCGCTCTCTTTAAGCTCTATGACTTCCCAATCGGGCAAGTTCAGGATGTTCATTTATCCCCTTTAATGAAGACGGTAAGCCCTGTACAATCCGGTTTGGCGATTTTCCCAGGACACATACCGCATTTCGGTCTGTCTTTCTTTCGTGTCTGGCACTCAAAGCAGACACACTTTAGCTCTTTACAGGTTTTCACTAGCACCCACTTCCAGCCATTTAGCACTTATCGGGAATTTTAATTGCAGCTATTTTACCTGGAAACCATGAAACAACACCTATTGCCTTGATAGCTTCGTTAAACTTTTCAATAGCTTCAGCAGCGGCGTCAGGTAGTTCGCCATCTTCCGCAATCTCATCACATCCATAATCGTCTGGTAGCAAGGGTAGGGACTGCCCCACGCATATTATCAGGCGTAGGCTTTCTATTGTTCCGTCTTCATCCTCAAGATAGCCCTCAACTTCATCCCATGACTGGAAATACCTATCCGCAGCATCAGAATAAAGCATCCCCGTCTCATCCCAAACTTCTTTAGGCATGGCTTCGTATCTCTTTATCTGCTTGATTTCATAGCATTTCGGGCATATTAGCCTACCCCTGTCCACTGGCTCGCCGCAATCCTCGCATCGGGTATGAGTGCAACCGTCATACCTTGCTGCACGTTCATCGGTGCCCATAAAATGCCCATGCCTGCTTACCCATCCAGACAGGTTAGTCCGGTATTGTGCTGCCTCGTTGCTATCGAACATGACCACCATAGAAGCCTTATTAACCATTTAACTCCCTCCCAATAGTTTCTTATGCCTCAGCGAATACGCTCTTTATGTTGCCAGCACATACGCACCTAGCAAATACGTTCTCCCACTTTTTAGCCTTAAGGGTCGGGGGGTAGAGGGTGACCCTCTGCCCTCTGCTTTCCTCTGTTTCTCCATCTGATACGGACACCTTGAAAAAGAGCACCGCATAGTCACATATGTAGCCGAGCATAACGGATTGCCCTTCCTGATTTGCCTTGCAGCATCGTAGAATCTATAATTGCACTTACGAGCCATAGCCCGCCAATCGCTCAATTCTATTTTACCTGGCATCCGGCCACCTCTTATTGTGCTCCCTTGTCGCCGGTCTATTTCCGCAGCAATCAGAGCACCAGCTTTGGTTAATTGTCTAATAGGGTCATC
>Ga0299915_10001234_pt1 | contig 18925 bp, 18 predicted proteins | sample RVTome_13_FD_200263 | JGI IMG/M metagenome (GOLD analysis project Ga0299915, IMG submission 200263) | Soil microbial communities from uranium-contaminated site in the Upper Colorado River Basin, Wyoming, United States - RVT92D227 (version 2) ... | reverse complement strand
TCAACGGGCTCGCCCAGGCGACCGGGTGGTCGGGGACCGTCGGGACGATGGCCGCGTGGTTCCACAAGCACGAGCGCGGGCGCGTGATGGGCCTGTGGTCGACGAACTTCACGATCGGCGCGCTCGTCTCGGGGCTCGCGATGGCGTGGGTGCTCAGCTTTCGCGACGTCGTGATCGACATCCCGTTGCCGCTGTTCCACATCACGGTCCAGGAGCCCGAGCCGTGGCGGTGGTGCTTCTACCTCGGGGCCGCCGTGCTCGTGCTCGTGTGGATCCAGTTCTACGCGCTGCAGCGCGATCGCCCCGAGGACGTCGGCCTGGCACCGGTCGATGATCCCGTGACGCCCGCCGACGAATCGAAGGTTCCGGAGCCCGAGGGCGAGGGCAGGTTCGGGCTCCCGCGAGGGGCGTGGACGAACCTCCTGCTCGTCGGTGGCTTCTACTTCTTCGCGAAGTTCATCCGCTATGCGGTGTGGTCGTGGTCCGCGTACTTCCTGCAGGAGAACTTTCACAAGAGCGCGGCCGAGGCGAATACCTACGCGATCGCGTTCGACCTGCTCGGGATCCCGGGCGTGTACGTGACCGGCTGGATCTCCGACAAGTACTTCGGCAGCCGGCGCGCGGGCGTGGCGCTGTTCATGATGCTCGGGATGACCGCGGCGTGCGGCCTCCTGATGATGTTCGGCGATACCAGCGTCACGGTGTTCGTCGTGCTGCTCGGCGCCGTCGGATTCACGCTGTATGGCCCGGATGCGCTGCTCACCGGCGCCGGCGCGATGGACATCGGCGGTCGCAAGGCGGCGACGTTCGCGGCGGCCGTCATCTCCGGCTTCGGCAGCCTCGGCCCGGTCGTCCAGGAGGTGGTCATTCCCCGCCTCTACGATCAGAAGGCGGCGCAGGCGGAAGGCGACCTCGGACCGGTGTTCGCCCTGCTGTTCGGCAGCGCGGCGCTGGCCTCGGTGTTCTGCGCGATTCTGGTCTGGCGTAACCGGCGCGGTGGCAAAGGTATCTAACTGCCTGTTACGATGAGCCCGGTGCGAGCATCGTCGATCCTCATCGTGCACCCCGATCGCAAGACCCAGCGAACGGTGCACCGCATCCTCGGGGTGACCGGGTATCGAGTCGATGTCGCCGATGACGTCGAGCAGGCGATGCGCCTGCTCGCGCACATGCAGCCGGTGCTCGTGGTGTTCGACGGCGCGCTGATCTCGCAGGGCGTCACCGCGCTCGTCGAGGCGGCGAAGGCCGGCGGCGCCGAGGCGTGCATGACGCTGCTCGGCGGCACCTCGATCGATCAGGTCCCGGCCATCCTCGGGCTCGGCGCGGTGACGAACCTGTTGGTCCACCAGATGCCGGTGCTCGCCGAGGAGCTGACGATCACGGCGCAGAAGCTCATCCGCAACGATCTGTTCGGCGCCGAGAAGTATCTGCTGTGGGGGACCGAGCTCCACGAGACGACGCTCGTGCGCGCGAGCCAGCGCTCCGAAGTGGTAGGCGCGCTCGCCGAGCAGGTGCGGCGCCACGGTCAGAGCGCGCGGGTGGCGTCGATGGCGATGCTCGTCGCCGACGAGCTGCTCTCGAACGCGGTCCACAACGCGCCGATCGATGCCAGCGGTTGCCACTACCGGATGGAGCTGCCGCGCAATCGCGAGCTCGAGCTCGACGACCGGCACCAGGTCCGGATGCGCTGGGGCTGTGACGCCCGCTACCTCGCGATCGAGGTGAACGATCGGTTCGGCTCGCTCGACCGCCAGACCATCCTGGGCTCGCTCGCGAAGCACGACGTCCGCGAATCGGGCGGTGGCGCGGGAATGGGCATCTCCCTGGCCTACCGTTCCTGCGATCACCTGGTATTCAATCTCGCGCCGGGGACGCGCACGGAGATCATCGCGTTGATCGATGTTCGCTATCCTCCGACCGAACGGATGCCCGCATCGTCGTACAACGTGTTTGTCGAGAGACCCGCGACGAGAAAACCATGACGCTCACTCCAGAGACCCGCGGCCGGATGACGATCACCCTGCAAGGTGATGCGCTCGTGCTTGCAGGCGCGATCGACGAGACCGCCGTACTCCACGAGCTCCCGACGCGCGCGGTGGGGGGGCGCCTCGTCCTCGATCTCGCCGCGGTCACGTTCATCAACTCGCTCGGCGTGCGCGACTGGATCCGCATGCAGGCCTCCGCCCAGAAGACCCACCTCGCCGTCGAGCTCCGCCGCGTGGCCGAGCCGCTCGTCCACCAGCTCAACATGATCATCGCGACGCGAGGTACCGCCACGGTGACCTCGTTCTTCGCGCCGTACGCGTGTGACGCATGTGGCCTCGAGCAGTCGCTGTTGATCGATGCGATCGTGAACGCCGAGCGGCTCGTCCGGCTCGACCCGCCGCCGATGATCTGCCCCGAGTGCCAGGCGCAGATGGCGTTCAATGATTTCCCGGAGCGCTACTTCTCGTTCCTGGTGTAAGAAGCCGCCGTGCTGCAAGACTTCGCACACTGGATCCAGGGGCTCGTCCAGAGCCTCGGCTATCCGGGCCTGTTCGTGCTGATCGTCCTCGAGAGCACGATGGTCCCGATCCCGTCGCTGCTCGTGATGCCGTTCGCCGGCTTCCTGGCCTCCGAGGCAGGCGGTGGCGTGTTCTCGCTCCCCGTGATCCTCGTCATCAACAGCGCGGCCGCGCTCTCGGGCTCTTCGCTGTCGTACTGGCTCGGCGCCGCTGGAGGAAAACCGCTGCTCCTCAGGTACGGCAAGTGGGTCTTCGTGCGGGCGAAGGACATCGACAAGACCGAGGTCTACTTCGCGCGCCACGGCGGAGCGACGGTGTTGATCGCCCGGTTCCTCCCGGTGGTCCGGCACCTCATCTCGGTCCCCGCCGGCATCGCGCGCATGCCGATGCCCAAGTTCCTCACCCAGACCTTTGTCGGCGCGACGATCTGGGGTGGGGGGCTGATGGTGGTGGGCTACGGGCTCGGGGCGCACTGGGAAGAGTTCGCCCAGACCGCCAAGCGGTTCGATCTCGTCATCGCGGGGGCGATCGTGCTAGCGATCCTGGCCATCGCCATCAGGTTCGTGTTAATTCGGCGTCGAGAGCGCCGGGCACAACAGAACAACTCCGAGCCTGCTGCTGACTAGCTAGAATCTGCCGCGACCCTTGTCTTCGTCTCGCTCCGGTCATTCGACGTACCCCAGGACTCCTCCGCACCCCGCTGGCCGGCCGGACGTCCACTTACAGAGCCTCACGTGAGTCCCTCACACACGACCGCATCGTCCTCCGTGCTAGCTTCATCGGGCATGACGTTGAGTGGATCGCCGGCGTTCGCCGTCAGCGTCCTCGACCGACACGAGAACGAGCTGGTCGAACAGGCGCTCGCGGCCGTTGCCGCGGAATCCGTCACGGATGCCGCGATCCTCCAGGGTCTGATCGAGGAGCTCAAGGCGACCGCCGGGTTGCTCGAGCGCCAGCGCCCGCTGCGGCGCCCCACCGCGCTCGGTGGCGAGGCGCGCGACGAACAGACCCTGATGGATCACCTGTGCACGATCGACGGGCTCTCGGGTGACCTCGCGCTGCCGCTCAAGGCGACGCTCGCGCGCACGTACCTCCTCACGAAGATCAACTTCCTCCGCGGGTTCGTGAAGGCGACCACCGCGCTCGGCAACCAGGTCAACTACACGCGGATCACCCACGAGCTCCGCGAAGAGCTCGCGCAGTCGATCTACACCCTGCTCGCCGAGGAGCTGTTCCTCGCGCTGCTCCGCAAGCCCGACGTCACCCACCGCACGAAGCAGCGCGCCGCCGATCAATTGATCACGGTGTGGGACGACGCCTCGCTCGAGATCGACGACTTCTCGCCGCTCCTCGAGTCGGCCTGGCACGCGCGCAACCGGATCAACTCCGCCTACGGCACGTTGCTCGGAGCGACCGAGACGTTCCGGCTCGTGATCGAGAACTGCAACCCCGACGTGATCGAGTTCTTCGGCCGCGACGGCATGAGCGCCGACGAGAGCGCCGCGTTCGAGGAGTTCCTGTTCAACATGACGAGCGAGGAGCTCGCCACGCTGCGCCGCGCGATGCAGCAGCAGCACCTGTCCGCCGCGAGCCCCGCCTGGGCAGCCGAGATCCTCGGGCGTCAGATCGAGGACCTCGAGCACTCGCACGAGATCGACCCGATGGCGCTGTACCGCAGCTACCAGCGCCGCCAGCTCGCCGCTGACTTCCGGCTGATGTCGGGCGCGCCCGGTCCTCGCCGCACGGCCGAGGGCTACCTGATGGTCTATCTGCTCGACCAGCAGTAGGCCGGATCGCTACGCGGTCGCGGTTGGCTGCGGCGCCGCCGCCAGGTGCTTCTCGATCATCTTCGCGAGATCGGGGATCGCCTCGATCACGTTCTTCTTCGCCCCGTCCCGCATCCGCACGTACATCTTCTTCGCGGTCGTGTGGGACGTCTTCTGCGCGCGCTCGTCGGTGACCGACAGCAGATCCTCGGCGACATCGTCGGACCGCGCGACCACGTAGTCCGTGAACGTGCTGGCCTTGGAGGCCGACCACTTGTCATAGTGCGGCTGGATCTTGCCGAGCCAGTCGTCGAGCAGCGCGTCGACGACCTCGGGGACGAACCGCTTCTTGATCGCCTTGATCGTCGCGTAGGCGCTCTTGATGAAGATGCCCTTCTGCTTCACGGAGGCATCGATCAGCTCGACACACTCGGCGATCACCTGGGGCCGGATGGCGGCGTTGCCGAGTTGCTCGACGAGATTGGACATCGCGGCGTACCTTAATGCCGGTACCGCAGCGCGTAAAGCCCGCGTCTCACTTCGGCGCGTTCATGACGGCCGGAGGATCGGTGAACGTGACCCCGTACTTCGAGCATCGCGTGCGCATCTGCGCCCGATCGCCGGCCGGCAGCAGGTCGTAGTGCTTCTGCGCCTCGGGGCCGTCGCTCTCGACGCACGCGGCGGACACCATGATCCGCAGCATCCGCGCGTTCCCCGGGAGCTTCTTGAGGACCTTCTGCGCGATCGTGCGGGCCTCGTCGAAGTCTTGCCGGTCGTAGGCCTTGTTCGCCTCGGCCATCACGAGGTCGAGCTTGTAGCTCGGCTTGATGTCCTCGGGGTCGCCGGCCGGCAGGTCCTCGGGGTCGGGCTTGACCTCGACCCGGCCGGTGGTCGCGGGCTTGCGGAGGTCGGGAGCCCTGGTGGGCTTGCCCGACTCGCCCGCCACCGGTGGGGTCGGAGGCTCCACGGGGGCGGGCCGATCACGCTCGGGCGGGGTCGACCGAGCTCCGGATGCCTGTGCCGCCGCGGGCTTGGCGCGCACCTCGAGGAACAGGTACACGCCCATCCCCAGGACGAGGGCGGTAGCTATCGCGAGGCTGATGCCACGGAGGTTCACGGTCCTCTGAAATACCACGGCCGGTCACCCGGCGGAAACGCTGCTTCGAGGCCCGACGCGTGGCGCGATCGGGTGCGAACGACCGTGCCCCGGCGCTCATCCGGCGGTGGAAACCGTGACGTTTGTCGCGAACGTTCCTCCTCGCAAACTCGTCGATTCTCTGACGCGAATGCATTGACGCCGACGGAGCGCTTTGATGATAGTGCGCGACTATGAAGCGCAACCATTTTCTATTCGCCTTGATCGCCGTGCTGGGGAGCGCGGCGACTCTCGGGTGCGGCGATAACTCGCGCCAGTGCGGCGCCAACACCTCCGACGTCGACGGTGTGTGTGTCGGCGACGGTGCACCCATCCAGTGCACCGACGGCACGAAGCTCAACGACGCCATGGATGGCTGCGTGATCGATCCCGCCGCGTGTCAGGACGGCACCGTCCTCGTCGGATCGCAGTGCGTCGATCCCGGCCACGTGACCCCGAACATCAACGAAGCGGCCGAGCCGAACGGCCTCGGGCTGCTCGGCGAGGACAGCAAGAATCCCGCCGGCGACGTCCTGATCCAGCCGGTCGGCACGAACTTCGTCGTCAAGGGCCAGATCATTCCGTTCCAGGATCTCGACGGCGACGGTCAGCTCGATCCCGATGTCGACACGTACCTGGTCGAGGTCACCGCTCCGGTGATGCTCTCGGTGTCCTCCGACGGCCTCCACGGCCTCGCCGGCGGATTCTTCGCGGTCGCGGTCGTCGACCCGGCCGGACCGCTCGGCACGTGGACGCGCTTTGGCGTCAACCTCACCGGCGACACCTCGAAGCGCCAGCTGTTCCTGCCGGCCGCCGGCACCTACGCCCTCGCGGTCGCGGATTCGCGCACGCTGTTCCTCGGCGGCAGCGCCGCGGGCGCCGAGACCGGCGCGCTCCCCTTCGAGTACTACATGACGATCAGCCAGCTGACCGCGACTCCGGCGGTCCTGCCGATCACCGACGGCATCGGCAACAGCACCAGCGAGCTCGCGCCCGGCGAGGTGAAGCTGTTCTCGGTCGCGATGGGCGAAGGCATCAACACCGCCGAGCTCAACGTCAACGCCGCGCAGGCCGTCGGCTCGCTCGTCGTCACCAACACGACCGGAGTGAACACCGTCGTGAAGGGCGTCGTCGATGCGGATCCGAGCCCCGCGACGCTCGCGTCGCTCGGCTTCAAGGCCGGTGACACCACGCTGATCGCCGTCGATCACCTCTTCAACTTCGCGGCCCAGCCGATCGACTACGTCCTCATCGTCACGACCGGTGGCGCCGGCGCGCTGTCGACCAACGGCGGCGCCGTCACGCAGCCCTCGGACGCGATCGACTTCAGCGTGTTCTTCTACGACGTCGCCGCGGATCTCGAGATCACGGGCATGGACCTCGCGTGGGACGTGCCCGTCGTCGGGTTCGTGCTCGACGAGAGCGCCGCGATCTTCGCGAACTTCACGTTCGACCCCGCGAGCGGGTTCCAGTTCCAGGACACGTTCACCAGCTACCGCGGCCTGCTGCGTCACCCCACCGCCGGCCGCTACTACTTCCTCGTCTTCGATCCGACGCTCGTCGATCCGGACGTCGGCACGATCGAGGCGACCAGCACGTACGCGCCGGTCGCGGCCGTCGCGGTCGTCAAGGACACGCCGCTCACGGCCCAGGCGGTCAACGCGTTCGAGTCGAACCCGTTCACGTACGTCCCGGGCGCCGCCGTCGCGTGGCAGCAGTTCAACGGCACCGGCACCGGTACCGGCAACCTGACCGCGCAGTACTTCGACCCGAACACCACGTTCGGTCGCCTCGACACGCTGATCTCAACCTGTTTTGTTGACACCGATGGCGACAACATTCCCGACACTGACTTTTGCGCCGACGTAGCGCCGGTCTTCACGCACACGTATGCGGCCGCGGGAACCCCGCAGGGGCGCATCCTGCTCGACGATCAGGCGGCGATGATCACCAGCTACCTGCTGACGGTCAACACCGCCACGGTCACCGGCACCCCGACGTTTAACCTCGACAACACGACGCGTCCGCACACCGACCTCGCGACGGTCGCCGTGGGAACCCCGGCCACTGCCAACGCCCAGGTGCTCGACGCCACCACGACGCTGCAGCGCTACCTCCTGCGGTCCGCCGCAGGGAACGGCCTCGACATCAATGTCTCGCCGAGCACCACGCTCAACACGCGGATCCAGCGCCAGAACAACAACGAGACCGCGCGCGGCGCGCTCGTCGACAACGGCATCGTGGGTGCCGATGACACGGTGCAGATCCTCCAGAGTGGAGAGGGCTGGACGGCCTTCACGGTCACCCAGTCCGCGGTCGTGGCCGGAACGTTCGACCTGACCGTCACCGCCAGCGCCCCGGTCACCTACACGGCGACGGCCGGCGCCACGCCCTTCGCGGATGCCTGTGCCGGCGGAGGAACCCCGATCGCGCTCGATGATAACGACGACGGCCGATCGGTCGCGGCCATCGCCACGCCGGCCGGGTTCAAGTTCTTCGGGTTTGCCTCGCCGCAAGTCCGGATGTTCTCGAACGGCTTCCTGTCGTTCGACAGCAACCTGGCCTGCGCTGGCGTCTGCTTCTTCTCGAACGCGGATATCCCCAACGCTGCCACTCCGAACTCCCTGGCCGCACCGTACTGGGACGACCTCGTCCTCGACACGGTCGGCGGTGCTTGCCAGAAGACGGTGGGCAACAAGCTCGTCATCCAGTGGAAAGGCATCCGGTTCGGCAGTGCGGTCGACCTCATCGCATTCCAGGCGATCCTCGACCCGGCAACCAACACCATCGAATTCGTCTACGACACGACGCAAGTTGGAACGGGCCTGAGCGCGACGATCGGCATCGAGAACCAGATCGGAAGCGTCGCCACGAAGATCGGGTTCAACACCGCAGGCGCGATCGCACCCGCCACGTCGAAGTTGTTCACCCCGAACTGAACACCTCGTCCTCTGTCGACCAACGGCTCGCCCACGTGGCGGGCCGTTTTTGTTTTCGGTGGAATGAGGCGGCGTGCTATCCCAGGCCGTGATGTCCCGTCACCTCGTGATCCTCGCTGCTACGGCCGTCGTCCTCGTCGGGGGATCTCTGCTGTTCATCGAGGTGCGCACGCCGGCGGCGAACCCGGCCGGTGAATCGGCGAAGCGGGATCGAGGCGGCGATCGGATCGATCCCGGGGCGCCCCGATCGAGCACGAAGCTGGCGCGAACCGGCGACCCGAGCACCCCACAGCTTCCCGGTCTCGCCGCTCCGACTGCACCACTATCGAGTCGCGAAGCGATCATCCGCAGGTTCAAGACCGCGACCGCCACGGATCAACCTCCCGCCGTCAAGCCGGTTCCGGTACGGGACCCCAAGACCGGCATCGAATCGGATCCAGGCTCCAAGGTGGCCGCGACCGAGCAGACCAAGGCCGAGCAGATGAAGGCCCTCGTGCGCGGTCGCAAGCTCGGCAAGACGCTGACTGCTCCCACGCGGACTCGGGTCGATGCGGCTGCATGCAGCGGGCCCGAGGCCCAGCAGAACTTCGACCAGCTGTCCGGACCCGAGCGCGAGCAGATGCGCCGACGCTGTGCGCAGTTCGGGTTCAGGTTGGCCGAGCCCGATAGTATGCGGCGATGAAACGCGAGCTGTGGATGGTCGCCGTGCCGGAGCTGGCGATCATCGGTGTCCGCATCTCTGATGCTGGCTATTACACAAGTGAATCACGCGTGGTCATCGAGCGATGCGATCAGCTTTCTATGCGCCGTTCGAAGCGAGTCAATACCTCCTTCCGGTAGTCCTACGAATATCGCAAAATCGCGATCATTGACGGGCAGGATCGTAAGGCAGACGTCGGCAATTCGCACGATGACACGAACCTCGTCGGTCGAGAGCACGACGTCACTCTGACCATCGAGCAGCAGGTCCAACCATCCGGGACTCTGTCGGGGGAGAGCTGGCTCCAGACTATGCAGCGCCGCGATTAACTTCGCATCCGCATGCTCAGCCAAGGCTTGTTCTTGTGCAGACAGTCGGGGTTTGTCTACAGCAGGAAACGGCACGTCTAACTGAATCATCACTGCAGCACACAATGCCTTGAGTTCGCGCCCGGTGAGAATCATCGATTGGCGTCCAGGAAGTTGCTGATAAAGCGCCTGATATTGTCCGGCTCGAGCTCGATCAGTACCGCTCGGGCGGCGCCATTCTCTCCATGGGCTACCGTACCGAGTCCGCCCAATTGGCGCAGCGGCAGCGAGGCCATGATCACAGGTCGCGCACGACCGATTGTCTGGGGTCGGCGCATTGACGCGCGCGAATGCGAGCGGGGATAGTTGCCGCGATGAACCGCGGCCAACGATTCGTGGTGGTTGTCGTGCTGGCGAGCATGGCGATCGTCGGGTGTGGCGACAATTCGAGGCAGTGCGGGCCGGGGACCAAGGACCTCGACGGCGTGTGCACGGCCGACGACGGCGGCCCCGACTCGATCTGCGGAGACGGCACGATCCTCAGCGAGCTCACCGGCAACTGCGAGATCGATCCGGCCACGTGTGGCGACGGCACCGTGCTCATCGACGGCAAGTGCCAGGATCCGGCCGCGGGCCTCATGGTCGATCTCGAGGAGGGCCCGGAGCCGAACGGCTTCGAGCCCGCGGCCACGCCCGCCGGGGTGATCGCGCTCAAGACGCCCGGTGGCAGCGGCTTCGTGATCCACGGCTGCATCCAGCCGATCGATGACGCCGCGGACTTCGACGTCTACACGATGACGGTCACCGGCCCGACGCTGATCAAGATCGCCGCCGATGGCGTGAGCGGCCTCGCGGCCGGCTTCATCGCGTTCGGCGATGCCGCGAACCCGCTGCTCGCGGACTGGGTGCGCCTCGGGATCAACATCGCGACCGACACGTCGAAGCGCGAGCTGCTGCTGCCCGCGGCCGGCAGCTACCTCGTCGTGATGGCCGACACCCGCACGCTGTTGCCGATCACGAGCGGCGGCAGCGACGTCCCGGCCGCCGGTAACCCGGATGGCACGAGCTGCTACTACGCGACGATCGATCAGCGATCGCTCGCCGCGCCGGCCTCGCTCGATCTGGTCGCCGGCGCCACCGGCACGATCGGCGAGGACCTCAAGTTCTTCACCGCCGCGTTCCCGACCGGCTTCACGCGGATCGACGCGGTCGTCGATCCGAGCGACACCGACGGCGACGGCATTCCGGACATCACGTCGCACGCGGCGCCGGCGCTCGTCGTCCTCAACAACACGAGCCTGCGGCAGCTCAACGACGCGTTCGCCTCGCGCGATCTCGACGACAGCGTGGACGTCGCCCGGGCGACGATCGGCGGCATCAAGGCGGGCGACGATCCGCTCGTCGTCCTCGACTACGTCTGGAACTTCACGATCAGCCCCGCCGACTTCGCGATCCGCATCGATGCCTCGCTGACGTCGCAGGCGCTGTCGACCACGGGTGGCTCGATCAACGCGGCCTCGAAGGCGCGCGCGTTCGTCGTCGGTGGCGAGGAGGTGCTCGCGAACCTGAACCTGTTCCACTTCGACGTCGACGCGGCGGGTGACACGCACGGGCTCGACCTCGTGTTCAGCAAGCAGGTCCAGGGCGTCGTCAAGGACGGCGACTTCCAGACCGTGAGCCCGTTCACCGGGCTTGTTGGTGATGCGACGAGCTCGACGACGTTCGCCGCGTACCAGGGCCTGATGCGGTTCGCCACGCCCGGTCGCTACTACTTCAGCGTGTTCCTGCCGCGCGACGCGAGCCCGGCCAGCTTCACGGTGCAGAGCACGATCACGGCGCAGATCCCGGCGGTGCTGACGCTCGACACGCCGCTCGCGAACCAGCCGGTCAACGCGTTCAACTCGAACGCGCACAGCTACGACGCCGGCACCCTCGAGCCCTGGCAGCTGTGGAACGCGACGGGCACGAGCACCGGCCTCGTGATCACCGAGGTGTACTCGCCGGCCGAGCTCGGCGCCGGGGCGCCTCGCATGGACACGCTCGCGATCCGCACCGGCGGGGGGGCCGGGGTCGCGAGCTCGCGCGCCGGCGACCTCGTGCCGCTCGACGCGCTCGCGTTCGCGGCGAACGGATCGACCCCGCAGGGCGCGATCCTGTTCGACGAGCCGACGAGCTTCTTCGTCAAGGTCAACCCGACGGTGAAGACGGGCGCCGGCCGCGTGTTCACGCTCGACTTCGCGACGCGCGCCTACCACGACTTCAACACGATCGATGCCGGCACGATCCAGACGGTCAACAACGAGCCGCTCGATCAGGTGACCAACCCGCGCCGTCGCTACTACTTCGAGACGAGCCAGAACAACATCGTCACGCTGACGGTCACGCCGAACACCGCGACGCTCGATGCCGCGCTCGGGCTGTTCGACCGCCGGGAGACCGAGACCGCGATCGACGCGAACCCGGCCAACGGCGCCGAGACGGTCGCGTTCACCCAGCGCTCGACCGGGTTCACCGCGTTCCAGGTCCGCTCGAAGACCGCGGTCCCGCTCGTCGGCACGAACAACTTCACCGTCACCGCGAAGGTCGACCCGCCGTTCTACAAGATCGCGAGCTCGACCACGGGGTTCTCGGATGCGTGCGCCGGCGGAGTCGCCCGGCCGTTCACGTCCGGCGACGCCGACGAGGGCCTCACCGCGACGGTGCTCACGCCGGTGGGGTTCGTGTTCTACGGCCAGGCCCTGGTGAGCTTCGTGATCTCGTCGAACGGCTTCCTCAGCTTCGACACGAGCATCACGGATCCGAACCCGTTCCCCGAGGAGCTGCCCGATGGCCTGGGCGAGACCCACGTCGCGCCGTTGTGGGACGACCTCGTGATCAGCTCGCTGTGCACCAAGCTCACCGGCACCAAGCTCACGATCCAGTGGGTCGGCGAGGAGTTCTCGGTGTTCGGCGGCGGCGCGTCGGTCGCGTTCCAGGCGATCCTCGACTCGTCGGACGACTCGATCGAGTTCGTGTGGGGAGACCAGCAGGCGGACGGCACGCTCGGGGTCTCGGGCGTCCAGAACCTCGCCGGCAACCGCGCGACCACCGTCGGACAGCGCTCGCCGTTCGTGGCGCCGAATACGTCGAAGAAGCTCTCGCCCTGACGCGCGGCTACTTGTCCCGCAAGCCCACGTGCTCCTCGACGCGGGTCAACCGAGCATCCAGATCGCGCTCCGTCTGCTGCTTGTCGCGGAGCTCCGAGCGAAGCAGCTCGAAGTTGCGTTGCACGCGCCCGAAGTTCTGGTTCGTCTGGTGTTGAAATGCAGTCGTCTGGTGTTGAAATGCCTCGACGCCTGCGCGGAGCTGTTTCAGCTCGGCGTTGGTCTGTTTCAGCTCGGCGTTGGTCTGGGTCAGACCGGCGTTGGTCTCGTCGATCTTGCCGGACAGGCTCTGGTGCATCGCCGCCATCTGCTGCCAGAGGTTTCGCAACAGCTCGGTCTGCTCGTTGTTGTTCGCGTCCATGACGGCCCTCTCAGTGTGCCGCAATCGACGAGCAGCGACCATGCCAATGTAAGTCGCCGGAACCCGCGGGCCGCGTGTCCGGAATGTCCGACGGGCGGGCACGCTGTGAGTGTGCCCAGGAACCCCGTGTTTCCCAGATACCCCTTGAGCTTCCTTAGAACCTCAGCCAACCGTCGGGAATCGAGCGCGTCGATAGCGGAGCATGCGCGCAGGCCGCACATCGCGCCGACATCCTTCACACGGGTGCCGACATGAATCGAACCGCGTTTCCTCAAAGCTCGACAGAAGTAGAACCGAGCTAAGTGCCCTCGACGGTCGATTGTTCCGCCGCTCCGCGGTAAGCACATTCATCCGATGGTGTCCGTCGACCCGGTCGAGAGTGTCGCCCCGCTGGTCCAGGCCGCGGTCGTCGCAGCATTCGGCGACGACCATCGCAGCATTGATCCGCAGGTGCGTCGCTCGGACCGCGCCGACCTCCAGGCCGACGTCGCGATGCGGCTCTCTCGCCAGCTAAAGCAGCCGCCTCCGACTGTGGCGGCACAAATCATCGCGGCAATCCCGCCGAACGACGTCATCGAGAGAGTCGAGCTGGCTGGTCCGGGCTTCATCAACATCACGCTGCGCCGCGACTGGCTCGCCTCGGCCGCGACCAATGCCGACGCCGACGCCCGCCGCGGAGTCCCGTTCGCGACCCAGCCCGACCGGGTTGTGATCGACTACTCGGCCCCGAATGTCGCCAAGGAGATGCACGTTGGGCATCTCCGCAGCACCGTGATCGGCGATGCGCTGGCGCGCGTGCTGGCATGGCGCGGCCATACCGTGATCCCGCAGAACCACCTCGGCGACTGGGGGACGCCGTTCGGGATGCTGATCGAGCACCTCATCGATCTTGGCGAGGCGCAGGCGACGCAGGAGTTGGCGGTGGGCGAACTGGCGGTGTTCTACAAGGCCGCACGCCAGAAGTTCGACAGCGACGAGACATTCAAGGAGCGCTCGCGGCAGCGCGTGGTCGCCCTCCAAGGCGGTGATCCGGCGACCCTCGAAAAATGGCGCATGCTGCTCGACTCTTCGACGCGTTACTTCGAGGCCGTCTACGCGAAGCTCGGTGCACGGCTGACGCCAGCCGACGTGTGCGCCGAGAGCTTCTACAACGATCGCCTCAAGCCGCTCGCCGCCGAACTTGAGAGCACGGGCAAGTCGACGATCAGCGACGGCGCGCTGTGCCTGTTCCCTGCCGGATTCACCGGCCGCGACAAGCAGCCCTTGCCGCTGCTCGTTCGCAAGGCAGACGGTGGTTTCGGCTACGCAGCCACCGATCTCGCCGCGATTCGCTATCGCATCGAGACACTCAAGGCGACCCGGGTTCTCTACGTCGTCGGTGCGCCGCAGGCAGTCCATCTGTCCATGGTGTTCCAGGCCGCGCGCGAGCTCGGTTGGATCCCCGAGGGTGTTCGTGTAGAGCACGTCGCGTTCGGCTCCGTACTCGGAACCGACGGCAAGATGTTCAAGAGCCGCTCGGGCGATACCGTGCGCCTGGTCGATCTGATCGACGCCGCAATCGAGCGTGCCGAGGCCGTGGTCCGCGCGAAGTCGCCTGACCTTGAGCCCGATGTCCGCTCCGAGGTCGCCCGCATGGTTGGTGTCGGCTCGATCAAGTACGCCGATCTGTCGAGCGACCGGATCAAGAACTACACCTTCGATCTCGATCGCATGGTGTCGTTTGAGGGCGATACCGCCGGTTATCTCCAGTACGCGTACGCGCGCACGCGTTCGATCTTCCGCAAGGCCGGAGCAAACGTCGCGGTCGGCCCGCTCCGCGTTGAGGCCCCCGAAGAGCGGGCGCTGGTGCTGGTGCTGCTCGGTTTCGGTGCCGCGGTGAAGGCGGTCGAAACCAGCCTTGAGCCGCACCGGCTTGCCGGTTACCTCCATGACCTGGCAGGCGCGTTCACCACGTTCTACGAGCAGTGCCCGATCCTCCGCTCCGACATCGCCCCTGACGTCCGCGCGTCGCGGCTCGCGCTCGTCGAGGTCACTTCCAAGACGCTCAAGCAGGGCCTCGCATTGCTCGGGATCGACGTCCCAGATCGGATGTAGACGCGTCAGACGCTCATGCTCCACTACGGCGTGCAGTTGGTGACGAGCCGGCACTGCGACTTCCTGACGAAGCTCGGCGTTATCGTCCACGACCGCCGCCATTGGGCAGTTGCGATCGACCCACAACGGTTCTGGATCGACTACGTCCGCTCGTCCACCCGGTTCCACACCACCCAGGACCGGGTTTGGCTCGACGGCGTTGAGGCGAAGAAGGCGGAACTGCGCCGCGGCTACCGCCCATACGTGACGACCATCGCTGCGCCCGAGTTTGGCGCGTGGGACGTTTGGGTCTCCAACGGGCACCACACGCTGGCGGCTTACCTCGATCTCGGGTGGCGCCCCTACGTTCGCTGCTTCACGCGGGTATACGGAACAGCGGGACTTCCTGTTGACGCCCCGAGATTCGACCCTCGGGCGACACGACGATGACTGCGAAGCGCGCACGCTCTATCGCGTAACCGCCGTCTGTGGCTCGGCGATCACCTTCCCGCAGTGCGGGCACGTCGGCTTGGGCAGCGCGGTGCCCTGGAGCACGTCGTGGAGCGAGACTTCGAGGAGCTTGGCGATGCGGAACGCGATCGTCGTGCTCACCTCGGAGCGTCCCGAGGTCATCTCGACGCGCTGGCTGTGCGAAATCGGCAGTGCGCGCTCGACGGTGAACCAGTTGCCGAACCGTGCGCGCAGTGCGCGCAGCGTGTCGAGGACGTTCTGTTGCTCGGCGCGGGATAGGTCGCGGTACGGCATGGCTACTCGACCTCGTTCGCCGGAAGCTTGGAGCTGTCGACCTGGGCCTCGGCTATCTTGCTGCCCACGCCGACCAGCTTGCGCGCACGGATGTAGTGCGCAGCCTCGGCCAACGAGCGCTCGCGGTAGCGGTCCCAATAGACGTCATCGATGTGCTTCGACATGACTACTCGACCTCGTCTTCCGCGGTGATCTTCTCGCCGAGACGCGCCAGCTCGACGCTGCGAGGCTGCGTGCTGCCAAGATCGGGCAACTTCGCGATAAGGTCTTTCGCCCAGTAGCGCGGATCGACGTTGAACTCCTGCACCGCCATGATCAGTTGCGCGACGTTGTGGCAGATGAGGCGCAACATCAGCTCCGCGAACTGCGCCGGTTTTGCGCGCGACCGCAGCGTGTAGCCGAAGCGCTCTTTGACAGCGTGCATACCGCTCTCGGCCAAACTGCGGCGACCGTACCGCTCCCAGTACAGATCCTCGTCGAGCTTGAATCGCTCGTACAGACGACCGACCGTCTCGGGCTGCGTCTTTCCGGTGACGCCCTCCCTCCAATCGTAGAACGGCGTGGCGCCGATTTCCTCGACGGCGCGGATGTTGTACCAAGAGTTGTACGCGGCATCCCCCAGCCATTCCTTCACGCGACCGCCGCCAGCGCCGAGTCGCCGAAGCAGCTCGGGCATGATCCTCGACTCGCCGACGTGCTGATTCGTGACCTGCGCGACCGGCGCGCACAGCGTCCGCACGCCGAAGACGATCTTGGCTTCCGCCCAACCGTGCTTCGTCGGCTTCCGCTTCTCTTCGTCTTTGCCGTGCTTCTGCTTGTAGTGGTGATCGTACACGCCAGTTCCCCAGCCGCTGCCGTCGACCGCCCACGTGTCCTCAAGACCGATCAGCGGCAGCGCCGATCCCGCGAGCAGCCGATGGAGGAGCGCCATGTGCTCGGGTCTGGCGAACACGTGAAGCAGTGTGTTGTAGTGCGGCACCTTGGTCAGCGTGATGAGACCGGCCTTCCAGTAGACGTCCGCTTGTGCGATGGCCTCCCCAGCGGTGAGGTTGTAGAAGGCGCGGATCAGGGCGACCAGCAGCACGTCGCGAAGCGGGGTCTCCGGTGGCCGGCCGTTGTCGCCAGGCTGCCAGCCGCGCAGCCCGAGGCCGTCGACGAGCATCTCGAAGTAGTGTGGCGCGTAGTGCGGGATCAACGTGCGGCAGATGTTGGTCGCCGTCCAGTTCCGCGGGTACTTCTTCTTCGGCGGCTCCTTCATGATCAGCTCACTGCCGTCCGCCAGCTTCACGACGTGGATTACCGCGAAGATGTGCTTGCAGCGATGTGATCGGCCGTGACCGCCCAGCTTGGACCAGTCGAGGCATGAGCACCGCTCGTCGCCGGCTCGCACGTCGACCACGTAGGTGCTGCCGTTGCCCGCAGCGCTCGGCACGAGATACTTCGTGCCGACGAGGACTTTGATCGAATCCTTGTTCGCCTGCGCCAGAGCAAGCCCCCGCTGCGAGCGGATGTCCGAGGAGATCTCGTCGTTCATGATGACCAATGTATAGCCATTGGCTATGACAACTCATGGGATTGACTCCGTGCGCCATTGGATATACAAGGGCTATCAAGAACATGGCGGCCAAGAACAAGTCGACGAAGGCGAAGCCGATACGCATCAAAGACAAAGGGATCCTGATCCGCGTCACCGCGGCGCAAAAGAAAGTGCTGGCCGAGGCTGCGGCAAAGGAATGCCTCGGACTCAGCTCGTGGATGCTCTCGGTCGCGATGCGTGAAATCGAGCGCAAAGCGAACGCTGCGAAGTGACGATCAGTTCAGATCAGACCCTCCCTTCGGAAGGGTCAGCGCGAACATCGGGCCGTGCTCGTTCGCGCCGTGGAACGCGACGACACCTTTCTCGATCAGGCGCGTGATCTCCTGACGGAGCGTTGCCTCGTTGAGCTTCCGACCCCTGGCGCGGAGGACGCTCTCGACCCGCCGCGCGAGCAGACGCTGATCCATCGGGAGACGATCTTTCGTGAGCACGTCGACGACGATCGCGGGAATCGATTCGACGCGGTGGACAGGGACAACGCCCGGAAGCGTCCAGAGCGACGTGGAGCGCTTGCCGTGCTGCTCGACGCGTCCCTGCTGTTCGAGCAGCTTCAGTGTCTTGAAGGCATTCGGACCTGCCTGGCGCGTTCGCTTGGCGATCTCGCACAGCCGTAGACCTTGTCGATTCTCGTCGAGGATCTTGAGGATCAGATCCGTGTACCTGGGTCCTGGCTTCTTCTTCCCCGGTGCGCGCAGGCCGAGATGCTGGAGGCGCTTTCGGAAATTCGATCGATCCACACCCGCCAGCTCGGCAGCATCCGTCACGCAGCCGTTCGCCTGTTCCATCAAGCGCGCGAAGCGCTCGCGCTCGACATCATCCGCAGCGCGCCGCTTTGCCTCCACCGTCGACAGGTTCGTCACAGTCGATGGGAACGGTGCGCTCGGCGACGGTGCGCTCGGCGACGGCGCGCTCGGTGGCGGTGCCGTAGTGCTTGCGGCTGCTTCGTCTCCTACCGCCCCTGCAAGCCGTTGCTCGATCTCGACGTAAATCACCTCGCACTGATCGTTGGTGAGCTTCGCTATCGCCTCACGTGCTGCCGCGAGTAGCTCGGCTTTCAGTAAAGCAAACCGACGAGCGTTATCGCGCGGGACTGTCGACACCCGTTCTATTTCACACGGGGACGCGTCACGCGAGCGCGTGAATGATCGCGCGCTCTGTGACCGTGCTCGGTAACAGAACGGCCCAGATCGATGCCGTTTCGTTACTCGACACGTTCTGGCGTAACAAGACGGCCGAAAGGGGGCGTCGTTTCGTGACTTGATGGCGCCTGGAATAACAAAACAACGCTACGCGGCGTCGTCTCGTTACTTTTTCTTTCGCGGCTCGGTGCGTTGGCGCGAAGACCTCGACGTCAAGGGGCGCGCCTTGAACCCCTTCCCACGGATCCCGGCTTCGTGGAGCCGCTCAGCCATCTCGGTCGGGCCGACTTCCCATTCGAGCATCTTCAGCAGGACCTCGTGCTTGGCGACCGACGGTGGCCGACCTGTTCCCGATGGCCAGAGCTTCTTTAGCCGCTCCTTGGTGAGCGTCCGGTCGACCGCGCCGGGATCACCTGCTTGATCGCAGCCGGGTAATCGTGGCAGGCGGGGGGATGCTCAGGTCGCGGCGGTGGCGGCGCGAGCCGCCGCCCAGCG
>Ga0299915_10001233_pt1 | contig 18933 bp, 19 predicted proteins | sample RVTome_13_FD_200263 | JGI IMG/M metagenome (GOLD analysis project Ga0299915, IMG submission 200263) | Soil microbial communities from uranium-contaminated site in the Upper Colorado River Basin, Wyoming, United States - RVT92D227 (version 2) ... | reverse complement strand
GATTTTTCACATATTCAACGTGATGTGTTAGACAATAGTGATTTTTCATGTCCAATAGAAACGATGGAAATGATTTCAGCATATATCAAAAAAGAACTAAATTCAAATTGAAGGTGTAGTTAATGTTAGTTTTATGTTAATGTTGGTTTTATGTTAATTTTAATGTCAATCAAGAACCTCTATTTAGTAGAGGTTCTCAATCAGCATAAGGATTACATTGCATGTGACATTAACTTTTGGCATAAAAAAAACATGAAAATGCTTCAGGTTGTTTTTTAAACTTCAGCCTCCTATCCCTAGCCTAAGGCCTCCCTCATTCATTGTTAATTTTTATGACATTATGACATTGATGTTTGGGATGGCAAGACCCTGCAATGGAGACTTAAATATTTATTAGACATAGACAGTATAAGTTTATTTTTGATGTAAGGTAAAAAGTGCAGGGGAAGGGATTTGAATCAAAGATTAACGACTTTATAAGAATTTATAATCTTTTTCTATGACTTGAGTGTTTGTTCTTTCTACACCGTTGATTTTAAGTAATTGACTCGTTAATTTGTTAAGCTGTTCAAGATTTTTAACATTCACCTTTACAACAATGTCATATTTACCAGTTACTATAGAGATTTTTTCTATAAATTTAATTTTTTTCATCTCATCGAGTGCTTTGGTATATATTCCTGGGTACATATTCGTCATTATATATGCTTGAATTGGTTTAATTTGTTTTTTTTTATATGATGTTTTTAACTTTGTTTGTAATTTTTTTTGAGGCATCCTTCCCACAAAATCTAGAATTATATTACCCCTATATTTAGATATTCTGCTTTTGCATATGCAAATATAACTGCAAAGGGACCTGAATACTAATTTAGTTGTAAAATATTCTTCAAAAATAAGGATTAAGACTTATTACACTATAAAAAAATATAATGTTTTTAATGTATTGAATACCGTAAAAAGAATCAACTTTATTATGATTCTATATTGTGCGCTTGCAACCACTCATAAATCTTTGGATATACTTCATCCCGTGCATGAATCCCTAGATTAAGATCAAGATGCCCGTAATCAGAACTATATCCAGCTTCTTTGGAAAGCTCTAAGTAAGTAACGTCTTTGCTACCTATGTGGTTCTTTACATATAGCATATCTGTTTTTGGCGCCATCTTATCCTGACCACCCGCGATTACTAGTAGCGGAGTAGTAAATCGATGCATATTCTCTGTATAGCTATACGGGAGCTATACGGGGCAAACATTTTTTTAACACCAGGTACCCGCCCGAAGACATCATACATCCAAGGGTATCGTGGATAACGACAAAATGTATTATGTTTAAAGAACATCGAAAACTGAGAGAGAACTTTTGATGAAAGAACACCATTAAACCCTATATGCATATAGCTTTCTAAGACAATGGGATCTATATTTTCATTATTTACTCCTAATCCCTTGAAACGATTTGCAATTTCACTTGATTTCTCAATGATCTCTGTGATGCGGATCGGGATAGATAAATTACGAGGAGTAATCCTAGTTATAAACTCAAGAAACATGCTGCTTTTTCCAAATACAACTGGAGACCCAATCGTGACAACACCCTTAAGATTATTTTGGCCTTCTTTCGTCTGACCATAACCATATGCAATCATACCACCCATACTCTTCCCCACCCAAAAAACCGGTGGAATCTCATGTTTTTTTTCTTGATACCATTGCTGAACACACTTGATGATTGCTGGTACATCTTTGTCGATGTAATCATCAACGCACCAACGGTATTTTTCAGGATTCTCTTGTGGGTTAAACGAAGGTTGTCCACCTCCTCGAAGTTCTGGTACCCAGATGTCAAAAACCGATTTATGGTTTAATCGTTTCTGTGACAAAAAAGCCGCAAGGCTATACCTCTCCCATTTCATGGTTCCGGATTCGCCAAAATCACAACTATTCTTATTCGATGCTAGACCATGACATAAAATAACTGGAAAATGTGAAACATCTTTACTTTCAGGCGGGTAATGAAAAACCCTAAGATTCCAGCCATCAGAGGTTTTTGCAAATTCAATCTCTTTGTGTATCAACTTTTTCCTCATAGTTCCGATATAATGTGTTGTTATAGAAAAACTATTGCTCTTGTTCTAATTACTGTTATTGTAACTAATTTTTTTTCAATTCATATAAAATTTTTAGAGAATATTCTAAAAGTTATTTTATCATATTTCCAACTATAAATGTTATCAAATACTCTTATCCTTTACAATGTATTTAAATTTTATACTTATAATACTTTTTCTTGCTAAAATATTTTGTTGAATATTACTAGTATCATTGTTTTCAAATTGGAGTTGATGCTGTAGTTTGATCGACATAAAAACCAAAATAACGTTGTGTGTATATTCCGCTTTTATATCCAACATCATAATGAGGGACAAAATTAGAAATAGTAGAAATAACCATTATGTTATCAGAAGTAATATTTGAATAAGTCTGATTACCATGAACAGATGTACCATCAAATATACCTGTTAAAGTTTTAGATTCTCCGGGCATTAAAAAAATAACTTTATTTAATGCATAATCAAGAAATCCAAAATGATAAGGATTTCCTAAGTAATCAATCCAGCGTGATTCAATTTCAGTTACATAGGATCGAATTTTTCCTAAATAAATAGAATTACCTTGATTTGTTATTGTAAGTGAAACTGATAGTTTAGCATTATCGTTCCAGGTGACAGATGACTCCATGGTTATAGGTTTTCTTGTGGTTCTTTGCTCTGCTTGTTCAATTAAAGAACGATATGCAGATTCTGTTTGTTCAACATCGATTTCTCCTACAGCTTTGTTGACATATCCACCATCAAAATACACTGTCGGGAAAGCACGAATTTTGAATATTCCAAAGCAATAGTCAAGGTTCCTTTCTTTAGCAAGAGTATTCATATCGTCTACAAGGGCGACATAGTAAAAAGAATGATTACCACTTTGATAGATATTATATAATGCTTCAGCAGCCACTGGACAATTAGGGCACCAAGTCGCAGTAGTTTCTTCTACAAAAACCGTGTTAGTAAAAGTAGAACTTTTTTGTTCATAGTTCTTTATTTCATATAATTCTTTATTATTAAAACTTGATATAGCATTAACTGATGAGATAATTACTAGCATCATTATTAATCCTAAAGTAGTATATTTCTTCATGTTTTCTCCCTTAATATAAATAAAATTACCAATATTAATAGTTAACGAATGTTAATTAATTCTTTTATATTTATGCATTTTTTTAGATAATCTTATAATATATTATCTTATACACTATTACTAAAACTAGAGGCGGATGATTATGAGCGAAATTACAACTAAATTTGGAGAGAACGCAGGTAAACTTTGGAGTATTTTAAATCAGAATGGATGTTTAAAAAAAGATGATATTTTAGAAGTAACTAAACTTAGTGAAAAAGATTTTTTTTCAGCTATTGGATGGCTTGCCCGTGAAAATAAAGTTTCAAGAGATGAAGATGAATGTTTCAAACTTGATAATACTAATATTGGCCATGAAATTGGTACTCATGCCGGAAGAGTTTGGAAGATATTAGATATTTGGGAGGATGTTGATTTAGACTCAATTAAAAAGCTAGCTGACCTTGATGATACACAGATTCATAGTGCTCTTGGTTGGCTTGCCCGTGAGGATAAAATAACTGTTGATGAAAAAAATAGGTTTAAACTTAAATAGTAGAGTAATATATGGGGAGAAAAAACCTAAGAAGAAATATATATTGGTTTGAGGAAAGTTTGAGGAGAAATAATTTGAAAATATTCAATAGAAATACATTACTATAAAGATTGATTTAGCAGAAGGTATATATGATGAAAATAGCGATGATTGGTTGGGAATATCCACCGTTTAAAGCAGGTGGTCTTGCTACTCATTGCTATGGACTTACCAGAAGCCTTTCTGATAAAAATGTGCATATAGATTTTTATATGCCTAAAACTAAACAATCTACTAAAAGCGATAGACCTAATCTTAAAATTATTGAAGTTGGTGAAACAGAGATTTTCCCTTACGATCGGCCTGATTCTAAAGAAATCGTTGGTAATTTTTACGATGCTGTTTATTATTACAATAGTCTTGTTATTTCAAAGGTTGAAGAAAATATAAAAAAATATAATAGTAAATATGATGCAATTCATTGTCATGATTGGCTTACAATGAAAGCAGGTATTTCTATTAAGGAAAAATGGGGTATACCACTAGTTGTTACTATTCATTCTACTGAGTATGATCGTGCAGGCTGGCTTTACCCTAATCAATGGTTTATAGATATTGAAAAGGAGGGTATGCAAAAAGCTGATCGTGTTATTGCTGTTAGTAATTTTACCAAAAAGGTAATTGTTGAAAAATACGGTATTAATCCTGATAAAATAACTGTTGTAAATAATGCTGTGTATCCTATTGCTGAAGGTAGTAAAAAAGAAATTGTTTTGTTTTTAGGTCGTCTTACTATTCAGAAGGGTGCTGAGTTTTTCCTGCGTGCTGCTCAAAAAGTAAAAGATTTTGAGCATGATGCAAAATTTGTTGTTGCAGGTGCAGGAGATATGTTACCTCGGCTTATTAATCAAGCAATTGATCTTGGTATTTCTGATAGAACAATTTTTACAGGAAGACTTACTGATGATGAAGTTAAACATATCTATAGTATATCTAGTGTTTATGTTATGCCTTCTGTTAGCGAACCATTTGGTATTACTGCTTTAGAGGCTATTTCTGCTGGAACCCCTACAATTGCTTCTAAGACTGCTGGTTTTTCAGAAGCTTTTAAAAATTGCCTTCGTGTAGATTTTTGGGATACTGATGAAATGGCAAATAAAATTGTATCCCTGCTTAGATATAATCCCCTACATAAAACACTTGCAGATGAAGGAAAACGAGAGATAGATTTATTTACTTGGGATAATGTTGCAGATAAGACAATCGACGTCTATAGGGGCGTTACTTAGAGATGACATCTGTTTGTATGTATTTCGAAGTACATCAGCCAATGAGACTTAACAAGTTCTCAGTTTTTAATATAGGTAGAGAAGATAATCGTTCTGATTATTTTAATAGAAAATTAAATGAGCAGATTTTTAGCAAGGTGGCAAAAAAATGTTATCTACCCACTAACAATCTTTTGCTCGAACTTATAAGAAAACATGATGGGAATTTTAGGGTTTCTTTTAGTTTAACTGGAACTTTTGTTGAATATTGTCAGGATTTTATGCCTGAGGTACTTGACAGTTTTAAAAAATTATTTAGGACTGGTTCAGTGGATATGATGGAGGAGACTTATTATCATTCACTTTCTAGTTTATTTGATGACATGGATGAGTTTGAAGACCAGGTTAAAATGCATCGTCAAATGATAAAAAATATTTTTAATTATAAACCTAGGGTTTTTAGAAATACTGAAGCAATTTATGATAATCGTATTGCAAAAAAAGTAGAAGATATGGGTTATAAAGGTATACTAACAGAAGGAACAGAAAAAATACTCGGGTGGCGAAGTCCAAATTTTTTATATAAACCAGTAAACGCGAATATAAAGGTTTTACTCAGAAACTATAATCTTAGTGATGATGTAGGTTTTAGATTCTCTGCGCAAATGTGGAAAGGCTGGCCACTTACCGCAGATAAATATGCTAATTGGATGTCTCAAATTCAAGGTGATATAATTAATTTATTTATGGATTATGAGACTTTTGGTGAACATCAGTGGACTGAAACAGGTATATTTGATTTTCTTAGGCATCTTCCTGATGAAGTATTAAAACATGACCATATGAATTTTGTAACAGCATCTACTGCTGTTGAAAAGTATGATGTAGTAGGTGAAATTGACGTTCCTTGGGCTATCTCTTGGGCAGATGAGGATCGTGATGTGTCTACTTGGCTTGGAAATGATATGCAACTTGCATGTTTTAATGAACTTAAAGATATAGGCCGTAAAATCAAAGAAAAAAAAGACCCAGAAATGCTTGCAACTTGGCGTAGACTTCAGACAAGTGATCATTTGTATTATTGTTCTACAAAAGGTCTTGCCGATGGTGATGTACATGCATATTTTAGTCCTTATGATGGACCATATGATGGATTCATTAATTATATGAATATACTACAGGATTTAAAACAAAAAATATAAATTTTTTAAAATTATATAAGTTTTTAAACAGTATTATGTTTAATATTATTTGAGGAGAGACTTTATTTGAAAATTGTTCATTTCAGTTGGGAGTATCCACCAGTTATATATGGTGGACTCGGGACCTTTGCAACAGAAATTACACAAAAACAAGCATCTTTAGGTCATAACGTAACTGTTTTTTCACTAAATGAAAAAAATTCTCTATTAACTCATGAAAAAATTAATGATGTAGACGTATATAGGCTTAAAACACTTGATTTAACAGAAATTTTTAAGCTTTTTGCAGACCATGAACTTAAATCTTGGGGGTCAAACTTTAAATTTTTTTCAGATGTTGTAAGCTACAACACCATGTCAGTATCACATATGGTAAATCTACTTGTGAAAAAAGAAGGAAAACATTTTGATATAATTGATGCACATGATTGGCTGGGAATAATGGGTGGCATAATTGCTAAAAAAGAATTAAAACTTCCACTTATATTTCATGTTCATTCCACAGAAGTTGGGCGTTCTGTCGGTCGTGGAAGTCATATTATAAAAGAAATAGAATATGATGGTGGACAAGTCTCAGATTGTGTAATCACTGTTTCTTTTGCTATGAAAGATGAACTCGAAAAACTAGGTTTTCCACCAGATAAAATACGTGTTTGCTGGAATGGTATAGACCCAAATAAATATGATCCTTTAAAAGTTACGCAGGAAGAAAGACTTAAACTCAGACGAGGTTACGGAATAAACGATAATGAAAACATGATTTTTTTTATAGGGCGTCTAGTAACTGTTAAAGGTATAGATAAACTTATTAAAGCAATGCCTGGTGTTCTAAATGATTTTCCAAATACTAAACTATTGATTCTTGGAATTGGTGACCTGGAGTGGAGTTTAAAGGATATTGCAAAAAACCTTGGAATTAAAGATAAAGTAATTTTTAGAACAGAATTTATAAATGAACCCGAAAGAATAAAACACTATGCAGCATCAGATTGTGTTGTTCTACCCTCGATTTATGAACCGTTTGGTATAGTCTGTACAGAATCAATGAGTATGGGAAAACCAACAGTTGTTGGTGCACGTGGGACAAATGGTCTAAGAGAACAAATAATACCGACTGGTGAAAAACAAAATGGTTATCATATAAATCCTCATGATTCACAGGACATAGCTTGGGGTATAAAACAAGTTCTGCAAGATAAAAAAAAGGCAGAATGGATGGGACAAAATGCAAGAAAAAGAGCGATTGAAATGTTTAGCTGGGAGACAGTTACGCAAAGAACATTAAAAATTTATCAAGAATTCATAAAATAAGAGGATGAATTTTATGAGAGAATGGCTTGTTACAAATGGTCTCGGAGGATACGCATCACTTACTTCAAAAAATACTAATACTAGTAAGTTTCACGGACTTTTAATTACAAGTCTTAATCCTCCTACAGAAAGATGGGTTTTTGTATCAAATATAATTGATAAAATACAAATTAATGATGAAACACACTTACTTGAAAATTATAAAAAAAGTTATAGTTTTGATTATTTTCCAAATTTTACCTATGAGATAGATGATGTTAAAATTAAAAAAACTATTCTAATGCAACACGGTAAAAATACAACAATACTCAAATATGAAATTAATAACAAAAAACCTTTGACAATGGTTCATGGTTCTATTGTTCACTCAAGACATTTTTATTATCTTAATATTCATAGATACCTATCTTTTAAACAATATATAGAAGATAGCACTCTTTTTATTAAACCTGAAAATATTAACAAAACTCTTAAGATAATTCTTAAGGATTGTGCTTATACCCAGAAAAACTATTGGGAAACAATGTATTACGAAAAAGATAGAAAACGTCGTGATTCATGGATAGATAATGCAGTACATACAGGTTATTTTTATAAGCTAATAAAAAATCCTACTGTTTATTATTTAGTTTTAACAATTGAAGATGATATAAATATAAATCCATCTGATGTTTTTTTAAAAGAAAAACAAAGAAAAGAAAAAATAATCAAGGAATCTACTCTTTCTAAGAAATTTGAAAAACTAGTTATCGCATCTGATAATTTTATTGTTAAAAAAGGCAACGGTAAATCAGTAATAGCAGGTTACCCTTGGTTTGCAGACTGGGGTAGGGATACTTTGATTGCACTTCCTGGTTTAACTCTTGTTCCACATCGTTTTAATGACGCAAAACAGATACTTTCTACATTTGCAAGTTTTTGTAAAAATGGTCTTATACCAAATGTTTTTGATGATAGAGATTCAAAACCTTCATATAACACGGTTGATGCATCTTTGTGGTTTATTGATCGTGTTTATCAATATATGAAATATACAAATGACATTGATTTTCTTAAAGATATCTGGGAAACAATGGTAAGCATTATACAAGGCTACAAAAATGGAACAGATTACAATATTTTCATGGATAAAGATTATCTTATAAGCCATGACCCGGGTCTAACCTGGATGGATGTAAAGATAGGGGATTATCATCCTACACCACGATGTAGAAAAGCAGTAGAAATACAAGCTTTGTGGTACAATGCTCTAATGATTATGAATAATTTAGCGCAAGTTTTAGATAAAAAAAATTCTTATGTTGATCTTGCAGATAAAGTTAAACAAAGTTTTAATGATCAATTTGATAAGCTTTATGATGTAATAGATACCAAAGATACGTCTATTAGACCAAATATAGTTTTTCTTTCAGCACTTGATTTTAGCATGATTAATAAAAATATACAAGAAAAAATAGTTGATACATTTCAAGAAAAACTCATGACAGTATTTGGTCCTAGAACTTTATCTAAAGATGATAGTAGGTATAAAGGTTATTTATTTGGTCATTATAACAAAGATGAAGCCTATCATAATGGTATAGTATGGCCATGGCTCATGGGTTTTTTTATTAAATCTTATGTTAAACTTAATAGCGATACAAAAAGTCGAGAGTATGCTTATAAAAAATTTATAAAACCAATGTTTGATGTTTTTGGTGATAACTGGGATGGAAACATATATGAGATATTTGATGCAGAACCAGTTTATGCTCCGCAAGGCTGTATATCTCAAGCGTGGAGTGTTGCAGAAATACTCAGAGCATGTGTTGAAGATATAGAAAATAAAAGACCCGATTTTGAAAAAAAATTTGTTTTAAATAAAATAAGCGTTTAAAACATATTGCTGTATCATACGGTTTGTATTAAAAAACGATGCATTAATTGCTATACAACTACGCATAGTTCTAATCCAGTTATCCCTATCTTTGTAGAATTTTGGCATAATCCATGATTCAAGTTTATTATATAAATCTCTTCTATCAGCATCGTCATCTGACTCTCTTTCATTTGATTTTCTTGAGCCTATAGACCAACCAGTGATATTTTCAATCCAGCCTTCTATCCACCATCCATCGAGAGTGCTGAACTGTGGGACACCGTTATGTGCTGCTTTCATACCAGATGTGCCTGATGCCTCCATAGGACGTCTTGGGGTATTAAGCCATAAGTCTACACCAGATACCATCATTTTGGCAATTGACATATCATAATTATGAATATACGCCATTTTTATTTTACCATTTATTTTTTTCATCGCATCAAAAATTTTTCTTATGCTTTCTTTTCCACTGCAATCATTTGGATGTGCTTTACCTGAATATATTATCTGAATCGGTCCTACTTTATCAGCTATATCCATTAATCTATTAGGATCGGATATCAATAAATCCGGTCTTTTATATGCAGTTTGTCTACGAGCAAAACCAATGGTAAAATCATTATAATTCATATCAACGTTGTATCGTTTGTTAACAAAGTTAATAAGTTCCCGTTTCGCCTCTGTATGTGCGTTCCATATCTCAGCTTTGTCTATGCCAGATGCAGCTCTTAGGCTATTTGGGTCAGAACGCCAACCTGGTATATGTTTATCAAAAATTCTTTGAAATGGTTCGCTAACCCATGTTGCTGAATGGACGCCATTGGTAATTGAGTCAATAGAATATCCTGGAAACATCATACGAGAAACCTCACCGTGTTTCTTTGCTACACCATTAATATAATGGCTAAAAAATAAGGCAAGTCGAGTCATATTAAGCTTATTTTCAAAGGTAATATCATCAAGGATAAACTCAGGAAGAATTTTGCCGATCATTGATTTTGCCATGTTTATATCAAATTGATCATGACCTGCAGCAACAGGGGTATGAGTAGTGAAAACACATTGTTGACGAACTATTTCGACATCATTACTTTGATCATAAAGTTCAAGAGTCCCAAGTGCTGCATGACCTTCATTCATATGATATTTATCAATAGTATTATATCCTAAGTCTCTTAAGATTCTTACACCGCCAATACCTAGGATAATTTCTTGTGCAAGTCTGTATTTATTATCACCACCGTATAAGTATTTAGTTAACTGTCTATCTTGATCAGTATTACCTGATACATTTGTATCTAAGAAAAATATAGGGACAATATATCCACCGACACCGCGATATTTATACAACCAAGGACGAACTTTAACATCTCTCCCTTCAATTTCAACAGTTGTATTTGAAGGTAACTCTTGTAGAAAATTAGAAATAGAAAATTGAATAGGCAATTCAATCTGATTCCCATATTCATCTAGTTTCTGGTAAAAATAACCATTCTCTGACAGGAGAGTTATACCAACAACAGGAACATTCAAATCTGCACAAGATTTAATCGAATCCCCGGAAAGAATACCTAAACCACCACTGTATGAAGGGATATTTTCATCGATTCCTATCTCCATAGAAAAATATGCAATCTTAGGTTTACCGCCATGACTAACAATGCTATTATGAATAGTGCCGCTTTCTACCATCTAGTCTCCTACCACCATTTAAAAATGATAATACGCCTCAATCTTATAAAATATTTCTTTTTAATAGGTGAATTTATAAATGTTTATAATATATAAGTATTGTAACACAAAAAAAATTTTTATTTGGTGGTGGGAAAATAATAGAAAAAATCTGCAGTATCTGCAGCAGAAAATTTAGTCTTTATGAAAATCTTTCTGGTTTAGTATTCAAAGATGAACTTTTTATATGCGAGGATTGCAATGATAAACATAGCTCTGAAGAACTAAAACGTTTAACAAAAACAATTATGCAAGACCCATTTAATGGTATGCCAATAGGGCTTTGGCTTATACATGAACAAAATAAAGATAAAACTATAATGACTGTGAAAAGACAATAAAGTCATGTAAACTCTTTTTATACTTAAATTTTATTTCGCAGAATATGATTATTATAAAATTAGGCGGTAGCGTTATTACTGATAAAACAAAAGAATGTACTTTTAAAACAGAAACTATGGATAAACTAGCAGAAAATATAAAAAAAGCAAATAAACAAATAATAATTGTTCATGGTGCAGGATCATTTGGTCATATCCTTGCAAAAGAATATGAGTTAAACCAAGGTTACAAAAGATTAGAACAAATTAAAGGTTTTTCACTCACTCATGAAAAAGTACAAGCATTAAATTCACTTGTTTTAAAATCATTACAAAAAAATGACATACATGCAGTTTCGATATCGCCTCATTCAAGTATAACATTAAATAATCACGAAATTAAAAAAATGAATTATAAAATCTTTGAAGAATACCTTAAGAAAAATTTCACTCCAGTTACTTTTGGAGATGTAGCTTTAGATAAAACACTTGGTTTTTCGATATGTTCAGGAGATTTATTAGTAGAGGCTTTATCAAAATATTTTAAACCTGAAAAAGTAGTTTTTATAATTGATGAAGATGGTATTTTTACAGCTAATCCAAAAATCGATAAAAAAGCAAGATTAATTCAGGAAACAACATTAAAAGAACTTGAAACACTTAGTATCTCTGCTGACAATCATGCTGATGTGACAGGGGGGATGGCTGGAAAAATTCAGACTATTAAAAAAATTGTAAAAAATGGTATAGAAACTATTTTAGTAAATGGTAATAAACCGGATAGATTATACGAGGTACTTATTGGAGAAAAAACAATAAGTACTATGGTTACTGGAGAAAAATAAAATGAATAAAACTGAAAGTAGAAAAGATGAACATGTGCGTGTAGCTATAGAAAAAAATGTATCATCTGATCATAACTACTGGGATGATATTAAACTAGTTCATAACGCTCTACCTGAAATTAACAAAAAAAATATCGATATTTCTACAAAGCTTTTTAATAAAAAACTTGGGGCACCAATAATTATTGCAAGTATGACTGGTGGTTATAGTAGAGCAAAAAAAATAAATGAAAATTTAGCAATTGCTGCAGAGAAATACCAGCTTGGTATGGGTGTAGGTTCACAGAGAGCAGCCCTTGAAAAGGATGAATTAAAAGAGACTTATTCAGTTATAAAAAATTTTGATATCCCACTTCGTTTCGCAAACATTGGTGCGTCACAACTAGTAATATGGGGTATAAAAAAAACACTTGAAAATGCTCAACAAATGATAGATATGATAAATGCTGATGCATTTATAGTATGTCTTAATTTTTTACAAGAGGCAGTAATGCCTGAAGGTGAATCAAACGCAAAAGGAGTTTACAGTGCTATAAAAAAACTCGCAGAGGATTTAGATATACCCGTTATTGTTAAAGAATCAGGCGCAGGAATTTCTTATGAGGTTGCAAAAAGACTATCAAAAACTAGAATCTCAGGAATTGATGTTGGTGGTCTTGGTGGAACTAGTTTTTCAGCAATAGAACATTATCGTGCAAAAATGATTAATGATAAATTACATGAACGGGGTGGTAAAACTTTTTGGAACTGGGGAATACCAACACCGACATCGATACTTAATGTTGGTGATGCAACAAACTGGAAAATACCTATAATTGCAACAGGTGGAATTAGGAATGGATTGGATGTTGCAAAATCCCTGGTATTAGGTGCTACTGCTGCAGGAATAGCAAGGAAGTTACTTGAACCAGCTTCATCCGGAAAAACACAAACTCTTGATGAAGTTTATGCTATTATAAAAGAACTAAGGACGACAATGTATCTCCTTGGTTTTGATAAGGTAACAAAGATGCCTGACGCTGACTGGACTATTATAGGTGGACAACTATGGATTTAAAAATTGAACTTAAGAAAAGAGCAGATTTTTTTAATATACAATTAGAAAAATTCATTCAAGGTGGTTCACCAGAAACCCTATATAATGCAATGAGGCACTTACCTTTAGCGGGTGGAAAAAGATTAAGACCTGTACTTTCAATGATATCCTGCGAAGCTGTAAATGGTGATATAGTAAAAGTTATACCTCTTTCAATTGCTTGTGAATTGGCACATAATTTTACTCTTGTTCATGATGATTTAATGGATAAATCAAAGATGAGGAGAGGTATGCCTTCGGTTCATATAAAATATGGTGAATCAACAGCAATAATAGCAGGGGATTTACTATTCGCTAAAGCTTTTGAATCAATGCATAAAACAACAGTTGACTTAAATGTTTTTAAAAATGTTGAATATGGTCTTATAGATTGTATACGTGAAATTTCAGAAGGTCAACAATTAGATATGGAATTTGAAAAAAGAAAAATGGTTTCTGAAGAAGAATATTTTGAGATGATACGTAAAAAAACCGCTGTATTTTTTCAATATGTTGCAGAAGCAGGAGCTATTATTGGTGGTGCAAATAGTGAACAATCAAATGCATTAAGTCAATATGGATTAAATTTAGGATTAGGTTTTCAGATATGGGATGATTATCTAGATTTAAGTAGTGATTTAGAAACCCTTGGAAAGGATATTGGTAACGATATAAGAAATGGTAAAAAAACACTTATTGCTTGCCATTGTCTAAAAAACGCAAAAGGGGAAGATAAAAAAATATTAGATAAAATATTTGGTAATCTCAATGCAACAGATGAACAAGTGAAAAATGTCTATAATTTATTTAGAAAAACTGGTTCAGTAGATTATGCAAAAGAAAAAGCAATAAATTTTGTAAGCACTGCAAAACAAGCTCTAAATGTTATTCCTGATTCAAATGCAAAACAAATACTTTCAGGTCTTGCAGATTATGTAATAAACCGTAAGAAATAAATGGAGATTTTTTTAAAAATGACTGAAAAAATCAGATTAACTGCACAAAAATATGCATTACAGAATGCTGTACAATTTAATGGTAAAGCAGATTCTAAAGCAGTAATAGGTAAAGTTATTGCTGAACTAAAAAAAGAAGGTTTTTCTCCTCAGGAGATTATACCTATAGTAAATAAGGTTATTTCTGAGATTAATAAACTTTCAATGGATAAACAAATATCTGAACTAGAAAAAGTTGCACCAGAGCTTTTAGTTAAAGAAAAAAAAGAAAGAGATTTTTCTCTTCCTCCTCTACCAAATGCAGAAAAAGGAAAGGTTGTTACCCGTTTTCCACCAGAGCCTAATGGCTATTTACATATTGGTCATGCAAAAGCAAGTATTGTAGATCATGAGTATGCACGAATGTATAATGGAAAATTCATTCTTCGTTTTGATGATACTAATCCTGATAATGCAGATATTAAGTTTTATGATGCGCAAAAAGAAGATTTACAATGGCTTGGTATTCAATGGGATGTAGAATACAATACGTCTAGTAATCTTAATAAGCATTATAAACTAGCAGAACAGTTGATTAAACAAGGTGATGCATATATTTGCATTTGTTCTTCTGATATGATAAAAGAATATCGTTTTAGTGGTCGTAAATGTGAATGTCGTGATTGTAATTGTGGTGATAATCTAGATAAATGGAAACAGATGATTAATGGTGGTTTAGATAACGCAATTCTTCGTATGAAAGGTGATATGTGTTGTGCCAATACCGCTATGCGTGATCCAACACTTTTTAGGATTATTGAAACAACTCACCCAATACAAGGTGATAAATTTCGAGTATGGCCTACATATGATTTTGCAGGAGCAGTAGAAGATAGCATCAGTGGTGTTACTCATCCTTTTAGAACTAAAGAGTATGAACTTAGAGATGAGTGTTATTTTAAATTGCTTGATCTTTTAGGTTTGCGTAAACCCAATCTTATGGAGTTTGCTCGTTTGAGAATTGAGGGTATGCCAGTTTCAAAACGTAAAATTAAACCTTTAATTGATAAAGGGATAGTCACGGGTTATGATGATATACGACTTCCAACACTGCGTGGTCTTAAAAAACGTGGAATCTTACCTGCAGCAATTAAACAGTTTGTATTTTCACAAGGTATTTCAAAAGTGGAATCGATTGCTAATTTTAGTCTTGTCGAATCTGCTAATAGAAAAATTTTAGACCCTATTACTAAAAGATATTTTTTTGTTCCCAATCCTATGAAACTCATTGTTAAAAAAGCTCCAATTAAACTAAAAGAGATTAGCTTTCATCCTTCTGATAAAAGTCTTGGTAGTAGAATAGTTAAAGCACATGATTTTTTTTACATCTCAAAATCTGATGTTGAAAAACTAAAAATTGGTGATATTTTCAGACTTAAAGATTTGTATAATGTTAAAATGATTAAGAAAAATGATGTAGTTTATGGTGAATATGCTGGTGAGAATTTAATATCTGATAGCCTTAAGATTCAATGGACTACTGATAATTTTGTGGAGATGAATGTTTTGATTCCTCATCAATTGTTTAATGAAGAAATTTATAATGTTGATAGCCTTGAAACAGTAAAAGGTTATGCTGAAGAATCAGTAAGAAATATTTCTGATGGTGAAATCGTTCAATTTGAACGTTTTGGTTTTGTAAGACTTGAGAAAAAAGACAATGATATAATTGGATACCGGGCACATAAATAAAAAATTATGTTTTTTTTAGTTAAACTAAATTTTTCAAGAAAATTAATAGGTAAAACTTTTTAAATAAAGAAAATATTAACAAATTGCACTCAAGAAAGTAAAAGGATGGGATGACATATGCGTCATATTAAGAAAATTATTATAAGTTTAACACTGTTTTTAGTATTTATAACACTATCAACAGAAAACGTAACAGCAGAAGCTTGGGAACCAAGTTTAGGTAACATCGGTATATCTATTGCATTAGTCATTACAGCAATAGCAGTAATAATTTCATTTTTCATGTTTAGTGGAATAAAATATGTAACACCAGAAAACGTTCTAAATACAGATGTTAGAAAAAATCTATACGAATATATAGAAGAATACCCAGGATCACACCTTAGAGAAATAGCAAGGGAACTAGACTTAAAACCAAGTAATGCAGCATGGCATCTAAGAAAATTAGAACAAACAAACATTGTAAGAAGTCGAGATATTGGTGGTAAAAAAGTATATTATTTAGTTGAAGGTGGAATAGAGGCAAGAAAAGAGGCGATAGCTGGATCAATACTTAGAAACCAAAACGCAAAGGACATCATGCAATATCTTGTAGATCATCCAGGGAAACACTTACTAGAAATATCACATGCACTAAATCTTAATCATCACACAGTAAAATGGCATATAAAAAAAATGTACTTAGCTGAATTAGTAGATGGTGATACTAGCAACTCTGCATATCCTGTTTATTATCCAACAGATCTTGGTGCCGAAGTATCAAAAAACTTTTCAGATTACCTTAGAAAACCTGGACGTGCATCATAAAATCTGGTTAAAAAATATTTTGTCTTAAAGTAAACCCACATCTTTTACTTCTGCAGATTCAACATTTTCTAATTTTGAAATTTCTTCTGCAATTGGGTCAAGTCCACCTACACCAGATCTATCAGGAATAACAACTGTTAAATTAATTCCTCTTAAACCAAACGCTATATTTTTAATTTCAATATTACCAACTTTTGCCGGTGGTTTTACAATTGATATTATTTTTTCTACCATTTTAGCTAGTTGATTATCCTCTAAAATCTCGGTTGGCATAATCTGAATAAGACCTACAACATCACCCATATTATTTTTTCCCCCTTTTTATTATGGTCCGATAAGTCCACATTTTATACAAGTGTATTTTACACTTTGTTCTCTGCAGTTATTGCATCGCCCGATTATTTCTTCGCAGTTTGGACATTTAAATGTTGTTGAACCACGTTCAATTAAGCCTTTCCCGCAAGATATACATTTTTCTGCTTTTTTCATAGTTTTGCCTGAATACTATATCTGTTTTTAAATATTCTCTTTGTACCCTAACTATTTATAAAATTCAAAATATTTAGCAGAAGAAATACTTTTTGGGTTAAAACAAACTTACAGGTTGAAAAAAACAGTGGTTACTAATGTAATCCCTTTATTCTCTTTTTTGTCATCTTATAAAAGACTGTCATATCATCAAAAATGCGGTCGTAAGCAAACCACGTTTCACAGATGAAACAACCGAAACTAAAGTCCGGACACCGTCGACCATAATGTGTGGTTATCCATTGAGCCGTTTTCTTCATCGCTTCATCACGCAGTTTCTTTTCGCTTTTGCTTAATAATTCCAAATCCGTTAATTCCTTCAATTTATATGTCATTCTACCGCCTCAATTATTCCTATCCGCAACTGTTTGTGTGTAGACCATTCTCTTATAGTCATCAAACATTATTACTATGAACTGGGGCATTTCTTATCCTCTTTTAATTCATGAATTTTTTCTAGTTCCTCAACTGCTTGTTCCAGTCTTGCAATCCTTCTTTGACATTGTTCACACTCACTAACCCAACGAACTCTTTTCCTTGTGCACGGTTCTTCGTAAGTCTCGTAATGACCTGCTTCTCTCCAGCCGAATCCAAAAGGTCTGTCATCATAATAGCGATAGTCATCAAAAGGCATTTTTAATCATCTCTGTGAGTTCCAATGTGTGCGGTCATTTCAGTCTTGGACTGGGTTTGATATGTGCAATTTTCTATCGGACAATGAAACCATGGAATAAACGCACCTGAAAATTTCTGGTGGTTTTGCTCTTGCATCTTAATTGATTCAACAAAGGTTTTTAAGTCATCAGGGGTGGTTATTCTTTCGGTTTTCCAACCACTTTTTGCAAGGTCATCACGAGTTGAAATCGCTATGCCATATGACCTGTTTATTGCGTAGAAAATAACTTTTTTACTTCCTGGATACCTAAAATTGACAAATCCCGCTCCGTCAGTATCGGTAACAAAAGTGCCTTTGAATTGTTCAATAAGTTTCTCAACAATTATTTTTGGTGCTTTCTTTTCTTCTTTCAATAGTTCCTTTACAGCATCTAAAGTCTCCATCGATGTCTTACCCTTTTTCTTTACTGGTAAAAGCACTTTTCCGTTTTCATATTGTGCATGGTTTTTAACTACAGCCTTCCCCTTACTTCGGGGTATTTTTATTTCTACTAGGTCCATTTCCATATTTCTTCACCTATAATCCTAATATAATTTGCATCCCTTATCTAGACTTATAAAAGTATATCTAGATTTTTTTAAAATCACTGAGACCAATTGAGCCTTATTGTTTACTGACTAATGTTAGTGGTTAGGTTACTTGTAGATAGTAGTTGCTCCCCCATGAATAACAATAATTTCAATGACTAGACAAAGGATTCAATAAACAACTGTCAAGAAGATGATTTAACAATTTTGTTGTTTTTAACCTTTTTATTTTTAATTTTGTTGCATATATTACTCATAAGATTTAAAATAAGATAATTTGTTCAATGTTGTAAGAAAGAAATTAATTTTTTATAGGTGGAGGCAAAAGATTATGATTAACGATGAAGTGATAGAAAGCTATCTGAACTGCAAATATAAAGC
>Ga0299915_10001232_pt1 | contig 18935 bp, 19 predicted proteins | sample RVTome_13_FD_200263 | JGI IMG/M metagenome (GOLD analysis project Ga0299915, IMG submission 200263) | Soil microbial communities from uranium-contaminated site in the Upper Colorado River Basin, Wyoming, United States - RVT92D227 (version 2) ... | reverse complement strand
GTGCGCACACGCCGCGGATGATGAGGTCGATCTTCACCCCGGCCTGGCTGGCGGCGTAGAGCGCGGCGATGACCTGCGGCTCCAGCAGCGCGTTCATCTTGGCAATGATGGCGGCGGGCTTGCCGGCGGCGGCGAACTCGGCCTCGCGGTTGATGGCGGCGATGACTTCGCTGTGCAGGGTGAACGGCGACTGCCACAGGCGCTTCAATTTGCCGGCCTTGCCCAGTCCCGTGATCTGGGTGAACAGGCTGCCGACGTCGGTGGTGATGGTCTCGTCGGCGGTCAAGAGGCCGAAGTCGGTGTACAGGCGCGCGGTGCGGGCGTGGTAGTTGCCGGTGCCCAGATGCGCGTAGCGGCGCAGCTCGCCTTCCTCGCGGCGGATGACCAGCGCCAGCTTGGCGTGGGTCTTGTGGCCGACCACGCCGTAGACGACATGGGCGCCGACCTCTTCCAGCTTGGCGGCCCAGTTGATGTTGGCCTCCTCGTCGAAGCGCGCCATCAGCTCGACCACCACGGTGACTTCCTTGCCCGACTGCGCGGCGCGGATCAGCGCCTGCATCAGCTTGGAGTCGGTGCCGGTGCGGTAGACGGTCTGCCGCATGGCGACGACGTGGGGGTCGTCAGCGGCCTGCTCGATGAAGTCGATCACCGGCTGGAAGGATTCGAAGGGGTGGTGCAGCAGCACGTCGCCCTTGCGGATATGCGCAAAGATATCGTCCTGCTTGGCCAGCCGGGCGGGGAGGGCGGGGATGAAGGGGGCGAACTTCAGCTCGGGGCGATCGACCCAGTCCGGCACCTGCATCAGGCGCACCAGGTTGACCGGGCCGCGTTCCTGGTAGAGGTCGTCGGCGTCGAGCTCGAACTGTTCCAGCAGGAAGGCCGTCATCGACGCCGAACAGTTGTCGGCCACTTCCAGCCGCACCGCGGCGCCGAAGTGGCGCTGCGGCAGTTCGCCCTGCAGCGCCTGGCGCAGGTTCTTGGTTTCCTCGTCGTCGACGAAGAGGTCGGAGTTGCGGGTGACGCGGAACTGGTAGCAGCCCTCCACCGTCATGCCGGCGAACAGCTCGCCGACGTGGGCGTGCAGGATCGACGACAGGAACACGAAGCCGTATTCGCAGCCGGCGATTTCTTCCGGCATGCGAATCACGCGCGGCAGCGCGCGCGGCGCCTGCACCACGGCGGCGCCGGAATTGCGGCCGAAGGCGTCGCGCCCGGACAACTCGACCGCGAAGTTGAGGCTTTTGTTGAGCACGCGCGGGAAGGGGTGCGAGGGGTCGAGCCCCACCGGCGTCAGCACCGGCATCAGTTCGCGGAAGAAGTAGTCGCGGATCCACGCCGCCTGGGTTTCGTTCCACTGCGTGCGGCGGATGAAACGAACGCCGTGCGCGGCCAGTTCCGGAATGATTTCGTTGTTGAACAGTTCGTACTGCCTGGCCACCAGCGCATGCACGGTCTCCGATACCGCGCGGTATTGCTGGCGCGGCGTCATGCCGTCGGGCGAGCGCTGGGTGGAATGGGCGCGGATCTGCTCCTTCAGCCCGGCCACCCGCACCTCGAAGAATTCGTCCAGGTTGCTGGACACGATGCAGAGGAACTTCAACCGTTCCAGCAGCGGCACGGCGGAGTCGTCGGCCTGGGCCAGCACGCGGCGCTGGAAGGCGAGGATGCCGAGTTCGCGGTTGATCAAGGTGTCGGGACTGGGGAGATTCATGGTTTCGTTATCGGTAGCATGCTTCAATGATAAGCGTCCGCTTTGTTCCTTGCATGACAGTTATATGACAACCCCGCTGCCGCTTGAGATCGAACTCAAGCTTGCCTTGCCGCCGCAACAAGCCGACGCCTTCCTCAAGCGGATGGCGCGCCGGCGCAGCGCGCCGGTGCAGCAGGCATTGCATACCCGTTATTTCGACACGCCGGACTTCGCCTTGAGCGCGCAGGGCGTGGCGCTCAGGGTGCGACGGGTGGGCCGGCGCTGGCTGCAGACGCTGAAGACCGAAGGCGAGCGGCAGGGCGGACTGTCGCGCCGCGCCGAATATGAAATGTCGGTTGGCCGCGGCGTTCCTGACTGGAAGCGCTTTCCGGCCGAGGCGCTGGCATGGGTGCCGGAGGATTTGCGCGACCAGCTCGTGCCGGTGTTCGAAACGCGCTTCAACCGCACCGCCTGGCTCATCAAGGGCCGGGGCGGCGCGCAGATCGAGGTGGCGCTGGACGTGGGCGAGGTGCGCGCCGGCGAGGCGAGCCAGCCGATCTGCGAGATCGAGCTCGAACTCAAGGCCGGCCAGCCGGATGCGCTGTTCGCGCTGGCGCTCGAATGGGCCGGTGCGTTCGACTGCCTGCCGTTCGACATCAGCAAGGCCGAGCGCGGCGTGCGCCTGGCGCATAACGTGGTGGATGCGCCGGTGAAATCCGCAGCGGTGCAACTGGACGGCGGCATGGGCGTGGAAGACGGCTTTGCCGCGATCGTCCAGGCGTGTCTCGCGCAGTTCCAGGCCAATCTGCCGGGCGTGCTGGGTGTACTGCCCAAGACAGGGGGCCCGGGCGGAGCCCAGCCATATCCCCCTCTCCCGCAAGCGGGAGAGGGCGGGGAGAGGGAGGCAGTGGGGCAGGAAGGGGCAAACGTAGTGCCCAAACTCCCCCTCCCTAACCCTCCCCCGCTTGCGGGAGAGGGGACAAACGTGATGCCCACACCGATTAACGAATACGTGCATCAGGCGCGGGTGGCGCTGAGGCGCCTGCGTGCGGCGCTGCGCCTGACTCGCAAGGCGTGCGCGCTGCCGGACGAGTTGACGGCCGGCCTGCGCACGCTGGCCGCCGCGCTCGGCCCGGCGCGCGACTGGGACGTGCTGTGCAGCGAAACCCTGCCGGCGATTGCGCCGCACTACCCCGACGCCGACGCCTGGCAGCGCGGCGTGCAGGCACTGGAGGCGCATCGCGCCGGGGTGCGTTCGGCCATGCGGGACGCGCTGGTGCAGGCGCGTCCGGGCGCGTGGCTGCTGGCAGTGCAGCGCTGGCTGCTGCAGCGCGGCTGGCGTGCCGTTGCGCAGGAGCAGCGTCTCGTCCAGTTGTCGCCCTTGAAGGCCTGGGCGCGCAAGGCGCTGCAGAAAGGGCATCGCCGCATCGTCCGCGGCGCGCGCGATTTCGCAGCGCTGCAGCCGACGCAACGCCATGCCCTGCGCATTGTCATCAAGCGCCAGCGTTATGCGGCCGAGTTTTTCAAGACGCTGTTCGGCGGGCAGCGGCAGGCGCGCTACCTGGCGGCGCTGCGGGATGCGCAGGACAGCCTGGGGCGGGCCAACGATGCGCATATCGCGTGGGGCCTGCTGACAGAGGTGCAGGTGGACGCGGGGCCGATGCGGGACTTTGCACTTGGCTGGCTGGCGGCGCAGCAGGCGGACGCGGCGAACGGCGAAAGCGCCGGGCGGGTGCGCGCGTTCCTGAAACTGGAGCGCTATTGGTAAGCAGCGGGGAGCATTCGCAGGCTACCCTTGGAAGTCCCACCTGCATTCAGATCAGATCTTAGGAGGAGAACCGGATGGAACTCATTTTGTGGCGGCATGCCGAAGCGGACGATTCGACCCCCGATCTCGCGCGCGAACTCACCGGCCGCGGCCGCAAGCAGGCGGCCCGCATGGCCGACTGGCTCAACCCGCGGTTGCCGCAGGACATCCACGTCCTGGTGAGCCCTGCCGCCCGCACCCTGCAAACGGCGCAGGCGCTGGGGCGCTACTTCGACCGGGTGCCGGCGCTGGCGCCGGGGGCCAGCGCCGCGGAGGTGCTGGCCGCCGCGGGCTGGCCGGATTCGGCGTATCCGGTGCTGATCGTCGGCCATCAGCCCACCCTCGGCCAGGTCGCGATGCAGCTGCTGACCGGGCAGGCGGGCGACCTGGCGGTGAAAAAGGGCGGCATCTGGTGGTTCCAGAACCGCGAGCGGGCAGGGCAATTGCAGGTGGTATTGCGCGCTGTGGCTGCGCCTGACTGGTTATAATCACCGTGTGACTACACAAGCCAACCAGCATAAAGCGGTCCAGCCGATCCGGGCAGCGCAGACGAGGTGCGTCCAGTGCCGAGTTGGTTGAGCAGTCTGCGCGAACTGATCGCGGAAGCGAGCCCCCTGCGCCGCTTCATGCTTGCCCTGCTGGTGCTGCTGCCGCTGGCCGCCCTGGCCGCCGCCTACCTGTGGTTCAACCCGCCGGTCTATCGCGTGCTCTACACGCAGCTGTCCGACCGTTCCGGCGGCGAAGTCATCACTGCGCTCGAACAGCTCGACATTCCCTATCGCCTGTCTGCCGCCGACGGCACCATCGAGGTGCCGGCCAAGCAGCTGCACGCGGCGCGCTACCGCCTGGCTGCGCGCGGCCTGCCCAAATCCGATGCCGATGCGGAGGACGAAGCCGATCGCGCGCCCCGGTTCGGCGCCTCTTCGCTGCAGGAGCAGCAGCGTTATCAGCACGCGCTCGAAATCGACCTGGCGCGCTCGATCCAGGCGCTGGAAGCGGTCGAACTCGCGCGCGTCCATCTCGCCCTGCCCAAGGTCTCGCCTTTCCTGCGCGATGCACCGCCCGCCACCGCCGCCGTGCTGGTGCGATTGCGCCCGGGCGCACGCTTGTCGGCGGAGCAGGTGACGACGATCCAGACCCTGGTGGCCGCCAGCGTGCCGCGCATGAAGCGCGCCGAGGTTCAGGTGCTCGACCCGCGCGGCGTTTTGCTCGGCGGCGCGGCGCCCGAGCCTTCGCAGTCGCAGCGCCTGGCACTGGAGCAGGATCTGGCGCGGCGGGCGCTGGCGGTGCTGACGCCGTGGCTGGGCGCTGATCGTGTCAGCGTGCAGGTGACCGCCATGCTGGAAGACAGCGAAACGCGGCAGACCGTCGAGCGGGTGCGCAATGTCGTGGTGGGCGGGGAAGCGCGTCCGCTGGAGAAAACCGTGCGCACCACGCGCGTGCCGGAGGGCCGCATCCAGCGCATCAATGCCATCGTGGTGCTGGGCTTCGATGCCGGTGCCGGCGAAATCAGCCGCGCCCGACAGATGGCGCATCAGGCGCTTGGGCTGCAGCCGGAACGCGGCGACAGGCTGAGCGTGTATGCGCTGCCGACGGCGGCGCCCAGGCCGCGGGCCGGGCTTGCCGTTGCCGCGCCGCAGGCACAGGCGCCTGTGCGCATTCCCCAGGTGAAGCCGGCCAACCCGCCGCCGGCCAAGGCCAACCCCTACGATCTTCAGCCATGGATGCTGGCGGTGGCGGCGATCCTGATCCTGCTCGGCGCGATCGGCAGGCTGCTCGTCCGCCGCTCGCCCGCGGCCGACATCCAGGTGGATGATTTCGACGCCTCGCTCGATGCCGTGCGCAATCAGGTGCTGGCCGATCCGCGCGTGACAGCGGATGTCATCAAGCTCTGGATGCGCGCATGAGCAGCCGCATGAATCAAACCAGGATGCGCACATGAGCCAGGCCGGAATCGAAAAATCCGCAGCGCTCCTGCTTGCCCTGGGCGAGGAGGCGACGGCCGCGGTATTCCGCTTCCTGAGCCCGCTGGAGGTGAGCCGGCTGGGCAGCGCCATGCGCGAAATGGAGGTGCTGCCGCGGGAACGCGTGCGCGCCATCCTGCACGACTATGCCGCCGAAGCCACCGAACAGACCGGGTTTGCGGCGGATACCGGACGTTTTCTCGACGAGACGCTGAAGCTCGCGCTGAGTCCAGAGCGCGCGCAGGCGATGCTGCAGCGCCTGGGCGCGCCGGGCGCGCAGGCGGTGGAAAAACTGGCGTGGCGCGAGCCGGCGGAGATTGCCGGCCTGCTGGAAACGCAGCCGCCGCAACTGATTGCCGCGGTGATCTCGCAGCTGCCGCGCGACGTCGCGGCCGCGGTACTCGACGTGCTGCCCGGCAAGACACGTGCGGACACCTTGCTGAGCCTGGCGCACAGCGACGCGCCCGGTTCCGACATGCTGCGCGACCTCGACGACTGGCTGGCGAGCCTGGAACCGGCAGCGCCGTCGCAGGGCGAGGCCGCGGTCGCCAGCCTGCTGGGGCAGATGAGCGAAGGCAGCGCCGCTGCGGCGCTGACCCAGCTCGACCAGAACGACGCGGAGCTGGCCGCCCGCCTGCGCGTGCGCAATCTGGTGTTCGAAGACCTGGCGCGGCTGCCCGAGGCCGGCCGCAAAACCTTTTTGCGCAACATCGGCGCGCGCACCCTGCTGCATGCGCTGAAGGGCAGCGACGGGCGCGTGCTCGATGCGCTGACTGTGGTGATGAGCCCGACCGCGGCGAAGCGCATGCGCGATGATCTCGATACCCTGGGCGCATTGCCGGTCACCGCGATCCAGGCTGCCCAGGACGATGCCGGCGCCACCTTGCGGCGGCTGGCGGCTGAGGGGGCGATTCTGTTCCCGGAAGAGGAGGCGGCATGAGCACAGACGACGACACCACTGCGTTTGAACAATGGGAAGTGGTGGAACTCGCTGCGTCTACCGGCGAAGCGGCGTCGCCCGCAGAGGATGCCGAGGCCGAGCTGGTGAGGCTGCGCGAAGCCGCGCGCGCCGAGGGCTACGCGGAAGGGATGGCCGCCGGACGCCTGGAGGCGGAGCAGTCCTGTGGGCGCATGAAGCAGCTGGCCGAAAGCTTCGGCAATACCCTCGACAACCTTGATTTCCGCCTCGCCGACATGGTGCTCGCGCTGGCGCTCGACGTCGCGCGCCAGGTGGTGGCGGGCGAGCTGACCGTGCATCCGGAACGCATCCTCGACGTGGTCAACCTGGCGCTGAAGCAGATGGCGGAAACCAGCCGCGAGGCGCGCCTGCTGCTGAACCCGGAAGACGCCGCGCTGGTGCGCCCGCACCTGGAGCAGGTGCTGGACAAGAACCGCCTGCGCATCGTCGAGGACGTGCGCATCGTGCGCGGCGGCTGTTTGATCGAAACGTCACAGGGCGACCTCGACGCCACGCTGCCGGCGCGCTGGCGCCAGGTGGTGCAGGTGCTCGGCAGCAACCAGGGCTGGATCGAGTAATGGACCGCATCGTCCGCCTGCGCGAATACCTGGCCAACTGCCGCCGCGCGGTGAGCTGGGCGACGCCGATCGCGGCCAGCGGCCGGCTGACCCGGGTGTCGGGGCTGGTGATGGAAGCGGTCGGGCTGCGGATGCCGGTGGGCAGCCAGTGCCACGTGCAGGTGCCCGGCGGTCAGAGCATCGAAGCCGAGGTGGCCGGGTTTTCCGGCGACTGCCTGTTCATCATGCCGGCCACCGACATTCATGGCGTGATGCCGGGCGCGCGGGTGATTCCCGACACCCCGTGGGCGGCGCAGCCGCCGCGCCTGGGGATGCGCTACGTGCCGCGCCGCCGTGCGCAGGATCGGGTGCGCCAGGTGCCGGTCGGCGAGCGCCTCTTGGGGCGCGTGCTCGACGGCGCCGGGCGGCCGCTGGATGGGATGGGTCCGCTGTCGCTGGAGCGCCGGGTGCCGCTGTACAGCCGCCCGATCAATCCGCTGGAGCGGGCGCCGATCCGGCAGACGCTGGACGTCGGCGTGCGCGCGATCAACGGCCTGTTGACGGTGGGGCGTGGCCAGCGGCTCGGCCTGTTTGCCGGCAGCGGTGTCGGCAAGAGCGTTTTGCTCGGCATGATGGCGCGCTTCACCGATGCCGATGTGGTGGTGGTGGGGCTGATCGGCGAACGCGGCCGCGAGGTCAAGGAATTCATCGACCGCATCCTCGGCGCCGAAGGCCTGGCGCGCGCGGTGGTGGTGGCCGCCCCCGCCGATCATCCGCCGCTGATGCGGCTGAACGGCGCCGCGTATGCGATGTCGATCGCCGAGTATTTCCGCGACCAGGGCAAGCACGTTCTACTCATCATGGATTCGCTCACCCGCTACGCCATGGCGCAGCGCGAGGTGGCGCTGGCGATCGGCGAGCCGCCCGCCACCAAGGGCTATCCGCCGTCGGTGTTCGCCAAGCTGCCGCAGCTGGCCGAGCGCGCCGGCAACGGCCGCAGCGGCAGCGGTTCGATCACCGCTTTTTTCACCGTGCTGATGGAAGGCGACGACCAGCAGGATCCGATCGCCGATGCGGCGCGCGCGATCCTCGACGGCCACATCGTTTTGAGCCGCGATCTGGCCGATGCCGGGCATTACCCGGCGATCGACATCGAAGCCTCGATCAGCCGCGTCCAGCCCGATCTGCTCTCCGAGGAGGCGCTGGAGCGCACCCGCCGCTTCAAGTATCTCTATTCGCGCTACATGCGCAGCCGCGACCTGCTGGCGGTCGGCGCCTACGTGCCGGGCGCCGACGTGGTGCTGGACGAGGGGGTGCGGCTATACCCCAGGATGCAGGGCTATCTGATGCAGGGCATGCGCGAACGCGCGCCGCTGGATGCCGCCCGCAGCGGACTCGATGAGGTGCTCGGGTGAAACCGTTCGCGCTCGCGAGGGTGCTGCAACTGGCCGAACGGCGCAGCGAGACGCTGGCGCGCACGGTCAAGCTTGCGCACGGCAACTGGCTGCGCGCGCGCGGGCGGCAGGTGCGGCTGACCACGCTGCGCGATGCCCACATCGCACAACTGGCCGGCGAATTGCGTGGCGGCGTGACGGCGGCGCAGTTGCTGGAGATGAATCGCCTGCAGCATGCGCAGGCCGGCGAAATGCAGGCCGCGCAGGCCGCCATCGATGATGCGCACCGGGAGTGGCAGGCGCGGCTGGCCGAATGGATGCAGGTGGATCAGCGGGTGAAGGCGCTGCGCCTGCTGGAGCAGCGCCTGCTGGCGCAGGCCGCCATCCAGCAGCGGCGCATCGAACAGCGCGAGCACGACGAACTGGTCGAACTGACGCACCGTATGGATGCAGGGCAGCGGGGGCATTGAGGCGAGCCATGCAGCTGCTTGAACTCACGCCTGAGGAAATCGCCTTTCTGGCGCCGCCGTCCGCCGCATCCGACAGCCTGCAGGGGCGACTGACCCGGAAGCTTGCCGCGACGCTGAGCGCGCGCCTGCGCCAACAGGTTCAACTGGCGGCACACCCCGTCGATGCGGCGGCCGATGCGCCAGCCGCCCCCCACTGGCTGCCCGACGCCGCCCTGTCCACCCTGTGGCTGACGCGCCGGCTCGGCGGGCAGCGCGTGATGGGCGCAGCCGCCTTCGTGCCGCCCACCCTGATCCATACCCTGGATGCCGCGCTGGCGGAAAGCTGGCTGGATGCGAAGGCGCACGCCGCGCTGCCGCCCGCGATGCGCTGGCACATCACGGCAGCTTCCACGCGGGCAGTGCTCGCCGTGCAGTTGCCGCATCACACAATCGATATGACGCGCTGGGCGCGGGAGGTCATCCGGCATGGTTAAATTTTTCGCCGCAGGCGGGTTGCTGCTGGCTTCGTCGCCGGCGCTGGCCGCGTCCGACACCGCCGGCAGCGTGATGACGGTGCTGCTGAGTCTGGGCCTGATCCTGGGCGGGTTCGTCGCCGTGGCGTGGTTCGCCCGCCGCTATCTGCCGGGCATGGGCGCGCAGGGCGCGGTCAAGGTGGTGGGGACGACCGCGGTCGGCGCGCGCGAACGCGTGGTGGTGGTCGAGGTCGACAACACCTGGCTGCTCCTCGGCGTGGGCGGCGGCAATGTGCGGCTGCTGCATACGCTGCCGAAACCGGGTCAGGCGCAGGAGCATGCACGATGAAGGCGATTCTGCTGCTGATCGTGCTGGGCCTCGCCGCACCGGCGCTGGGTGCGGAATCGAGCGTGCCGCTGCTCGCCGTGACGCCCGGCGCAGGCGGCCAGGTGATCGGGGTGCCGGGCGCAAGCCTGCCCTGGCTGCTGCTGTTCCCGTTTCTGCCCGCCTTGCTGCTGGCGTTCACCGCCTTCACCCGCATCGCGGTGGTGCTGTTCCTGCTGCGGCAGGGCCTGGGCAGCCATACCGCGCCGCCCAACCTGGTGCTGATGGGGCTGGCGGTGCTGCTGACGATTTTCGTGATGTCGCCGGCCTTGAAGACCATCAATGCCGAGGCCTATCAGCCCTATCTTTCCGGCGCGATGAGCTTCAACGCCGCTGCCGAACAGGCCGCGCAGCCGCTGAAAACGTTCATGCTGCGGCAGACGCGCGCCGAGGACCTGGACCTTTTCATCGGCGACGACAAGACCATCGAACCCAACATGGTGGACAGTGTGCCGCTGGCCGCACTGGCGCCGGCCTTCCTCACCAGCGAGCTCAAGACCGCCTTCCAGATCGGCTTCATGGTGGTGCTGCCTTTCCTGGTGATCGACCTGGTGGTCGCCGCCGTGCTGACCGCGTTGGGCATGATCATGCTGCCGCCGCAACTGGTGTCGCTGCCGCTGAAACTGCTGCTGTTCGTCACGGTCGACGGCTGGCACCTGCTGGTCGGTTCGCTGATCGGGAGCTTCTGATGGACACGGCGAACCATGACCATCACCCTCTGATGGAACTACTAACCATTCGACTAGGCCCGCAAGCGGGCAAGTCGCTGGTTATCCCCGCCCTCCCCCCAAATGGGGGACAGGGTCTCGCTGCGCGAGGGTTGCTTTAATGGAAGGCGTGGCGCGCGACGCGCTCTGGCTGCTGATGTTGATTGCCGCGCCGCTGTTGCTGGCGGGGCTGCTGACCGCATTCGCCATCAGCCTGTTCCAGGCCGCCACGCAAATCCTCGAACCCACGCTGTCCTTCGTACCCAAGCTCATCGTCATGCTGATCGTCCTGGCGCTGCTGGGCAGCTGGATGGGCGGGCAGCTGGTCGATTTCGCACGCACCCTGCTGACCGATTTTCCCGCGCTGATCGAATGAGGCAGCCATGCCCTTGAGCGAAGCGAGTCTGGCGGTCTGGCTGTTCGCCTTCGCCCGCCTCGCCGGGTGGACGCTGTTCGACCCGCTGACCGGGCGCCTGCCGCTGCTGCTGCGGTTCTTCCTGGCGGCGGTGCTGGCGGCGGTGTTAACTCCGGGTCTGGCGGCCGTTGCGATCGAACCCTTCACCGTGCAAGGCATGCTGGCATTGAGCCTGGAAATGGCGTGGGGCGCGGCGCTGGCACTGTGCGTGTGGCTGGTGTTTGCCGCGGTGACCGCCGTGCTGGTGTGGACCGGCCACACTGCCACAGGCGGCCTGCTGACGCTGACCGCCGAGCAGGCAATCTCGGCGGATGCCGCCTGGCGGGCGCTCGCGGGCTGGCTGGCGGCGCTGGCGTTTCTGGGGGCGAGCGGCCATCTGCTGGTCGTCGATGCGCTGCGCGACAGCTTCGTCGCCATGCCGCTGGCCGTCCTGCCGGATGCGGCCGATCTGCGCCAGCTGGGCGAGGCCGGCAGTTGGCTGTTTGCCACCGGCGTGCAGCTCGCCTTGCCGCTCTTGGCGCTGGCGCTGCTGATCCAGCTGGCGTTCGGCATCGTGGCGCGCACCACGCCGGGGCTGGACATGTTTTCGGTCGGACTGGGGATCGCCGCGCTGGGGCTGATGGCCGCCTGGGTGTGGGCGGTGCCGCTGGTCGCGCAGGGTGTCGGGCTGGGACTCGAGCAGCTGGCCGGCTGGCTGGGTTGGCTCGGCGCAAGATGACGCCGGCCACGGCCAGATAGATTAGAATGCTGCGATTTATCGTTAACCGCGCGGACTCCAGCGCGGGTCAGAAATAACAGCGGCGGAAACAGCATGGCAGAAATGAGTAGGGCCACAGGAAGCCTGGTTGCGATTGTCACCCCGATGTCGGACGATGGCGCGCTCGATCTCGACGCGCTGCGCCGGCTGGTCGACTGGCACATTGCAGAAGGAACGGACGGCATCGTGGTCGTCGGCACCACCGGGGAATCGCCCACGGTCAGCTACGACGAGCATTGCCTGCTGATCCGCACGACGGTCGAACAGGCAGCCGGGCGGGTGCCGGTGATCGCGGGAACCGGCGCGAATTCCACCAGCGAAGCGATCGAACTGACCGAATGCGCCAAGGCAGCGGGTGCGCAGGCCGGGTTGTCGGTGGTGCCGTACTACAACAAGCCGACGCAGGAAGGCCTTTACCAGCACTACAAGAAAATCGCCGAAGCGGTCGACTTGCCGCTGATCCTCTACAACGTTCCGGGACGCACCGTGGCGGATCTCTCCAACGACACCACGCTGCGCCTGGCCCAGGTGCCCGGCATCGTCGGGGTGAAGGACGCCACCGGCAGCATGGAGCGCGCGGCCGACCTGCTGCGCCGCGCACCGAAGGACTTTGCGCTGTACAGCGGCGACGATGCGTCGGCGATGCCCTTCATGCTACTGGGTGGCCACGGCGTGATCTCGGTCACCGCCAACGTGGCGCCGAAACTGATGCACGAGATGTGCGTGGCGGCGCGGGCGGGGAACCTGGCGCGTGCGCGCGAGCTCAATAATGCTTTGCTGCCGCTGCACAGCAAGCTGTTCGTTGAAGCCAACCCGATTCCGGTCAAGTGGGCGTGCGCCGAACTGGGGCTGATTCCCGCCGGCCTGCGCCTGCCGCTAACCCCGCTGTCTGCCGGACTGCACGACACCCTGCGTGACGCGATGCGCCACGCCGGATTAATTTAGCGTGGCGCGATGCGCCACAGGTTTGATGTAAGACATCATTTAGGACACCTTATGCGTTTATTGCCCCTGTTTTTGATGATCGCGCTGACTGCATCGGGCTGCGGCCTCATCGAAACCAAAAAGATCGACTACAAATCGGCCGGCAAGCTGCCGACGCTGGAAGTGCCGCCCGACCTCACCGCGCCGACCGGGGACAACCGCTACGCCGTTCCCGATACGCAGGGCAGCGGCAGCGCCACCCTGTCGACCTACAGCCAGGAGCGCAAGGTCGCGCCCAGCGGCACGCAAACCCTGCTGCCGACCCAGGAAAAGGCCCGCATCGAGCGGGCCGGCAGCCAGCGCTGGCTGGTGGTGCAGGCGACGCCGCAGCAGGTGTGGCCGGTGATCAAGGATTTCTGGCAGGAGACCGGCTTCATCGTCAACCTGGAATCGCCCGAAACCGGCGTGATCGAAACCGACTGGGCGGAAAACCGCGCCAAGATTCCGCAGGATGTGATTCGGCGCACGCTGGGCAAGGTGATCGACGGCCTGTATTCCACCGCCGAACGCGACAAGTTCCGCACCCGCATCGAGTCGGGCGCGGCAGGCACCGAAATCTACGTCAGCCACCGCGGCATGATCGAAGTCTACGATTCCTCGAACAAGGACCGCACCGTGTGGCAGCCGCGCCCGGCCGACCCCGAACTCGAGGCCGAAATGCTGCGCCGCCTGATGCTGCGCTTCGGCGTCGAGGAGAACCGCGTGCAGACCCTGCTGGCCAAACAGCAGACGCCGGAGATGGCGCGCATCGTCCGCGATGCCGGCGCGCCGGCGCTGGAAATGGACGAGGGCTTCGACCGCGCCTGGCGCCGCGTCGGCCTCGCGCTCGACCGCGTCGGCTTTGCGGTGGAAGACCGCGACCGCTCCAAGGGCGTGTATTTCGTGCGCTACATCGACCCCGAGATCGACAACGACAGCAAGCGCGACGAAGGCATCCTGGCCAAGTTCGCCTTCTGGCGCAGCAAGAAGGAGCAGGGCTCGCCGCAGTTGCAGATCGTGGTCAACCAGGCGGGCGAGAAGAGCCGGGTCAACGTCACCGGCACGGACGGCAAGCCGGCCGACGCCAACACGCAGACCCGCATCATCAACCTGCTGCACAAGGAACTGAAGTAAGCGGGCACGCGACATGAGGTTCGCCAGCCTGGGCAGCGGCAGCGAGGGCAACGGCCTGGTGGTCGAGGCCGGCGCAACCCGGGTGCTGATGGATTGTGGTTTCGGTCTGGCCGACAGTGTGGCGCGACTGGCCCGGCTGGGCTTGCAGCCCGCCGATCTGGCTGGCATCGTGGTGACCCACGAGCACAGCGACCACATTGGCGGCGTGGGGCGGCTGGCGCGCAAGCACAAGCTGCCGGTGTGGCTCACCGCCGGCACGCTGGCGATGGCGCAGGATCTCGACGGCGTGGCGGTGCAGGTGATCGACAGCCACGCGGCGTTCGCGGTGGACGGGCTGGAAATCCAGCCGTATCCGGTGCCGCACGACGCGCGCGAGCCGGTGCAGTACGTGTTCGGCGACGGCAACCGCAGGCTCGGCGTGCTGACCGATACCGGCTGCAGCACGCCGCACATCGAGGCCATGCTGGCGGGCGTCGATGCGCTGGTGCTGGAGTGCAACCACGATGCGACTATGCTGGAAAACGGGCCGTATCCAGTGAGCCTCAAGCGCCGGGTGGGCGGGCGTTTCGGCCATCTGGAAAACGGCCAGTCGGCGGCCTTGCTGGATAAGCTGAAGCATGAAAGATTGCAGTGCGTGATGGCCGCGCACGTATCGAAAAAGAACAACACGTCGGCGCTGGCGCAGCGCGCGCTGGCGCGGGTGCTGAACTGCGCGGACGACGACGTGCGTGTGGCCTGTCAGACGACAGGATTTAATTGGATAACGCTTTGACGACTTTTGCTGAACTCGGGCTTGCCCCCGACATCCTGCGTGCCCTCGACGAGATGGGCTACGTGACGCCGACGCCGATCCAGGAGCAGGTGATTCCGCTGGCCCTGCAAGGCGGCGACATCCTCGGCGCGGCGCAGACCGGCACCGGCAAGACGGCGGCGTTCGCGCTGCCGCTGATCCAGCGCCTGCTGCCGTTCGCCAACAACGGCACCTCGCCGGCCAAGCATCCGATCCGCGCGCTGATTCTCACCCCCACGCGCGAACTTGCGATCCAGGTCGAGGAAGCCGTGCAGGCCTACACCAAGCACGTGCCGCTGCGTTCGCTGGTGGTGTACGGCGGGGTCAACATCAACACGCAGATTCCGATCCTGAAGACCGGCGTCGAAATCCTGGTGGCCACCCCCGGCCGCTTGCTCGACCACGTGCAGAACAAGACGCTGATGCTGAACCAGGTCAACACCCTGGTGCTCGACGAGGCCGACCGCATGCTCGACATGGGCTTCATGCCCGACCTCAAGCGCATCGTCGCGCTGCTGCCGACGCAACGGGTGAACATGATGTTCTCGGCCACCTTCCCGGAGGAAATCCGCAAGCTCGCCGACAGCATCCTCAACAACCCGACCTTCATCGAGGTCGCGCGCAATGTGACGGCAGTGACGGTGACCCAGGTGGTGCACCCGGTGCACCACGAGCGCAAGCGGCAGTTGCTGGCGCATCTGATCAAGAGCCGCGACCTGCGGCAGGTGCTGGTGTTCACGGGGACGAAGCTGGGCTGCAACCGGCTCGCCAACGAACTCAACAAGGCCGGCATCCATGCCGACGCCATTCACGGCGACAAGACGCAGCAGGAGCGCATCAAGGCGCTCGAGGCCTTCAAGGCCGGCACCATCCGCGTGCTGGTCGCCACCGACGTTGCCGCGCGCGGTCTCGACATCGAGGCGCTGCCCTTCGTCGTCAATTATGACCTGCCGCACAACGCCGAGGACTATGTTCACCGCATCGGCCGCACTGGCCGCGCCGGCGCACTGGGCGAGGCGATCTCGCTGGTGAGCGAGTCGGAAACGCGCTACCTCAGGGACATCGAAAAACTCATCGGCAGCCCCCTCGAGCCGGTGATTGTTCCCGGCTTCGAGCCGGGTGCGGCCGACGTGCCGGCATACCAGTCGCGTCCGCCCCGGCCTGAGCGGCATGAGCGTGGCGCCGAACGTGGCGCCGAACGTGGCGCCGAGCGCAGCGCGCCGCGCGCCAGGCCGGCCCCGTCGCGCGATGCGCTGTTCGATGCACCCTATGTGGCACCCGAGACGCCACGTGCCGACAGCACGCCCGCACTGGTGCGCCCGACATCCAAGAAACAGGTGGCGGCGCTGTTCCGCAGCCCGGTCAAAACCGATTCTTCCGGGCAGTGAGCTGGGAAATCCTGCTGCTGGGGCTGTTCGGCGCCGTCGCCTGGTACTGGTACGCCGGCATGCAGGTGCGTGAGCAGGCTGTCGCCGTCGGCCGCCGTGCCTGCAACGATGCCGGCCTGCAATTCCTGGACGACAGCGTGGCCCTGAGCCGGACCCGCTTTGCGCGCAACAGCCATGGCCAGCTGCAGTTCCTGCGCGACTACCGCTTCGAGTTTTCCGACACCGGAGACAACCGCCGCCCCGGCGTCATCCGCATGCTGGGCGAGCGCGTCGAGTGGGTGAGTCTCGATGGAGAGTGGCAGCTGGGCAGGAGCGCCAGCGTCACCCGTCTGCACGACTGATTGGGTATTCCACAGCAAACAGCCAACTATTCCGCCTGAAACCTCCCGGGCGTTCCATTCGAACTGACGACTCACTGTCTCAGTTCGACCCTAAGCGGGCATAGCGAAGATTAAATCCAATGGCCGCAGTCGTGAAGCAGACCTTCAACGTCTGAATTGAGTGGCCTGCGCGGCTTTTCGCGCAGGTCCGCTCGAATGATGGGTTGGCCGGCGGGCTGTCATTCCTGCCCTCTCACCACTAACCCAGCATGCAGTTGCCGCAGGTACTCACGTTCCTTCTTGCGGTGCTTCCAACTCATAAGTGAGCCATTAGGAAAAAGTGCTGCATCGGGGTTGTCGATCTCGATGTAATCAGGAAACGGTTTGGTGTGATCGTTCTGCTTGTTCAGCATGATGACGGTGCGATCGTTATGCAAGAAGACATTGAAGAATTCTTCAAGCTCTATTGGTTCTTCGCGCTCGAACAACAACCGTGTTGTCTCGATACGGTCGGTGATGTGTCCTCGGCAGAGTTGCCGGGGCAACTTGTTCTTGTTGAAATCCACAGTCGCCAACAGGTCGAGAGCTTCTCTTGTAATGCCAGCAACTCGCCAGCCGTAATCCTCGATACCCATTATGGCGGTCTGTATCGTGGTAAGGCGGCCACCGTGAAAGTCCTCTGGGCAAGCGCGCTTGGCGTTGAACAGTGCGACGTACATCCCATACAGTGCTTGTCGCAGAGTCGGATCAGTTGCCAGCCTCATGTAGCCGCCCAACGTGGAGGTCAGCGGCGGTGCGCGGCTTCATCGCGCAGCGTCCGCTGGACCGAAGGGTTATGCCTCTTGGCTTGCATGGCTAGCACTCTTAACTTTACAGGGATGCCTCTCCAAGCCATCGACAATTTCTAGACCGCATTCGAAGCTAGACCAGTCATGGTCAACATCAAGTTCGCGCCCTTGATATTCGACCATCTCCGAGTGGTAAGCCCTTTCGACGAGAGGAGCACCACAATGGGGGCAGAGGTACTCGCGCAGGAGTTCGCGAGCGTGGAGAATCTTTTTTGTAAGTGCCTCCGCTTCACTGCGCGCTTGAGCCAGCTCAGCTTCTTTTGCGGCAACTTGCTCTTCAGTCGCTGTCTTGTCTTGCCCGAGCCGCTCCAATTCATCTTCAAATAGCTTTACCCGACCGGCCAGACTTTGAGCAAGCATGTCAGGTGACTGTGACTTTGCGTCAGCCAACTGATCTTTAAGGAATGAAATATTTTCCTTCTGGAGTTGAATCGTTGCGTCCTTCTGATCAACGAGTAGTCGATACAAAACAAACAGCGTCACAACGAACCCAACGATGGAAGCAATCTGTGTCCAAAAAATCGTCTCAGTGGTAATCATGACGCTGTCCGGTACGAGGCATAACAGTTAATATACGGACGCCAACGTCCGTATAACATTATTATTTAGGGCGTTCATTATGGTCATGTAACCACATGATTCGCAATCGTTTTCATTTTTCTGCGTCTCTATAACAACCCCCAATAATCCGGACGGGATGAGTGTTGCTGAGCGTCCGTATTCGGACGATTCTGTTGAAAAACTCGCTGTCGCACTCACGATCAGCTTTCATCAAGGTTGGAATTTGGGAGACTTGCCTCTTTCGAGGCCTGCATTCGGGTCTGAACGCCCGCTTTTGTTGTTAATCCTGCTGTTTTTGCGTCATGCAGACGCACCTATCCCGTCAATCGGTGGCGCTTGCGCGGTCAGTTTGGCCAAACGACGCAGATTCTGGACGGCAGCAGCCAGGGTGAATTCGTCGCTCGCACCGCTAAGCCCACGTAGTCGGAGTCGATCAAGTTTCAATATGCGTTTGAGATGGGCAAACAGCATTTCGACCTTCTTGCGTTCGCAACGCGATCGCAAGTACTCAGGTGTTGTGGCGATACGCCGGGCTACATCGCGTGCGGCTTCATGAATGCTGCGAGTGATCTTGCGGACTGCAGTGTTCGGGCAGCACCTGGGTTTCATTGGGCAGTTCTTGCAGTCGGCCTGGCTTGACCGATAGATGAGGGTGTCAGCCTTCGTGACATGCGAACGCGGGTTCTTGAATGGACGCCAGTTGATCCGTAGTGCATGTCCTTCCGGACAGCGGTACTCGTCGGCTGCTTCATTCCACGTGAAGTCATTGCTGGAGAGGGTGTCGTCCTTACGTTCGGTCTTGTCCCAGACCGGCACATGCGGTTCGATGCCTTTCTCGCCGACCATCCAGCCGAGCAGCTGCGCGGACCCGTAAGCAGTGTCACCGATGAGCCGCTGGGGCGTAAGGTCGAACCGCGCCTCCACCCGATCTACCATCACCTTGGTGGATGCGACTTCCTCGGTACGGTTCGCCGGCGTCGCTTCCACATCAAGGATGACGCCATGGGCAGTGTCGATCAGGTAGTTGGTCGAGTAGGCGAAGAAGGCGATGCCGCCGGTTGCAGCCGTCCATCGCGATTGTGGGTCAGACAGAGAAGTCTTGCGGGGTACCACTTCGGCGAGGACCTCGTCGTCCAGTGCTTCCAGATACTCACGCACGGCACGGTTGCCGAGTGTCGGGTTCGTCCAGTCGATTTCCTCTCCAGTCTGCACGCTGTGCTGATGGCTTGCGTCCGCCGCGATCAGGCTGGCGTCCACCGCGAAGCCCTCGCCCTTGACGAGACCCTCAGCCATGCAACGGCGGACCACTTCGTCGAACACCCAGCGGAAGGCCTCGCTGGCACGAAAGCGTCCATGGCGATTCTTGGAGAAGGTG
>Ga0299915_10001231_pt1 | contig 18937 bp, 27 predicted proteins | sample RVTome_13_FD_200263 | JGI IMG/M metagenome (GOLD analysis project Ga0299915, IMG submission 200263) | Soil microbial communities from uranium-contaminated site in the Upper Colorado River Basin, Wyoming, United States - RVT92D227 (version 2) ... | reverse complement strand
CGATCCAGGCGGGAGAAGCAAGCAGGATCGCTCATTGAGGTTGGAAATTTTGGAAGAAACCGTTCTCCTCTTTAACCGAATGGCCGCAGAATATGACCTCTGGTTTGAAAAGGAAAAGCTTACTTTTCAGGTCGAAGAGAAAGCTTTTAAATCGCTTTTCCCTTTTTTACCCAAGCCCTGGGTAGAACTGGGAGTAGGGACTGGGAGATTCGCCCGAGCCCTGGGCATTCCTTGGGGAATAGATCCGGCAAAAAATTTGTTGCAGATCGCCAAGGGGCGAGGGATCAAAGTAGTGGCGGGGAGAGGAGAATCCATGCCCATTTTCTCCAAGAGGATTGGATCACTTTTTGTTATTGACACGCTTTGTATCGTCAAATTTCCGAAGCTTCTTTTGCGGGAATGCCATCGGGTTTTGATGCGGGAGGGGAAAATCGTCATTGGTTTTGTCCCTCGGGGAAGCTCCTGGGGTAGGTTTTACATGAAAAAAAAGAAGGGCAGCCATCCTTTCCATCGATTGACCCGATTCTACTCAGTGGGAGAAGTGGAGCACATGATGATGGAAGCTGGCTTTTCCATCCAGGGTCTCTTTTCAACCCTTTTTCAGAAGCCGGGTGAAGTCAGTACCCTTGAGAATCCCATGAAAGGGCTCCATCCCCAGGCCGGCTTTCTGGTCTTGGTCGGGGAACGGATGGGCTAAAGGGGAGAGTTTTTGGAAATTTCTGTACCCCGCAAAGTTTTTTTTACGAAAGGAGCAGGGACGCACAGAGAAGAGCTACGTTCCTACGAGCTGGCCCTGCGCGATGCCGGGATTGAGAAATGCAATCTGGTGCATGTCTCCAGCATCCTGCCGCCGAGATGCCGGGCCATCTCGCGCAACCGAGGACTGAAGGGACTGGTTCCCGGAGGCATAACCTATTGTGTGATGGCCAGATGCAGCAGCCGGGAACCCCGTCGTTTAATCGCAGCCTCTGTTGGGTGTGCCATTCCCTCGGACAGATCCCTCTATGGGTATCTCAGCGAGCATCATGCCTTTGGCCGCTCGGATAAGGAGGCCGGAGATTTTGCCGAGGACTTGGCGGCGGCCATGTTGGCTTCCACTCTGGGCATAGAATTTGACGCGGACAAGAGCTGGGATGAGAAAAAAGAATATTACCGCCTCAGCAGCGCCATTGTTCGCACGACGAATATCACCCAATCGGCGATTGTAAAAAGTGGCTGGACTACGGTCCTGGCCGTGGCTGTTTTTATTTTTTAACCCAAAACCACAAAAAGTCTATTTGGACGCAGATGAACATAGGTTTTTGGGGTGTTCGGGTGATGCAAAAATAGTCTGTGTAAATATGTGTTCATCAGTGCCCTATGAATCCTACCGGCATGTTGAGGAAAGGGTTTTGAAAGGAAGAGTGGTAGCTGTCTGCCGAAGTGCCAATAAAGGCCAACCGAAACAAGACGTCTATTCCGGTTTCTTCGAAAGAGGTTTGGGCCTTGTGGGCGATGCTCACGCGGGAACGGAGAAACAGGTGAGCATTTTAGCCAAAGAAAAAGTGGATCAGCTTGCGAAAAAAACAGGACTCTCTTTTCCCCCTGGAGCCTTCGCCGAGAACCTTTTGGTCGAAGGCCTGGATCAGGCTCAATTCATTCCCGGGAAATACTTAAAGATCGGAAAAGCTCTCCTTCAGATCCAGCAAATCGGAAAAGAGCCGGGTATTCCCCATTCATACCATTACCGCGGCCATTCTCTTCTACCCCATTTCGGGATTTTCGCCAGGGTCTTGGAAAGCGGACTGGTGAAAAATGGCGATGAGATTGAGTTGCTAACTTTTCCATCATAGCCCCCGTCAGGGTTATAGGAAGGGGAGAAGCTTTTTATTCGCATGAAATTTGAGAATGGCATTCATTTTCAAAAGGAGCACCTGCGGCATTTCCTTCGCCAGAAGGGGTTGAAATACACCCGGCAGAGGGAAGCGGTATGGTCGGCTTTTCGCAGTCTGGAAACCCAGCATCCTTCTTGTGCTGAGATTTATGACCGGTCCCGGACAATCGCCCCCGGGCTCGGCTGGGCTACCGTATATCGATCTTTGAAGTGGATGAAGGAGCTGGGGATAATCGTCGAAAGGGATTTCGGCGGTGGCCGTACCCGCTTTGAACCCAGCGGAAGGGGGCTGACTCACGCCCATCTGGTTTGCCGACAGTGCGGAAAGGTCATAGAATTGAAGGACAGGGCCATTGAATCCTTCTGGAAGAAAGCGGCGAAAAAATATCGGTTCGAAGTCTCCCGCAAGATTGTCGAAGGCTACGGTCTGTGTGCCGAATGCGAAAGAAAAACCCGGAATGATTGGGGGGATTCAATGGAAAATGATAGAGTTCGATGAAAATCATCCTGGATGCACATTCTCGATTCTTTGCCCAGAAGATTAACAAAATGACCGGGCAGAATATCGATGCGTGCTATCAATGCGGAAAATGTACAGCCGGATGTCCGCTGGCCTATACCATGGAAATTCCACCCCATGAGATCATCCGTTTTGTGCAACTGGGGTGCGAGCAGGAAGCGCTGAGTTCCCGGACAATCTGGCTCTGTGCTTCCTGTGAAACCTGCACCTCCCGCTGCCCGAAGAACATTGACGTTGTGGCGGTCATGGATGCGCTGCGCATCCTGGCTTTTCGGCAGGGTCAAACAAGAGCAGAGAAAGAAATTACCCTTTTTCATAAAATTTTTCTGAAGGTAGTGGAACACTTTGGTCGGGTTAATGAAGTTAGCTTAATGGGACAATATAATCTTTTTACCCTTAGCCCCCTGCGGGATTGGCGACTGGGGAAAAAGCTGCTCGCCAAGGGCAAACTAAAACTGACTGTTCCCAAAATTAAAGGCCTAAAAGAATTTCAGGAGATTTTCAAGCGGATTCGCACCTCCCGGGAGGAAGGGCCGTGAGGAAGGAACGACTTAACCGTCGGACGTTTTAACCCTGATGCTGAAAGAAGAACTCGGGAAAAGGGGGATGAAAGTAGTAGGTTAAGTCTACTATGATCCGGAAATTTTTAAGGCCTGTCTGGAGGGGCGTGAGTTACGCGGAGGGATGGCTGCCAAGGAAATTGGCGAGGTTATCGATCAACTGTTGGCCGGCGAAGAACAGGGGGTGCAAATGTGCCTGGCTGTCGTTTATGTGAATAGCGGGGACGGGAAAAAAGAAGCAATGCAGGACGTCATCCGCATTGAGGCAGAAAATCGCGGATATCGATTGGTGAGCCTTTTGGGGAAAGAGAAGTTTATCGAAGGCAGATTAAAGATCGTTGACTTTTTGGAAGAACATTCCGTACTGATTGAACCAGACTGATTCAGGAGGCAACAATGGCATCGGAGTTGGACAAGATAGCCGAAGAGCTTCAGAAGGAGGCATGGGCGGGTTATACGGAAGTGGTAATCGACCATGCGCAGAACCCACGCAATGTGGGGAGTATCCAGAATGCCGATGGCGTCGCCATGGTAACGGGACCATGCGGCGATACCATGGAAATTTGGCTTAGGGTGCGAGGGGACGTTATCAAAGAAGCTACCTTCTGGACCGACGGTTGCGGCACCTCAATCGCTGTTGGAAGTATGGTTACCGAGCTGGCCAAAGAGAAAACCATCCGGGAGGCCACGGGAATCACCCAGAAGGATGTGCTGGATGCATTAGGTGGTTTACCGGAAGAAAGTCAGCATTGCGCCCTGCTGGCGGCCAACACCTTAAAGGAGGCGGTCAAGGACTATCTGGCCTGCAAGAACGAACCCGGGAAAAGAGCCGACCAGAATCACTGAATTTAGGACCGGGAGCCAAGGAAGAAAATTTCGGGGAGGAATAGGAAGAATGAAAAATTACTATCAAATCCTTGGCATTGACAGCACTGCCAGTCAGGAAGAAATCAAGAGAGCGTTTCGAAGAATGGCTTCTTTCTATCATCCTGACCATAACCCTCAGGAGACGAAGAAGGCGGAAGAGAAGTTTAAGGAGATCAACCAGGCCTATGAAGTGCTCAGTGATGAGGCCAAGCGGCGGCAACATGATCGTCTCATTTATCAGCATAGACCGCGGCACAGGGAAGTTACAATGGAAGACTTCCCGAATTGGGTTTTTACCGGCAGCGATATTCTGGAGGAACTGCTGAGGAGATTTACCGCCCGAAGCATCATCTTTGATGAAATTCCAAGATCCAGACCCTGGGGATGTGGCCGGAGGGGCGGACGAGGCTGCCGGCGGTTTTATTCCGAGGATGACACTTAAACCCTTATGGATGGCCTTTCCCCATCGTTGCGGTTGGAGTGATTGCCGCAACTTTTCGTTCGAGGAAGATATCTTCGGTGAAAATATTTACCTGGATCTCGGTGGGGATTTTGGCGTTGGGGAATTTATCTATAAATCCAAATATTTGGGTTAATTAAGATGTCACCGAATCGGAAAGAAAAAATTCTTCATGCGAATTGCTTTGCCTGCGGTTCGAATAATGGCGTTGGGCTCCGGCTAAGCTTCCAAGAAAAGGAGGATGGCTCCGTTGTGGGATATTTTACTGCCGATCCGAAATTCGAGGGCTATTCAGGTATGGTTCATGGAGGAATCATAGCCACTCTCTTGGATTCGGCAATGACCCATTGTCTTTTGAAAAAGGGGATTTCTGCCCTCACAGGTAGATTATCGATTAGATATTCCTGCCCCATCCGGGTTGGAACGGTTGTCAAATTGGAAGCAAGAATAATGAAAAGGTTGCATAAAGTATTTTTCTTGCAAGCGAAAGCCTTTGTTGAAGAGAAGAGAGCGGCCTGTGCCGAGGCCAGCTATATGCTACAGAGGTGAAGTTTTTTTTGGAATACGCATATGAATGAAAGGAAGGCCCAACATGCCAATCTATGAGTATGAATGCCGAAAATGCGAGGAAAGATTTGAGGTCGTGCAAAGGATAAACGAAGATAACAGAAAGGTGCACTGCCCAAAATGCGGCACCGATCGGCCTCAGAGGGTATTGTCCGCTTTTGCTTCCGGATCTATCAAATCCGCTGCTGCCTGTTCATCCGGATCAACCTGAAGGATCGGTTAGGGGGTCGGGCACCTCTGTGGGAGTTTGGGATTGCAGCCATCGGGACGATCTCCCGACGCATGGAACGAATGGCAAACAGCACAGCTTTAACGCAGGAAGCTCGGGTTTTAATTAAAGAAGTACAGTTACTCGAAACTCACCTGGAACAATTTGAAAAATATTTGAAGAAGTGAGTTCGAATAGTGGAGTGTAGAAATCAAGATGGACGAGATTCGGATTTATCCCGATCCACTTCTGATGAAAAAGGCGGTTCCTCTTCGGGATATCGATGGGAAGGTTAGAGAAATAGTGGATCGTATGATAGAAACCATGTACGGAAATAGAGGGATAGGACTGGCTGCCCCTCAAATCGGAATCCTTAGCCAGATTATCGTTGTGGGCCTGGAAGATAGATGGACGGCTTTAATCAATCCTGAACTTATTGAGGGGGAAGGCGAATCAGTTTTGTATGAAGGATGTTTAAGTTTACCTACCCTTGAGGTACCGGTAAAGCGAAAAGAGAAAGCCTTTATACGGGCCTGGGATCTGGATGGGAAGGAGATGAATTTAGAGGTTTCCGGTTTTCCAAGCAGAGTGGTTCAACATGAAATAGATCATCTCCAAGGAATTCTGATCATAGACCATATCTCCCGATTAAAAAGGAAATTATTGATAAGAAAAATGATCAAAGATCTAAAACGGGCACAGAAAAAAAGTCAAATTTTATGAGGACTCATCTGGATTGTTTCCCAGCTTTCTTAAATCAAGCATTGGAGGCCTCTCATATGGTCACGAAAGATGCAAGCCATGTCCCCCCTTGATCAGATTGAAGCCGAAGTTCTTTTAGAAAAAGGAACCTGGAAAACTCGAAGGCTCGGGGAAATTCAAATGGAAAAGACGGATTGATTTGGCCATCGATCCCCTAAAGGCCCGACGCTTCCGTAAGACAAAAGCCTCCAAACTGGCAGCGATGTGTAAAATTTAAAGAATCAACAAGAGACGCTTTTGAGGGGCTTGGGTTTTAGGCCGCATGAAAGCTATCGCTCAGTCATATGGAATGGTCAAATGAATGAATAAATGGGATGAATCATGGTTACCCAATGTGCCAGATGTGGCAAAGAAATAGAAAAGAGCCACGGTTATGAACATCGGGGAAAGGTGTACTGTGAAGACTGCTATATGGATATTCTATCTCCTCCGAAGGGCTGTGATCCCTGGGCCGTTCATTCGGCTCAGACATTCTTAAAAGGGAAGGATAAGCTTTCTACCCTGGCGCTTGTGCAGCTCAAAATAGTTAATTACATCAAAGAAAAAAAGGAGGCCACGGCAGAAGAAATTTTAAGGGACATGGTTCTTTCAGAAGAGGAATGGAGACGGGAGTTCGCCGTATTGAGGCATATGGAGGTCTTAGGAGCAACGAAAAAGGAAGGAAAGATTTTCTATACGATGTTTAATAAAAACCATGGATAAAGACTTTCCAAGGAGAAAGAACCCGTGCAGATGGGTCAAGATTTCATTCCATGAAAGGATTTTATCGGGAAAAGGCTCGGTCATCGATGAATAAAGGGATTATTTTGAAAGTGACCAACTTAAACGTAGTATTAGATCATCAGATTATTATCGAGAATTTATCCTTTGAAGTGAAAAAGGGAGATGTTTTGACCATCTTAGGCCCCAACGGAGCAGGGAAATCTGTTTTGCTAAAAACCCTGCTCGGGTTGCTACCATACCAGGGGCAAATAGAATGGGCCAAAGGCATCAAGATCGGTTATGTTCCCCAGAGGCTGCCTTTTATTAAAGATATTCCCTTAAGCATAAAAGACTTTTTTGATTTAAAAAAATCATCGGAAAAGGAGACCAAAGAGATTTTAGACTCCGTAGGGTTTAGGGAGGATTTTCTGCGGAAAAAAATCGGCGATTTATCTTCGGGGCAATTTCAGAGAATTCTGATAGCCTGGGGTCTAGTGGGGAACCCGCAGGTTTTACTTTTCGATGAACCGACCACCGGGATCGACATGAGTGGAGAAGTAACGATATACAATTTTTTGGCTAAGTTGCAAAAAGAGATGGTTCTGACCATTTTCCTGGTCACTCATGATTTAAGTGTTGTTTATAAATTTTCAACCCATGTCGTTTGTTTGAACAGACAATCAATCTGTTATGGCCCTCCCCAGGAAGTTTTGACTCCGGGGAGTTTGCAAAAACTTTATGGCGGGGAAGTAAAATATTATCAACACCAACACTGAGCGAAACATGAGCAGACAGTTCTTATTAAGTTTGGTTGTCGGGATTTTTATTGGAGGAGTATCCGGATACTTAGGTTCCCTGATGCTCAGCAGAAGAATGGCCCTGGTGGCCGGCCCTCTCGGACATTTGACCTTGCCAGGTATAGCCCTGGCTGTAATGTATGGTTTTGATGTTTCCTTAGGCGCATTCCCTTTTGTTATTTTTGGAATCGTCTTGATCTGGCTGTTTGAGATGAGGACAAAGTTGCCGATGGAAGCTTTGACAGCTATTGTTTTTGCATCGGGGGTGGCCATCACGTTCCTATTTTTGCCCATTAAACAGGCGGAGGTGGCCCTAGTGGGCGATATTTCGAAGGTAAAGTTTGAAGAAGCCGTTATTTCGGTCATAATAACTATTTTCCTCTCAGTAGTTATTAAAAAAATTTATCGGAAAGTAGTTTTGATTAATATTTCTGAAGAGTTAGCAAAATCTGAAGAAATCGATATTAAGAAATACAATCTCATCTTTTTAGGTCTCATTGCTATTATTGTTGCTTTGGGAGTAAAAATGGTTGGTGGCCTTTTAACTGCCGCTTTAGTAGCAATCCCGGCTTCCGCTGCCAGAAATTTCAGCCACAATCTATCTCAATATGCTTTGGGAGCGATGATTATCGGCATCGTGTCTTCTTGTTCGGGGATTTTATATTCTGAATTGACAGGATTTGCATCGGGGCCTTTAATAATATTAGCGAGCACTTTAATATTTTTGATTTCAATGATTTTCAAAAGATAAAACTAAATTTAGATTTCAAGAGGCATGAGATGCAAATATCCGCGCAGATCAGTCTTTATCCGTTGAAGCAGCCCAGCATCTCTCCGGCTATTGAGGAAGCGTGGAAGATCCTGGAAGAGGGTAAGCTGGACCTGAAAAAGGGGCAGATGAGCAGTGTCGTCAGTGGTGAGGCGGAAGAGGTTTTCCGAGCGATCAAGGAGGTTTTTCTAAAATCGGCTGGATTAGGTCCTGTTTCTATGGTGGTAACCTTTTCCAATGCCTGTCCGGTTTAGTTACCCATAGGAGAATGAACCAATTAGAGATTTGAGGCGAATATGATCACGATCGATATTCCTGGGTGGGGAAATTTGGACATTGAGAATGTTGTTTTCGACCTGAATGGGACCCTGGCCCAGGATGGAAAGATCCCTCCGGGAGTGAAAAAGAAGGTCAATACCCTTTCTGAAAGGGTAAAAATCTACATTCTGACTGCTGACACGCAAGGCACGGCCAGCAAAGAAATTCAAGAATTGAAGGCGGAGTTAGTGAAGATATCAGAAAACGATAGCAAAAATGGGAAATTTGAATTTCTCAAAACTCTTAGCCCGGAAGCGACAGTGGCCATCGGAAACGGGAACAATGACCAGCTCATCCTGAGGGAAGCTGCCCTTGGGATTGCCGTCCTGCAAAATGAAGGAATGTCTGTTGTCGCAATGAAGAACGCCGATATTATGGTGAGGGATATTTCCGATGCCTTCGACCTTTTATTGAAACCAAAGAGGTTGATCGCTACTTTGAGAGAGTGAAGCCCCACCGACCGGAAACAGTTTCGGCCGTTGCAAAAAGGAGGAGCAAGCCATGGCAGGGCAATACCACGAGCCTTATGAACAGCTTTCCCGCAAGACAAAAGAACTCCATCGAGCCTGTGTCTCCCTCATCGAGGAGATTGAGGCCATGGACGGCTACCAGCAAAGGATTGATGCGACTCAGGATGACGCTCTAAAAAAAATCCTCGAACAAAACCGGGATGAGGAAAAAGAACACGCCTGTATGCTCCTGGAGTGGATCCGCCGGAACGATGAAGGATTGGCCAAAAACATGAAAATTTATCTCTCTCTTGAGGAGCCTGAATTCATTGATCCGTACTCCATATCCTGAGGCAAAAAGGGGACCGATCTTTTGGTCCATTCCAGCGCTTGAGCAGCTAATCGCCCGAATCCTATACTAAAAAATAAAGATGGGGAGCACTAATAAAGGAGGAAGATAGAAATGAGTAGCATGAAATGGATTGCCTTAGCTGTGGCGGTCTTGGCTTTGCACGCACGACACCTTAAAAAAGCCCTAAATTCTTTCACTTTGGCGGATGCTCAACCCTGGCGGGGGAAGGAAACCTGGGGGCCGTGGGGGGCAAACTATTATCACTGGAACTGGAATCCTGCAACGGTTGAGACGATCGGTGGGGAAGTAACGAGTAAGGATACTATAACCCCACCCAAAGGGCGAAGGATGCTCCCGGCTGTAGGTATGACTCTGAAGACAGACAAAGGGGAAATCTATGTCCATCTCGGACCGGAGTGGTACTTTAACAAACAGGAACTCGCCATCAACGTGGGCGACAAGGTGGAAGTGACTGGCTCTAAGATTATGGTTGATGGCAAGACTGTCCTTCTGGCTTCGTCGGTCAAGAAGGACGATAAGACTTGGCAGTTCCGTGATCAACAGGGATTCCCTTTCTGGTCCGGACGAAGATGGTAAGGTATTGGAAAGTGCTCTCCTTCTTTTCCATTGCGGGTGCTGAGGTTAATCAGGGTTGAACTTTTGAAGAGAAAATCCTTAAAAGGAAAGGCGGGCCATCAAAATGAAAACTTTTCTCATCAATTGCTGTAAGCCATTCATCGTCGCATTCTCCTCGATGCTTTTTTCCCTCTTTATTTTGTCCGTTTCCATTGCTTCAGATCTCATCCCTATTCGAACATCATCCACAGGTTACCAGCCACAATTTCAAGTCTCAGGAAATAAGATCTACTATGTTTGGCATGAATACGATGGTCCTTTTCGACAAATTTTCACCGCGGAAATGAACATCGATGGGACGGGCTGGAAAGCCGAAAAGAGAACTTCGGGCCAATATGACAAGGTCTTTCCTCAACTCCAGGTAGTGGGAAGCAAAATTTATTATGTGCGTCAGCAACCTGACGCATCGAAAAATCGGCAGATCTGGACGATGGAAATGAGCATTGATGGAACAGGATGGAAAGAAGTTCAAAGGACGAATGCTCCTTTTGATAAACAATTCCCTCAATTTCAGATGGTGGGCAACAAAATTTACTATACCTGGAACGAATCTGACGGAAAATACCGCCAAATCTGGACGGCCGAAATGGATGAGGATGGTACGGGCTGGAAGGCGACGAAACGAACCTCAAGCCCCTTTGAAAAATTTGAACCGCAACTTCAGGTGGTGAGAGAGAAAATTTATTTTGTTTGGAGAGAGTCCGATGGATCCCATTTTCAGATCTGGACAGCCTTGATGAATCATGATGGCGCAGGATGGCAGGCGGTAAACCGGACAAACAGCCCTGATGATAAACACAATCCTCAGTTACAAGTGAATGGAGGGAAAATCTATTACGCCTGGCATGAAGCGGATGGACCAGATTTTAGAAAAGCGAGGTACCAGGTCTGGACGGCTCAGCTGAATATAGATGGATCAGAATGGCAGGCAATTCAAAGAACCACAACTCCTTTTGACAAATATACACCCCAATTGCAGGTGGTTGGTGATGAGCTTTATTATGTCTGGGAGGAATCGGATGGAAAGTATCGACAGATATGGACCGCTGTGGTGAATAAAGATGGCACAGGATGGAGACCAGACAAGAGGACTAAATTCCCTTATGGAAAATACGATCCTCAGTTTCAGATTGTTGGTAAAGGGATATATTACGTATGGCATGAAGACCAAGGGGCGATCGAGCCCATCTGGGTTGCCCATGAGATGGGGGTCCCATAATGGCTAAGTGGACCGGGATGTTGCCAAAAAAAAAGGAGGGAAAAGAGATGAAGCGGGGAATGGAAAAATACGGATGGGTAATATTATTCATGCTAGCTGCTATGTTAACCATCTCGGGCCTGGCTTTTGCTCAGCAATCGGGTAAGAAGGTTTCTAGCTATGCTCCCGTTGTCATCCAGGAGGACTTCGGAACGATTATGGCTCGGATGAAAGCAGCAAAGCCTGAGGTAATGAAACGGCAGATGGATTTGCTAAACGAACGGTACGACCTGAGTAATCGCCCCGCCAGGGGAGTCACGATGTCTCGCGGAAAGCCCATCCAGGAAGGCGTGCGGGCCAAACTTCTCCAGGGTATGACTTGGGAGATGCTGGCGGCGATGAGCCCCGAGGAAATCCAAGAAAAAGACCTATTCCCGGCGGGTTTCTTTCCGTTGCCCCATCCCAACCACCCCGAGGGGGGCATGGTCTTCCCCAAGTTTCATATCGACGAGGCCAGTGCCGACGGTCCCATTAAGACTTTCCCTCTACGCGGGATCAAGGATTCACCCCCCTACTTGCATGACGGCAGGCTGCTTACGCTGGAAGATACTGCGGAATTCTTCAATCTGGTCTTGGGCCTGAAGCTAAGCGGACAAGAAAAGAGAGATCTGGTGGCCTTCATGCGGCAGCTTTAAGCCAGGAAATAGCCCATGGGGTAGGGGCGTGTTCGAAGCCGGCCCCTATCCTGAAAATTTGGAATTGAATCCACACGGAATCAAAAACAGAAAGGAGGTAGATTATGGGCGAGGTCAAAGATGGTTGTGTAACCCCGGCGCGTGGACCGATTATTCCCCAGGAAGAGAAGACATTAACCGCTGCTCCAACTCAGAAGGAGGTGCCTAAAATGATCGCCCGGGTGGGAAAATCCGCTCCGGATTTTGAAGCCAGTGCCTTTAGCGACGGGGGTTTTAAAAATATCAAACTATCCGACTACAAGGGAAAGTGGGTAGCCCTCTGCTTTTACCCCGGTGATTTCACCTTTGTCTGACCCACGGAATTGTCGGCGGTCGCCGTCAAATACGAAGAGCTCAAGTCTTTGGGAGTGCAGGTCCTGTCGTGCAGTATGGACAGCCGTTTCATCCATAAGATCTGGCAGGAGGAAGAACTCTCCAAAATGGTTTCCGGAGGGGTTCCCTTCCCCATGCTTACTGATGTAGGCGGACAAATCGGCAAACTGTATGGAGTCTATGATGATGCGGCGGGGGTGGACATCCGGGGCCGTTTCCTGATCGATCCGGACGGGGTCATCCAGGCCATGGAAATCCTCACGCCTCCGGTGGGACGCAACGTGGCCGAGCTGGTCCGCCAGGTTAAAGCCTTCCAGCATGTCCGCCAAACAGGAGAAGCAACGCCCTCCGGTTGGCAGCCGGGGAAACCGACGCTGAAACCGGGTCCGGACCTTGTCGGTAAAGTATGGAAGGTTTGGAAGCCGGATATGGCTTTCTGACGAACCCCTCCACAAGAAATATGGCGGGGCTTCATTCCCTCTCCCCTACCCGTTTGCTTACGGCATAGGAAATGGGGGGTTGAAAGTACAGGCCCATGAACCGGCCCAAGGTGCCCTCTTTGGAGAGGCAGGGGCGAACCCTCGGGACACGGAAGCAGAGACGTCCCAAGGAAGAGGCTGGAGCCTATCGCCGTGTATCCGGTTGTTCCGGGAAGCCGATTATGATGTGTTGAAGGGGCCTTCGGTCATATACAAGAATTTCCGAAAAACGTGTAAACCGTAAAATTCAACTTCCCAACGCCCTTCGAGCAAGAGGTTTTAGGAGGAAAAAAAGTGAAAATCCTGACCGAATTGATCGAATCCCTACGGGACAAGGATCACCCCCTGAAGGAAGTCCTGACCGGGGCCTACTGGACGACCGTGGTCAGCCGGGGATGCGGGCTCGCTTCCACCTTCAGGGATGAAGGACACCCGCACAAGAAGGGAGTAAAGAATGTAGGCCGCCTGACCGAAAAGAGCGCCCTGGAACTGGCGAATTATTCCCTTTCGGATTATGCAATGGAAGCTTCCATCGGAATGGCGGCGATCAATTCCCTCATCGAGATCGATGAAGAAAAATGGGTAGAGAAAAACGCTTCGCAAATTCTCATGGAAAAGGCGGCGGGTGCAGACGTTGCCATAATAGGGCATTTCCCTTTTATCCCGGAATTGAAGAAAAAAGCCAGGAACCTCTGGGTCTTTGAGCAGAGGCCGAAAGAGGGGGATCTCCGTCCGGAGGAAGCCCGGGAAGTTCTTCCTCGGTGTGAGATTGTCGGCATCACCGGTACTGCTTTTATCAATCACACCCTCGATAATCTTTTACGGTGGGCAAAGGGAAAATTTATTCTCCTTATCGGGCCTACCACCCCCCTGACCCCTTTCCTTTTCGACTATGGCATCCAAGTCTTGTCGGGGACGGTGGTGGTCGATAAAGAAGAAGTCTTCCGGTACATTTCCCAGGGGGCGACCTTCAGAGAAGTTAGGGGAGTACGGCGGGTTACGATGATGAAGGAATAAGTGAAGCCCGGAATTTTACACCGCGAGATAATTTTTATAAATCCAACAATGTTAGAAAGGAAGAACACATGAGCCAGAAACTAATCGACCTGTTGAACCAGGCCCGGTCGGCCGAACTGGGCGCGATTACGCAGTACATGATCCATCATTATGAGTGGAGATTTGGAGAGACCCATGGACAACTATTACGATGAGCGTGGGTGGTACAAGGAGAAGGGGCTACCTATGATCGAGAAACTTAAGGAGCTGGGGCTAAAATATTCTTCTTAGATCTTGGCAAAGCGAGAGCAATTAAAACACTGGATGCTGCCCCATGTAACTGGTATAGTTCCATTCAACCTTAACCTGTTGTTCTCAAATGTTTGAGTACTCTATAAAGGCTCTGGATATCATATTCTTAAGGAGGCAAAAAAATGTGGGATGGTTCAAAATGTGACCTTTGTGGCGACTGTTTGGTGAAATGTCTGTATGTCGATTATGACAAGGACAAAGCCGTGGCTGAAATCAAGGCGCTTATGGAGGGGAAAAAGGCGGAGATCTTGAGCAAGTGTGTCACCTGTTGTGCTTGTAGGGAATATTGCCCCACAGGAGCGGACCCCTATGACCTTATCCTGAGGGCGCAGGAGAAATTCGATGCCTTCCCCGCAGCCATAAAAGGCGCAGACAGGATGGACCTTGCCTCTGAGGTCCCAAACGAGGTAATAACAGGGGATCCTGATAAACCCGTCCTCTCCCTCTGCGTCATGGAGAGACAGATCCCCGAGGGCGCCCTCGACGGCCAGCTTTTTGAGGGCATGACCGTAGTCAAAGGCGGCGATTATTTCTGCCTCATCGGCTACGTGCATGTCGGCAAGGAAAGCCCTATTGAGAAGGGCGCCCAGAAGTTCATCGACAAGATGGCTAGCCTGGGCAAGGATATCATATTCCTCCATGATGACTGCTATGCCATGGTGCATGCCAAGGTCAAGGATTATGGCATCGCTGTCCCCTTCCGGTACATGCACCTCTTCGAATACTTGCGCAACTATCTCAGAGACCACCAAAGCAGCATCACCAGGTTAGGCAAGAGGGTCGCTTACCAGCGCCCTTGCGCCTCCCGGTACACCCCTGAAAAAGATATCTTCCTCGACGAGATTTTTGATTTCATCGGGGTGGAGCGACCCCCGAGGAAGTACGAGCGCGAGACGGCCTTATGTTGTACGGGCCCGATAATCCGGGTCTTCCCGGAGTTGGCCCAGGAGGTACAGGCAAAGAATATCGATGATGCCGTCGAATGCGGCGCCGACGCCCTAATAACTCTTTGCCCCGTGTGCGACCGGATTCTAAGGCGGCCTGCCGCCGCCCGTGCCCTGACGAAGATTTTTGTCACTGACCTTTGCCGGATGGCCTTGGGGGAAAAAGCTTTTCCAGAATAATCAAAAGGAGGTTTTCATGTATGTCCTAAAATCCAATGAAAATGTTTGTGCCACCTGTCCATCGGCGGATTGTCTTCTGAAGTGCCAGTACATGTCATTTGATAAAAATGAGGCCCATGCTGAGATGATGAAGGTTGTCAAAGGGGAAAACTCCCGTGTGTTGAAAGAATGTGTAACCTGTTATGCCTGCGAGGAATATTGCCCAAGAGGAAATCATCCTTTCTATCTCATCTGCGAGCGTAGAGAAGAAAAGGGCATGTACACTGCCCCCCGACCCATTACCAAGCAATGGATCAATATGACCCAGATGCAGGGCAAGCAGATGGTTGGGAAAATCAAGGAGCAGGCACTTTCTTCCTGTTTCATCCCTGCCCTCGGTGGATTGGTCTCCGGGGAAATCTTCAAGGATGTTGCCTGGTCGATCGTTTTTGGTGCGGAGTTCATGTGCCCTGCCGTTCACACCCATTTTGCCAAGATGTCGGTCGTTAAAGAGAGGCTTCCCCTTGTTATGGAAAATTTTAAGAAATTGGGCGTGAAAGAGGTGATCTGTCTGCATGATGAATGCTATGGCACTTACACCTCCATTGCGTCCGCCTATGGTATGGAAGTACCCTTTAAACCGATCTACTATATGGACTTCTTATTGGACAGGCTGAAGGAATTGAAGGACAAGATAAAGCCACTCAACATCAAGGCAGCCTACCAGCGCCCTTGCTCCAATAGACTCATCCCTGACAAACACCATCTCGCCAAAGAAATACTGGATTTCATAGGCGTTGAACTGCCAGACCGGGAGTATCAAGACGGGAACTGCCTGTGTTGTGCGGACATTCTCCGGTCGATCTCCGGCTACAGATTGGCGAACGACGTGCAGCAGAGGAACATAGAGGACATGCTGAAGACCGGCGCCGAGTACTCCGTGTTTAACTGCCCGGCTTGTCAATCGACTCTATCAGAAAAAGTTGTAAAAATGGGGCTAAAGCCAATCCATATAATCGATCTTTGTAAGATGGCCATAGGTGAGAAGGGAGGTGCGGTAAGATGAGCGATATACTCAAGTCTCTAATTGAGATCGTAGGAGAAAGGGGTGTTTCGAATACGCCGGAAGAACTTTGGTTTTATTCGCGAGACCCTGGGGTATTGGCGCCGCACCTGCCGGACTATGTGGTGGCGCCCAAAACGACCGAGCAGGTGCAAAAGATAGTCCAGCTGGCCAACAGGGAAAAGATTCCGATAGTCCCCATGGGAAATGGCATGGCCTTGACCGGCCTCGTGATCCCCTTAAAAGGTGGGATTGTCATGGATATGAAGAGGATGAATAAGATACTGGAGGTGAATGAAAAAGCCAGGTATGCCGTCGTGGAAGGGGGCACCTCCCAGGGCGTTCTCAAGGCTTACCTGCAAGATCATTATCCTCATCTAAGGCACAGCCTTCCTGACGCACCACCCACCGCGACCATAGCCGCCAATGTGGCCCTCCATGGGCAGGGTCGGCTGACCCAACAATATGGCTTCAATTCCGATATGGTTACCGGCTTGGAGGTCGTGCTGCCAACAGGAGACATCTGCAAGATCGGTTCACCTTCCTTAGGGCCTTATTGGTTTTCAAAAGGGCCCACCCTTCCTGATCTCTCCGGACTCTTCTTGGGTTGGCTTGGTACCACCGGCATTTTCACCAAGGTGGGTTTGAAACTCTACCCCAATAAGAAGATTAGAGAAGTTGAATTATTCGTGACGGACAGGGTCGAGTTGGTTTCGGAAATTATATACAAACTGACCCATCTTGAGATGCTGGAAGATCTAAACGTCTGGTTCCAGCCTAAGCCTCTCATGTTCAAGGATAATTATCATATCACCATCTATTTTACCGGTGATACGGAAGAGGAGATCGAGTTCAAAAGAAAGATGATCTGGGATGCGGTTCAGGAGTTTATCGATGCGAAAGATGGCGGATTCATGGGGCTGCAGTTTATGAAAGAGCAGCTTTTGGAGATGCCCCAGAGGAGCGTAGCGAGCCTTGCTGATGTGCCCAAGGGGGGCGGCTTCGAATATTCGGGGCCCATAACTCTGGTTGAGCACTTTCCCCAGTATGCCGCCAAGGTTCTCGAACTGGCCGCTAAATACGATGTCCTCTATGCCAGCACGGCCAGAATTATATCCGGAGGCCACGCCATGATGTTTAGTATCTCCTTTGCCTTTAACCGGGCGGATCCAGCGATGATGAACAGGGTAAAAATTGCCTTAGATGAGGCGACTGAGTTTGCCCTGGAAATGGGAGGAATCCCGTGGAAGCCCAATTTTATGGAGCAGAAAATGACCATGAAAAAGATGGATCCCAACACACTCAAGTTACTCCAAATGGTCAAGAAAAACCTTGATCCGCAGGGCATCATGAATCCCGGAAATTGGGAGGTGAACTAATATGGAATATACACATGCAATAGAACATGCAGAGATTGTTCATCGTTGTTTTCGCTGCGGATACTGTAAATTCCCCGGGGATTACGTTGACTTTAATTGCCCTTCCTACAAGGCCTTCGGCTGGGACACCTATTCACCAGGCGGGAGGATGTGGCTTATAAGGGCCTGGCTCAACGATGAGATAAAAACAAGCCCGCATTTTGCCGAGATCCTTTATTCCTGTGTGGCTTGCGACAATTGTAAAGATCAATGTGTCTTTCCGAGATTTAAGGATTTTTTACCTGATATCTTTCAAGAGACCAAGGCGGAATTGGTGACGGAAGGCAAAATTCCCCCAAAAGTCAGGGACTATTTCAAGGCCATCGCTGTGAATGGCAATCCCTATAAGCTTCCCCAGGAGGAAAGGGGGAAATGGGCCGAAGGAACCGGACTCCAAGAATTTTCCGACCAGGATTATCTCTTCTATGTGGGCTGTGTCGGCTCCTATGATGAGGTGGGGCAAAAGATGGCCCGTACCGTGGGGAGCTTACTATCCGATGTGGGTGTGTCAGTGGGAATACTGGGCAGCGAGGAGACCTGCGACGGGAACGAGGTTAAGATCCTGGGAGAGACAGGGCTTTTTACAAAACTGGCCGAAGAAAACATACAAAAATTCAAGATAAAGGGTGTCAAAAAGATCATCACGTTGGACCCTCACGCCCTTAATGTCTTCAAGAAGGATTATCCCAAGCTGGGAGGAAACTTTGAAGTCTTTCATCATACGGAAATCCTGGCCGGGCTTATCAAAGAAAAACGAATATCTCTTTCTGAATACAAGGCGAAAGTGACTTACCATGATCCCTGTTATCTGGGCAGGCATAATCTGATCTATGCTCCCCCGCGAGAGATATTGAAGAGTATCCCGGGCCTGGAACTGGTGGAAATGCGCCGGAATAGTGAGAACGCCTTTTGCTGCGGAGGTGGAGGAGGAAACTTCTTTACAGATATTTTAGGAGTGGGAGAAAACAGCGCCAACAGAATTCGAGTCAGGGAAGCATTGGAGACAGGCGCCCGGATCATAGCGGTGGCCTGTCCTAATTGCGCCAAGATGCTGACCGACGCGGTTAAAGTGGAGGAACAGGAAGACAAACTGGAAGTTCTGAATATAGCCGAAATTGTTTGGAGAGCCCGGACAAAGTAAAGAGCCGACCCCAGGATGACGTGGCTTTGATCTTCTCTTTGTCTAGATGCCTGGACCCTCCAATTCGGCTCATTCCGGGGACACCATACCTAAAGCCGGGTCCCCTTTATTTAGCCACAGAGGGCTTCGAGTAGAGAACAGGCGCGCGCAGGTACAGATCAATGACTTCCAACGTATCCATCGTTTCCGATTTCGTGGCAAATGGTCATCAGCTCATCCTCACGTTTCCTGTTCCCCCTCTAAAATTCCGTACGGTGGGTTTTCCCCAGTACGGCTTCAAACGGAAATTCCACCACGACCTTCGCTTGTGGATCCGGAGG
>Ga0299915_10001229_pt1 | contig 18963 bp, 17 predicted proteins | sample RVTome_13_FD_200263 | JGI IMG/M metagenome (GOLD analysis project Ga0299915, IMG submission 200263) | Soil microbial communities from uranium-contaminated site in the Upper Colorado River Basin, Wyoming, United States - RVT92D227 (version 2) ... | reverse complement strand
CGTCGCGGCGCCTTGCATCTGCCCGCCCGGCGCGCGCGCCGAAGTGCATCACTTATTTCCTGACAGACCCTAAGGCCCGTCTACGCCGCCTCGCTACGAAATCCGGTGAGAAGTGCGGGTTAAACCCACCCTGGGATCCCACACTCCGCTGCTATCTGAATTACAGTAAGTCACTGTAACAGCTTGACATATAATACCCGCCAAAATAAAATTAATGGATTTTCTATAGGGATCCGTGACTCTGATGATACGCAGCATGACCGGGTACGGCAACAACTCCATCTGGAGAGAGGATTTGGCGGTCTCTGCGGAGATACGGAGCGTCAACCATCGTTTTCTGGATCTGCACGTGCGCTTACCTCGTGAGTTCGGATTTATGGAGCCGGAGATCGTGCGGGCGCTGCGTGATGTCCTGTCGCGCGGCCGGATCGATCTCAGTCTGACGATACAGACAACAATGCCTCCCGATGTCCTCCTGAATATTCCGCTGGCGAGGAACTACATGGCGGCTAGCAACAGGTTGCAGGAGGAATTTCAATTCAGCGAAGGCCTGGATCTGAAGACGCTGCTGGGCCTGCCGGGAGTAGTTCAAAGCAAGGATACCTCCACGGCCCGCGGAGAATCGGTGGACCAGGCCACTACGGGCACAGTGATGGATGCGGTGCGGCGGGCGCTGAGTGAAGTCATGCGCATGCGCGAGCAGGAGGGGCAGGCCCTTGCGGCGGAAGTACGACAGCACATGGCGAATCTGCGGGCCCAATTGGAGGCAATGGACCCATACATTACTGTGGCCATGGCGGAGTACCAGGAAAAACTCCTGGCCCGACTGGCGCAGATTCTCCCCGGCCCGCTGGTGGAACCCCAGCGGCTGGCCCAGGAGGTGGCGCTGGTGGCTGAAAAAACAGACATCACAGAGGAGCTGGCAAGGCTGCGGAGCCATCTGGATCAGTTCTCGGGCTTGACAGATTCCGACAGTGCGGCAGGCAAAGAGATGGATTTCCTGATCCAGGAAATGCAGCGCGAAGTCAACACAGCCCTTTCAAAGACGACTCACATAGAGATCACCCGCATTGCGATCGCCATGAAGGCCGGGATCGAACGGCTGCGCGAGCAGGTGCAGAACGTAGAGTAGGATGCCCTCGAAAGGCAACTTGTTCATTGTATCGGGCCCGTCCGGCTCAGGAAAATCGACGGTGGCCGTCGGCGTCATGTCCTGCGTGCCCGGGCTCGTGTTCTCCATCTCCTATACCACGCGGGCGCCGCGCGGAAGCGAGACGGATGGTGTGGAGTACCGCTTTGTCACGAAAGCGGTTTTCGAGCGGTTGATCCAGGCCGGCGAGCTGCTCGAATGGGCTTTGGTTTACGGCAATTACTACGGCACCTCAAAAGGGTTTGTTGACGAGGCGCTGGCCGGCGGGCGGGACATTTTGTTCGACGTGGACGTGCAGGGCGCGCGGGCGATCAAGACGAAGCGGCCCGAAGCGATTACGGTTTTTATCATGCCGCCTTCGTTCCGAACACTGCGCGAACGATTGGAGCGGCGACAACTGGACAGGCACTATATCATCGAAAACCGGCTCAAGATCGCCTGCGAGGAAGTCCGGCATTACCAGGACTATGACTACTGGATCATCAACGATGATGCGGGCAAGGCCGTCGACGAACTGAAGGCAATCATCGTGGCCGCGCGCTGCTGCAATGAGTCGCGCGCCGGTGAGGCGAGATTGATCCTGTCAACATTTGGAGGGTTGGATGATCAAAATCCCTGAGAACATAGGATCCAAGTACAGGTTCATCATCATTGCGGCAGAACGCGCCAAGCAGCTGCAGAACAAAGCCAAACCCAAAGTCAAGCTGAAGTCCACCAAGCCGGCGTATATCGCAATGCGCGAAGTGGAAGAGAACCTGATCAGCTTTGAGATCACTCAAAGCACACCGGAATAATTCGGTCCATGGGCCTATGAAAATCGCGCTCGGCGTCACCGGATGCATTGCAGCCTACAAGGCGGTGGAATTAATGCGCGGCCTGCGGGACCATTCTGTGTCGGTTCAGGTAATCCTGACCCGCTCCGCACGGCGCTTTGTCGGCCCGCTCACCTTCGAGTCCCTTTCGGCGGATCGCGTTATCACATCGATGTTCCGCCCGGGCGACAACCGTGAGATCCAGCACATCCGTCTGGCACAGGAAATCCAAATGCTGGCCGTGGTGCCGGCAACGGCCAACATACTCGGCAAGTTCGCCCACGGAATCGCCGACGACTTTTTATCGACATTCTATCTGTCGTGCCCGGCCCCGGTGCTGCTGGCGCCGGCGATGAATGTGGAAATGTGGCATCATCCGGCCGTCCAGGCGAACGTGGCGGTGCTGCAGTCGCGCGGCCACCAGATTATTTTTCCGGAATCCGGCCCGCTGGCATGCGGCATGGAGGGACAGGGTCGGCTTGCCGCAGTGGACGGCATCCTGGCCGCTATTTTGGCGGCGCTGCACAACAACGGCCTCTGGAAGGGTTTGAAGGTTCTTGTGACGGCCGGTCCCACCATCGAGGATATTGACCCGGTGCGCTACATTTCCAATCCGAGTTCCGGAAAGATGGGCTATGCGCTGGCGCAGGCTGCCATCTGGCGCGGCGCCGAGGTCCATCTTGTTTCTGGGCCCACGACGCTGAAACCGCCGGCCGGAGCCAAAGTGACGGCCGTGCGCTCCGCAGCGGAGATGCTGGGCGCCGTAACGGACCTGTTTCCGGCAATGGACGTGGTCCTGATGGCGGCAGCAGTCTCGGATTATCGGCCACGGTCATTCTCGCGCGCCAAACTCAAGAAGGACAGGCGTCAGACGGCCCTGCAGCTGGTTCCCACCGAAGACATACTCGCGCTCCTGGGACGTCAAAAGGGCCGTCAGGTGGTGATTGGTTTCGCTGCCGAGACGGACGACCTGCTGGCCAACGCCCGAAAGAAATTGGCCGCCAAGAATCTCGATGCCATTGTTGCTAACGATGTCTCACAGGGAGTCTTCGGCAGGGACTCGGCCAGCGTTCACATCCTGAGCGCGCGGGGGGAGTCGCTGCACATCGCCAGGGAGTCCAAGCTAAGCATTGCAGGGAAAGTGCTGGATATCGCGGACAAGATCCGCCTGAGCCGGCAAGGCCAGCGGGACGGCTCTGCAGACAAAGCGGAACCATGAAGTCCGGCACCGTCACCATCATCGGCCGGCCGAACTCGGGCAAGTCCACACTCCTGAACGCGGTGGTGGGCCAGAAAATATCCATCACATCGACCCAGCCGCAGACCACGCGCCACCGAATTCTCGGGGTCCTGACGGAAACGCGCGGCCAGGTTGTATTCGCCGACACTCCGGGAGTGCACAAACCGCTCTATGGGATGAACCGGCGCATGCAGAACTGTGTCCGGGACGCGATGAAGGGGGTGGATCTCGTCCTGCTCGTAATTGACGGCACCATCCGGTTCGGATCGGGGGAAAGCTTCGTCCTGGACGTCCTGCGGCGCATTCGACCGCGCGCGTTCCTGGCGATAAACAAGATCGACAGGATTGCCAAGCCCAGGCTGCTGCCGATCATCGAGCGCTACAGCCAGGAGTTTGAATTCCTCGAGATCATTCCCATTTCAGCGCTGCAGCGCGATAATGTGAATCTCCTGGTCGACCGGATATTCGAGCATTTACCCTGCGCCGAGCCGCCTATGGGAGCGGACGTGATCACCGACCGGACGGAGCGGTTCCTGACAGCCGAATTCATCCGCGAAAAAATACTCGAGCGGACGCGGGAAGAATTGCCTTACGCCACGGCGGTCCTTGTTCGTCAATTCGACGAAAGCCGCCGTGAGCGGCGCGGATTGGTGGTGGTGAGGGCGGACATTATCGTTGAAAAAAGGTCGCAGCAGGGTATCATCCTGGGAGCGGGAGGAACGATGATCCGAGATATCGGCACCGCCGCGCGCCGGGATCTCGAAAACCTCCTGGGCTGCGAGGTTTTTCTGGACCTTACGGTAAAGACCGTCAGGAATTGGCGCAACAGCGAGGTGATTCTCGACGAACTGGATCTGGGCAGATGAACCGGAAAGAGCTGGCACAGGGGATTGTAAATTACCTGGAATTTTACCGGGAAATGGGCATCAGCGATCTGAGAGCGGACAAATCGAAAGCGGCCTTTGAACCGGCGCCGCGGACGCCCCGGCTGTCTAACCCGGTTGCACGCCCACCCGGCGCCGATTCTCAAACGCGGCCCGTGCTTTTTGAGCCTGCGGCGACGCTGTTTGACGAGAAGAGAACGGTAGATGAGACGCTGGATCAGGTCCGCTCCGACCTCGGTGACTGCCGGCGATGCAAGCTGGCGGCGGGGCGCAAGCATATCGTATTCGGTTCCGGCAGCCCGGCTGCCGATTTGATGTTCGTCGGGGAAGCGCCGGGTGCCGAGGAAGACGAACAGGGCCTGCCCTTCGTGGGCCGTGCGGGACAGCTGCTTACTCGAATAATCGAAGCTATCGGGATGCAGCGGGATGATGTGTATATCTGCAATATACTAAAATGTAGGCCGCCCGGAAACCGCAATCCAGAATCTGACGAGATCACTGCCTGTGAGCCATTCCTGCTGCGCCAGATTGCAGCGGTGAAACCAGAGGTAGTCTGCGCCCTGGGCGCCATTGGGGCACAGGCGCTGCTGCGCACCAAAGAGCAAATCTCGCGGCTTCGGGGGCAGTTGATCGAATACCGGGGAATCAAACTGATGGCGACGTACCACCCGGCCTACCTGCTCCGGAATCCCGGCGCGAAGCGAAAAGTCTGGGAGGACGTGCAGAAAGTGAGGGATTATCTTCGATCGCTGCGGCGCTGATCCCGGACATGCCGGCGCGGCTCCTGCTTCCCGCGTGCATGCCGATTCCACATGACCCAGTACGTTGAAGTGGCGGTTCCGCTCGGAGTGAGGAAGACCTTTCACTATTCTGTGCCTGCCGAGCTGTCCGGCAGGGTACAGGCAGGGTCCCGAATCTTGGTGCCCTTCGGGCGAAAATTGATCACCGGTTTTGCAGTCCGGCTGCTGACCGACATCGAGCCGCAGCAGTTTCAAATCAAGCCCATTCGATCAGTTATTGATCCCCGGTCCGTGGTCGCCGAGGAGTTGCTGGAGACCGCTCTCTGGGTTGCGAACTACTATTTCGCGCCGCCGGGCCAGGTGATCAGTGCGCTTTTTCCTGCCGGCACCCGGGTCGGGGGCAGAGACGTTTTCCGGCTCAGCGCCATGGGCACAGCGGCCGTCCGCGCGAACTCGCTGGGGCGGGACATGGAGCCCGAGCAGCAGCTGATTCTCAAATATCTGGATACGTCGGCCCCTGCCGATATCGCTCAGGTGGAGCTCGCGTGCGGTTTGTCTCGCGCCGGTCGCTGGATAGAGCCGCTGATTGCCGATGGATGGGTGCGACGCGATGAAATCCTGCAGCGGCCCAAGGTGCGCGCCAAGACACACCTGGGTATCGAGTACACGGGCGCCGATGGCGACGAATCGGGCGCGGCGGGCGCAGCGCAGCGCAGGCTGCTCCGCTTTTTGAGCGGTGCAACTTGTGCCATCCCGCTGCAGACAGCACTCAGGGAAACGGGCTGTTCGCTGAGCGTGGCGCGGGCGCTGGAGAGAAAAGGTCTGGCTCGGATTTCCGCGCTCGCGATCGACCGGGTCCCCGTGGAGCTGTCCGATAGCGGCGCGCGAGCGCCGGTGGTCTTCACCGCAGCCCAGCGGCAAGTATTCGACCGGCTGACTTCCATTCTGAATGAGCGCCGCCCGCGACGCTGCCTGCTCCATGGAGTGACCGGCAGCGGCAAGACCGAGATATATCTGCGTTTGATAGCGGAGGTGCTCCGAGCCGGCGATGGGGCGATTTTCCTGGTGCCGGAGATCGGGCTTACGCCGCTATTGAGTCGCATCGTCACCGCCGAATTTCCCGGCCGGGTCGCGATACTCCATAGCGGGCTCTCAGCGGGAGAGCGGTTCGATCAGTGGAACGGGATCCGGTCCGGCAGCGCCCGCGTGGTGCTGGGCACAAGGTCCGCGGTCTTCGCGCCTCTGGAGCGGCCCCGCCTTGTCATCATCGATGAAGAGCAGGACGCCTCTTATAAGCAGGATGAATCTCCGTGCTATCACGCCCGCGAGGTTGCCTGGCAGCGCGTGCAGCGCAGCGCGGGCATGTTGCTCATGGGATCAGCTACGCCGTCGATTGAGACCTACCATTCGGCGATCGAGCAGGAGGGGTGCGCCCGCCTCAGCCTGGCGGAGCGAATAGAAGCGCGGCCCATGCCGGAAGTCGTCATGGTCGACATGAGCCTCGAGTTCCGGCGACACGGGAAAAGCCAAGTCATTTCGGAAAGGCTGAAAGCGGAGCTGAAGGAGCGATTGGCACGAAGCGAACAGTCGATCGTCCTCCTCAACCGTCGGGGTTTCTCCCGATCGTTGCTGTGCCGGAGCTGCGGACACGTCTCCGAATGCCCCGATTGCAGTGTCAGCCTGACCTATCATCGAGAAGAACAGCGCCTGGTCTGCCACTACTGCGGTGCCGAGAGGATGTTGCCTCAAGAATGCAGCAGCTGCGGCGGTACTTACATTTACTTCGTCGGGACGGGCACCGAGCAACTCGAACAGATCCTGCAAAACGCCTTTCCTCGGGCACGCATCGCGCGGCTGGATCGTGATTCAACGCGCCGGCGCGGCCAATTGAGGAAGATCCTGTTGCTTTTTGACGAGGGGAAGCTGGATATTCTGGTGGGGACGCAGATGGTTGCGAAGGGGCATGATTTTCCCAATGTGACGCTGGTGGGCGTAGTAAGTGCTGATGCCGCTCTCTCATTTCCGGATTTCCGGGCGGCAGAGCGGACTTTTCAGCTTCTGACCCAGGTTGCCGGAAGGGCGGGCCGCGGCAGCACTCCCGGACGCGTTGTCATTCAGACGTTTTACCCCAATCATTACGCGCTCACGTTCGCCCAGGGGCAGGACTACCGCGGCTTTTACGAAAAAGAGGCGGGGTTTCGCAGGTTGTTGGGCTATCCGCCATTCAAGGGCCTGACCCAGATTCTGGTGCAGGAGAAATCCGCGCACAGGGGCGCCGGCCTCGCCGAAAAAGTAGGCCGTGCCATCCGTGCCGCCTGCAGGGAGCGGGGCGCGCTCGGCAGTCGGGTGCAGGTACTGGGCCCGGCGCCCGCACCGGTTGAGAAAGTCCGCGGCCTGTACCGCTATCAACTGCTGCTGAAAACCGACCCCGGGGTGGAGGTGTCTTCGATCCTCCATCCGGCCTTTGAAGACCTGGGTCGGCGCAAGGCCGCGATCAGGAATGTGCATGTGGATGTGGATTCGCTATCGCTGCTGTGAGCAATGCTCCTCCAGCCGCAGCGGCCGTCCTTGCTGGGAGCGCATGCGGCGGAATCAGAACTTGTTTTACGCGCATCCCGAGGGGATAAAGTGAAGCCATCTTCACGGACCACTCAGACAAGAGACGAAAAGAGACCCGCTGAGGAGATTCAGCAACCGCCCGCATCGGACCGTTTTGGCCTGCGCCGCATGATGCGACATGATCACCAGGTGGGGGCGTCGAAAAGGAGCCTAACCAGCGCTCTGTTCGTCACTGGAACATGGTTCGCTGTCGAGTTGGCCGCCGGCTTTTACACCAACAGCCTCGCGCTGCTGGCAGACGCAGCGCACATGCTGACGGATCTGGCTGCGCTGTCTCTGAGCCTGTTCGCATTGTCGATCGCGACCCGTCCGGCCACTCATGAAAAGACCTACGGCTATCTGCGGGTTGAAATATTGGCCGCCCTGGCCAATGGGGTCTTTCTGGTGCTCATATCCGGCTATGTTTCTTATGAGGCCCTTCACCGGCTCGTGGATCCGCCCGCAGTAAAATCGGTGCCGATGCTCCTGGTGGCATCCCTGGGTCTGCTGGCGAACCTTGGGGCCGCGGGCTTTCTTTATCGCTGCCGGCATGAAAGCCTGAACATGCGGAGCGTCTACCTCCACATCCTGGGAGACGCTCTGGGTTCGATCGGCGCAATCATTGCCGGCATCATGATGGTTTCCTGGCAATGGTATGTTGCCGATCCGATTGTTTCCATCTTGGTGGCGGCTCTGATAGCATACAGTGCATGGAAGCTGATCCGCGAGAGCGTGGATGTGCTTTTGGAGGCTACGCCGGCGCATTTGAATATCGGCAGTATCCTGGCGGATCTGGGAGAGGTGGATGGCGTACTGTCGGTCCACGATCTGCATGTATGGTCGATCACATCGGGCATTTACGCCATGAGCTGCCACGCCGTATTGTGCCCCAACGAGGATGCACTCCAGGCCTTGCGTGCCGTGAACTCGATTTTGCGCGAGAAGTACGGCATCGAACACACCACGATCCAAATCGAGGTCGAGAATTGGAGCAGGTCAGAGGCGGGAACCCGCTGAAGTTCCTCCTGCGGACACTGGTCGTGCAGGCGGGTTGGAACAGGGCCCCTCAGGGTTCGCATCGGAATGGGACGTGCGACCCTGGATGGGCTAAATTATTCTTGAACATCCATTCTGCTGGGATAGAGGAACCTTGGTAAGGGACAGAGAAGAAGGGAAAGTACCCGGCGGCCGCTGGCCGCAGGATGAGGAGTTTCTGGACGACGAGACCGAGTCTGGTGTGCTGACCTTGCAGGGCATTGACACTCTGCGCGAAGGGTACTCGTGGGTGCGGGCGTTGGAGCGACGCCACCCTGGCTGGCGATTGATCGTGCCGGACAGTGATCCCTTTGCGGCAGCCAAGCAGCCGGCGGTTTCCAAGGCATGTCTGGTAAGCTTTGCCGGAGTGTATCTCAGGGGCCAAAAGCCGTTCAGCATCTCGCCGGGCATGGTGCCGTCGGAATATCGGAAAATGAATTTTCGCGATCGCGGCGATTGATCCGTGCGCAGCATCCCGCGTGACTGCAACCTGTCCGATCTGGCCGTATCCCACCGGCACTATGACCATGCCGAGGCCGATGAAGACATCAATTGCGTGTTCCCGCTGGCGAGATTGAAGGAGCTCGCGCTGGACGGTGTTATCGGTGAGTGTGCGGATGACCACTACTCACTGATGGGTTACGTACCGCAAGTGCAGCTCATCGTGCAGACGGCCCTGCAACACGTGATACCTGCACTGCGCAAGCAGGGGGTGGACCTGGTGGTGGTGAGCGGCGGCTGCGCTTTGAGCCACTATTCGGCAGGGCTGATCCAGCGCGAGATTGAGGCGGCGGGCATTCCCACCGTGGCGGTGTCGGTGTGCCCCGACATCAGCGAGCGCCTCCGGGTGCCGCGGGCGGCGGCGTTACGCTTTCCATTGGGCAATCCCTTCGGCGCGGCCCTCGACCACGCAACTCAATCGCGGATCCTCAAAGACGTACTTGCGTTGGTCGAGAAAGCACAACCTGGGAGCACGGTGATCCGACTGCCATACGACTGGGGCCAGCTCTAACCCGCTTTTCTCGCCGGATTTCGTAGCGAGGCGGCGCAGACGGGCCTAATGACGGGCGCCCGCAGGACTGAGTACCCGAGATGTAGTTGAACACTACATCGCAGGGTGCGAAGCCCGAGGACGCCCGTCAGAAGGCCCGGATCCGCCGCAGCAGAAAGCTGGTGAGAAATGCGGGTTAAAGGCGCCTACAACGCCCGGTCCTCCGGCGGCAGGGGCGCGTCCGGGGCGGGCGGCTGATAGTCCGGTGGAACCGGGGAGCCAAAACCCGGGGGGCGCTTCTCGAAGAGGGCCACCCCGATAGCACCGCCGGCCATGGCGAAGAGCCCGTAGATGATCAGCCGGACCATGCCGAAGATCACCAGGAGAGATACACCGAGACCGCCGCTGTTTGTGATCAGCGAACGGATAACCTCGCGCACTTCCGTCGGCATGTTGGGTACCTGTTCCAGCGCTTCCTGGACCTGCGATACCATGTCCATCCCCACGCGCGACAAGGCCAGGCTCAGGGGAATGGAAAAAACGGTCTCCACCAGCGCGGCAACGGCGCCGGTCAGAAGCCCGAGAGCGATTCCACGGCCCAGGGTGACCGTTATCGGCGATGCCCTCACATACAGGTGGGCCGCCAGGATTCCGGCGCCCACAATCCAGGCGCAGCACAGGCAATTGACCGCACTCAACACCGGCAGAGCGGATGCTATTCCTGCAATGACGCCCGCAATCAAAGCGGATTTCAACAGGGCTTCCTGATTCATGTGCCGCATCCTCCAGCTTCGGCGCAGCGATGGATGGCCGCTGTGCGCCGGACTTCAATGACAAATTCTGCTATGGCCGTCATGACAAGCGGACCCAGCATTCCGCCGAGCATCAAGCCGGTCGCGAATCGACTGGATGCAGAGTTCTGCCAGATGCCGCCCAACGGAAGAAGCACGGCGTCGAGCAGCAGCGGCGCGGCCGCGGCCAGAATCCAAATCCGCCTGTAAAGGGAATGCTGGACAAAGAGCCGCAGACGGCGACAAGTGACGAATGAGGAAACGAATATTCCGAAGTAGATACCGGCGCAACGGCAGCAGACAGCCCAGGGATATCCCTGCAGCGCAAAGCAACGTTCAGTCATTTGATGGCATGTGGGTGAGAACAACAGATAAAGGATGCCGGCAGCGACTTGGTGAGATGTAGCCGCCAACAGCGGAGCGGTGAGAATCGCTGCGCAGGTCAGCGCAGCTGCGAGCTGCAGAAATCGATGAATGATTCCCTCGTCTTTCACCGCAGGCACACTCGTTTCAATCTGCCAGCCGGGTGCCGGTTCTCCGCCGACCGCGCCTGCATACCTTATGCCATGGTCCGGGCGCTTGCAAGCACATTCCGGGCCGATGCGGCCGGAAGAAGGGGTTCAGGGGGCCGGGGAAAAACACCCCGCCCGGACCGGCTAATCCAAGTACAAGATTTGGTGCTCGAAATCCTGTTCGCCACAGCATCTTGTATGCGATTGGCAAAAAAAGCTTGACATGCAATTTGATTTCCATATCATACATCCCAAAAAGGTTTGGGTGGATGAGAGTAGGGCTTACGTACAATCAGAAATGCGAAGAAACGGGGGAGGATTCCGAACTTCCGAGTAGCAGGGCGGAGATCCAGGCGGAATGGGATTCTTGGGAAACGATCGCCGCAGTTATTGCAGCCCTTGAAGGACGCCACCACGTAATTCCCATCGAAGCTTCCGGCGACATTTATCATCGACTGCAGGACGCGCGCCCGGACATTATCTTCAACATGGCTGAGGGCGCCTTCGGACCTTGCCGCGAGGGCCATGTTCCTTCCATACTGGAATACCTGAACATTCCCTATACTGCTAGCGACCCACTGACATTGAACATCTGTCTGGACAAATCGCGCGCCAAGGAAATTCTGGCATACAACGGGCTTCCCACCGCGCGGTTCCGAGTTGTAACGGAGAAAGGCTTTTCCTTCAACAGCCTGCACTATCCGATGCTGGTAAAGCCGCTCTATGAGGGGTCGAGCATCGGCATCCGCGACGATTCACTGGTGCGGACTCGACGCGAGATGCGCGACAAGGTCAACTGGATTCTGGACTGCTACCATGAACCCGCCTTGGTCGAAGAGTTCCTCGCCGGCAGAGAATTCACGGTTGCCATCCTGGGCAACGGAAGCGAGGCCCGGACCTTGCCTATCGTCGAGATCAAGTTCGATTCGCTGCCCGCAGGCGTGAATCCGATTTATTCTTACGAGGCCAAATGGATCTGGGACCAGAGCTGTAATCCGCTTCAGATCTTCGAATGTCCGGCGCAGCTGACCTCCGATCTCCAGTCCGAGATCGAGCGCCTGTGCCTGGCGGCCTATCGCATTTTGAGGTGCCGCGACTGGTGCCGCATCGATGTCCGGCTCGATTCCATGGGACGCCCTCACATCCTGGAACTCAACCCGCTGCCCGGCATACTGCCGAAACCGGAAGACAACTCCTGTTTTCCGAAGGCTGCCCGCGCGGCCGGATATTCCTATAACCAGCTAATCAACGCCGTCCTGGACATAGCCTGTCGGCGGTACGGAATCACGTAATGGGACGATACGACTGCATTGTGTTGTACAACACCGCGATCCTTCCCGAAACCGGCGGAACACGGGAAAAGATTTATCCTGCAAACCTGATCCGTCAGGAAGTCGGAGCGGTGGAGGAAAGCCTTCGCGCCGCGGGTTTCAGCCCGTACGTGTTGTCGGTCGACTTTTTTTCCCGCGAGCTGGTGCAGGCCATCTCGCGGATCTCACCCAAGTTCGTTTTTAACCTGTGTGAGGAGATGAACGGAGATCCGGAGTTGGAGATGTGCGTGGCCGGAATGCTCGATATTCTCAGCATTCCCTATACGGGATCCGGTCCGCTGGCGCTGGGCCTGGCGCTCAACAAGTATCGTGTCAAGCAGATACTCCGCGCCACCGGGATTCCTTCTGCGCGCGGCCTTTTGAGCGCGCCGGGCCAGCCCCTCAATCTTCGCGGCGTGCGTTTTCCGGTCATCGTCAAGCCCGTGCACGAGGATGCCAGTCTGGGCATCAACCAGGATTCTGTCTGCTACGATGCGGCAGCGCTGGAAAAGCAGGTGGCATACATCCACGAAGTGTTTTCTCAGGAGGCGCTCGTCGAAGAGTACCTGGACGGCAGGGAATTCAACATCTCGCTGATGGGGAACGGCAAGGTGCGCGTGCTGGCCATTTCTGAAATAGATTTCAGCGGCCTTCCCGAGGGGCAGCCGCGAATCGTCAGCTACCGCGCCAAGTGGGATGAAGACAGTGAAATGTATCGCGGAACGATCCCCATCTGTCCCGCGCGAATCCTCAAACGTCTCGAGAACCGCATCAAAGAACTGGCACTTCGAAGCTATCAGTGCATAGGGTGCAGAGACTATGCCCGTGTGGACATGCGAACCGATGCACGCGGGAACCTCTATGTGCTCGAAGTGAACCCGAACCCGGACCTGTCGCCGCATGCAGGTTTTGCCAGGGCTGCCGAGGCCAATGGGCTTTCCTACGCCGACGTAGTCCTCGAAATCTCGCAGTTGGCATTGGAGAGAGGGGCGAAGGTTCCAAGCGCGGCCTATGTCTTCCACTGAGCCTCACCAAGCCTTCATACGGCCCATGGTGGCCGATGATCGTCCGGCCATCGCCCAGATTGTGACGGGTGTCGGCAACTTCAATGACGCCGAGATCGAATGCGCGCTGGAGCTGGTCGACATATACCTGCAGGACCGACGCCAGCGGGACTACCAGGTCATCATTGCGGAAACGGAGCCGCGGGTTGTCTGCGGCTATGCATGCTGGGGCCCTACGCCGCTTACCCGGGGCACCTATGATCTGTACTGGATCGCAACCAGTCCGGCGGAGCAGGGCAAGGGGGTCGGCCGGACCCTAATGTCCTACATCGAAGGGAAAATAAGGGAAATGCAGGGCCGACTTTTGGTTGTTGAAACTTCTTCCAAGGATTCATACCGCGCAACGGTCGGCTTTTATCGGCGCCTCGGCTATGACGAAGCTGTTTACATCCGTGATTTCTATGACCGCGGCGACGACAAGCTGATTTTCATCAAGCGGTTTCAGCAATAAGGAGAAGTCTCCAAAATGGAACAGTGGAAGCTCGACCTTCGCAACAGCATTACCAAGGGAGAGGAGCTTTGCCAGGACTTCGGCGCTGAGGCGGCGGAGATCGACGAGGTGCGCGCCACCTATCCCATGCGCATCCCCCGGTATTACTACGACCTGATTCAAAGTGCCGGTGATCCCCTGTGGCTTCAGTCGGTCCCGTCGCTGAAGGAACTGGAGGACACCGGGTCTCCCGAAGATCCCCTCCATGAGGATGAGGACAGTCCCGTGCCCCGATTGACGCACCGGTACCCGGATCGCGTCCTCTTCCTGATCACCGACCGGTGTCCCATGTATTGCCGTTTTTGTACGCGCAAGCGAATGGTGGGCCGGACCAGCGACATCAGCGAAGAGACGATCGCTATGGGGATCGAATACATCCGCACGCACGTGGAAGTTCGCGATGTCCTGCTGTCGGGAGGCGATCCCCTGATGGTCAACGACCGCAAGCTCGAGCTCATCATTTTCAGCCTGCGCGCGATTCCGCACGTCGAGATCATCCGAATCGGCACAAAGTTCCCCTGCGTGCTGCCCAGCCGTATCACCGACGAGCTCTGCACCATGATCAGAAAGTACCATCCCGTCTACGTGAACACGCATTTCAACCACCCGCGAGAGATCACGCCGCAGGCGCGCGCGGCATGCGAGCGGCTCGTCAACGCCGGCATACCGGTCGGCTGCCAGACAGTGCTGCTGAAAGGAGTCAACGACGACCCAGGGGTGATGAAAGAACTGGTACACAAGCTGCTGCTGATGCGCGTGCGACCCTATTATCTCTACCAGGCAGATCTGACGCGCGGGACCGATCACTTCCGCACGCGCGTCGAGGCTGGGCTCCGAATTATTCAGGCCCTGAGAGGGCATACCACCGGATTTGCCTCACCCCAATTCGTCATCGACGCTCCGGGGGGCGGGGGCAAGATCCCGCTGATGCCCGACTATGTCCGCGCCATCAGCGACAGGGAAGTAGTCATGAGAAATTTCGAGGGCAGAGAGTTCCGCTACCCGCAGGCGACAGCCGGAGAAACGACGTTCGTCAGGGAAATGGAAGAAGTCGTCAACTTCTAGCCCCATTCGGCTTCCCCCCGCATTTCCGGCTGGCTTTCACAGGGATGCGGCATGGAAGGCCTTTTGCGAAACTTGCTGGAACCGCCTTCTGATTATTTCTTGCAGTATACTTTTGGTGTTGATAACCTGCCGCGATTGACAATCGCAATCAGACGCGCAAAAAGATTGGGAAGGCGACTATGAAGTACGTGTTTGTGACCGGCGGAGTCCTATCGTCCCTCGGCAAAGGGCTGGCGAGCGCTGCCATCGGCTGCCTGCTGGAATCGCGCGGGCTCAAGATCAATTTCCTGAAGCTGGATCCCTATATCAACGTGGATCCGGGCACCATGAGCCCCTTTCAGCATGGCGAGGTTTTCGTTACTGACGACGGGGCTGAAACGGACCTGGATTTGGGGCACTATGAGCGCTTCACCAACGTCCGTTTGAGCAGGACCAACAATTCAACGACCGGAAGAATCTATCTCACCGTCATCGAAAAGGAACGCAAGGGAGAATTCTTGGGGAAAACCGTCCAGGTAATCCCGCATATCACAAACGAAATCAAGGCTACGATCCGGCGCGTTGCGCAGGAGGTGGATGTGGCCGTCATCGAAATCGGCGGGACCGTCGGCGATATCGAAAGCCAGCCGTTCCTGGAGGCCATCCGCCAGATGCGCATCGAAGTCGGCAGGGAAAACAGCGTCTTCATCCACCTCACGCTGGTTCCGTTCATCGCCACCTCGAACGAACTCAAGACCAAGCCCACGCAGCACAGCGTGAAGGAACTCCGCGAAATAGGCATTCAACCCGACATCCTGCTCTGCCGGACCAGTCGCATGCTGCCGAAGGACATCAAGGCGAAAATAGCGCTTTTCTGCAACGTCTCGGAAAAGGACGTCATCACGGCCCTGGATGTCGGCAACATTTATGAGGTGCCGATGGTGCTCCACAGCGAGGGCCTCGATGAGGCGGTCGTGAACTGTCTGGGGCTCCCTGCCGACCGGCCGGACCTCAGCCGCTGGAAGGATCTGCTCCATCGAGGGCGCAACCCCAGGGATACGGTGCGCATCGCGATCGTGGGCAAATATGTGGAGTATGAGGATTCGTATAAAAGCCTCAATGAGGCCCTTTATCACGGCGGCCTTGCCAATCAGCTGCAGGTGGATGTCCGGTGGGTGGAATCCGAAGGCCTGCTGGACGAGGCCCTGGAGGAACAGCTGAGCCCGTACCACGCCGTGCTCGTCCCCGGCGGTTTCGGCAAGCGAGGCATCGACGGCATGCTGCGCGCCATCAAGTTCGTGCGCACGCGACAATTGCCTTTTTTCGGGATTTGCCTGGGCATGGAATGCGCCGTGATCGAATTCGCCCGCAACGTCTGTGGCCTGCAGGCCGACAGTTCGGAGTTCGATCCTTCTGCACCACACCGGGTTTTTTACATGCTGCGTGAGCTGCTGGGCACGGATGTCATGGGGGGCAACATGAGGTTGGGGGCGTTCCCGTGCGTCCTGGACGAGGACTCGCTGGCTTCCAAGATCTATCAGGTGAAAGAGATCTCGGAGCGCCACCGGCACCGGTATGAGTTCAACCGCGAGTATGAGGCGATTCTCACAAGCTACGGGATGAAATTTTCCGGAAATTCTCCGGACCGTAACTTCGTCGAAATTGCAGAGCTTCCGGATCACCCGTGGTTTCTGGGCTGTCAATTCCACCCGGAATTCAAATCCAAACCATTTCAGCCCCATCCTCTGTTTGCATCCTTCATAGCGGCTGCCCATCGGTACAAATTGGCACGGCCGGCCGGCGCGGCGGCTGCAGCCGCCCCGAGGGCCCGGAGCGCGGCTGAAATCTGACCCGCGCTCAGTGTCTGACGGCACATAAAACGTGCCGTCAGACACTAAATCTTAGCAGGGAGGTATCTAATGGCTACAAAGCTATCAGCCATCAGCTATCAGCATTCAGCTCGTCCTGGTGGCAGGAATGCTGGGCGCTTTGATGGAAGGCTGATAGCTGAGTGCTGATGGCTGACAGCTTGCGGCGTTTGCCAGGTGATAGGCGTGCCGCATGCCTGAGGCGTTTCTTTGGTTCCGGCGTGTCTGGGTCGGGAGTATGAAATCGATCAGGGTTGCTCATCTTCAACTCGGCCGGGGAGGGCGCCCGTTTTTTATTGCCGGGCCCTGCGTCATTGAGAGTGAGCGGCACTGCATCCGGATGGCGGAACGTCTGGCGGAGATCGCATCCAGGCTTCGCGTGGACCTTATCTTCAAAGCGTCCTATGACAAGGCCAACCGGACGTCACTTGACTCATACCGGGGGCCGGGCCTGGACGAGGGGCTCAGGATCCTGGAGAAGGCCCGTGCAGCGAGCGGATTGCCCATCCTGACCGATGTGCATGAAGTCGCGCAGGTGGCCGCCGCGGCGCAAGTGTGTGATGTGCTGCAGACGCCTGCATTCCTTTGCAGACAAACGGACCTGATACGCGCAGCGGCGGCCAGCGGACGGGCCGTCAACATCAAGAAGGGGCAGTTCCTCTCGCCCGAGGAAATGCGAAAAGCCCTGGACAAGGCTCTGGTGGCGGGCGCACGGAATGTGATGCTCACTGAGCGCGGAACTTTCTTCGGGTACCACAACCTGGTGGTCGATTTCCGTTCCTTTGTCATCATGAGATCGTTTGGATTCCCCGTGGTTTTCGATGTTACGCACAGCGTTCAAAGGCCGGGCGGTGCGGGAGACCGGTCGGGCGGGGAAGCGCGCTTTATTGCGCATCTCGCAAGGGCCGGCGCCGCCATCCAAATCGACGGCTTTTTCCTCGAGGTCCACGATAACCCGCGCGCAGCTCTCTCCGACGGGCCCAACGCGCTGCATGTGCGCAAGTTTCCCGATTTGTTGCAGGATATCCTGAACATCCGGGAGGCTTCGATGAAGGGATCGTGATGCCCACCGCGAACTCGACTCTGCAGACGGCCGCGCGCGTGCTCACCGCTGAAGCGGACGGGGTCCGCGCCCTGGTCGGGCGCCTGGGAGAATCTTTCATCAAGGCGGTAGATGTCTTAGCCGCATGCTCCGGAAAAGTGGCGGTCGCGGGAATGGGAAAGTCCGGACTCGTGTGCAAGAAAATTGCGGCCACGCTGAGCAGCACAGGTTCACCGGCCATTTTTCTGCACGCGGCGGAAGCCCTGCACGGCGACATCGGGCTGCTTGCGGGCAATGACGCGGTGCTTGCCATTTCAAAGAGCGGCGAAACCGCCGAGATCATTCAAGTGCTGAATTATGCCAAGCGTCTCGGACTGCCGGTCGTGGCCTTCGCCGGCAATCCGCAGTCAACTCTGGCGCGGCATGCGGATGTGAATATTGATGTCAGCGTTGCCGAGGAGGCCTGCCCCCTGGGCCTGGCTCCGACGACCAGCACCGTAGTGGCAATGGCCATGGGTGATGCGCTCGCAATGGCCCTGATGGAGTGCAAGGGATTCCGCATCGAAGATTATGCGTCGGTCCATCCCGCTGGCGCCATCGGGAAAAAACTGCTGCGCGTGGGAGATCTGATGCGCCGCGGTGACGCCATTCCGCGGGTTGTGGAAGCTACATCCATGGTCGAGGTGATTTATGAAATGAGCCGCAAGGGAATCGGGATGACGACCGTGACGGACGAGGCGGGCCGCCTCACGGGGATCATTTCTGATGGAGATCTCCGACGGCTGCTCCAGCGCTCTCCGAATCCGCTGGCGCTGGTTGCCGGGGACTGTATGACCCGTCACCCAAAGACGATTGAGCCTGAAGAGCTCGCCACTGCCGCTTTGGCGCGCATGGAGGAGCTCAGGATCACCAGCCTGGTCACCGTCGACCGTGATCAATCTCCAATGGGCGTGATTCATATCCATGATTTGTGGCGCACGCAGATGTTTTGATTCGGGCAGCCATGCAGGCGCCCCCAGCCATAGCAATCAGTCTTGAGACCTTGCACATAATCCGGGCAAGCCGCAAGCAAAGAAATCCCTTTCGCCTGCAGAATGAATGCCGCCTGGACGAAGAGCCAAAGCTTTAAGCCATCAGCCTTCAGCTATCAGACCTACTACGGGTGCCACTTGGCCTCGATCCTGTCAGGCTGACTGCTCCGGGGCCATTCAATACAGATTCGCCTCAGAATTGTTGCGTCATGGCGCACACAACGTGCCGTCGGACGCCATTTGCCCGGTCGGAGTTGATTGTGCGTTGTGCCCATTGACTTGCAAATGCGGGTTTCGCTAGTATTGAAGGGCTGGCCAGAAGCGGGAGTAATTCAGCGGTAGAACCCTCCGGCGCCATCCC
>Ga0299915_10001227_pt1 | contig 18972 bp, 24 predicted proteins | sample RVTome_13_FD_200263 | JGI IMG/M metagenome (GOLD analysis project Ga0299915, IMG submission 200263) | Soil microbial communities from uranium-contaminated site in the Upper Colorado River Basin, Wyoming, United States - RVT92D227 (version 2) ... | reverse complement strand
GTTGATAGTCTACCATTAGGTACTACAATTAATTTTGAAAAATCAGCACCAAATAACAAAAAGAGGTCTGTTTAATGTTTTTTGATAAACTTATTATATTTTTTAGGAAACTTAAACATTTTTTTGTCGGATGGTGATCTAAGATAACTAAAATTACATACTTTAAGAAAAAAACCCTGGCTTTTCAACAGCTATATAAAAAAGCTGGCAGGGAATTTTTGTTTTATGAGATATTAGCTGTTCTTAATCGTCATGCTGAGCTGGATAACTATGACAAAGCCCATGTTTTAAGTATTGTTATATGCAAGATAAACGAAAGGGGGATAAAAAACACATGAGAAATAGTGAACTGCAAAAAACTATGAGAAAAAGCATGAAGCGAGGTATACGATTACTTGTAGAGACATCAAAGCGTAGGAAAACAGATCCTAACAGTCAAGAGCAGATTCTTAAAACTGATTTTTATAGTTGTCCTCAATGTGGTGTAGAGGTAACTGATGTTAGAAGATTAGACGCACCATCAATTAAAGTTCAGAAACAATGTCCAGTCTGTAAAACTGTTTTTTTTATTACTAGAAGAAAGATAAAAAAGTAGGGATGGCTGATAAAATGGAAGGAGTAATAAAATTCTATAGCTATAAAAAAAGATATGGTTTCATAATATGTGATGAAACATTTGAAGAAATTTTTTTTGATAAAAAAAATGTTTTAGATGATCCTTCTTTTTTTAAGCCACAGGATAAGGTTGTTTTCAATATCTTTGAAAATTTTAAAGGAAAAAAATATGCGGTTAATGTTATGAGATCTGATATAAATTATAAAAAAGAATGCGGGGGGCTTTTTTAAAGATGAAAGATAGAGATTCAAAAGGCAAATTTATCCATGGTCACGAAATTAATTTACTACGGGATAAGTATGGTAGGTTTAGGAAAAAAGATAAGGAGAAAACCATGGATAAGAAACAAGATATTTCCATGATTGAAAACCGTATAGATAAATTATTGGAAAAAGCGGGGTTATAAAAATATAGGAGTAAAATATGTGTTCTAAATTAACAAAAGAAATTACTTTTAATTACCTCATAGTAAATTTATATATTGTATCATACATCTGCAATATGAAAAACGGCGGAGTAATCTTGGAGAGAATGGAGAAAAATATGGAACTCTATTTGTTTAGAGTAGGATATTCAAAAGAATATCTTCCTATAATTGCCCATATTTTTGGTTTAGGGTATTATATTCCTATAAAAGAGGAAACAGATGATGAATATTCAAAAAAAATCATATATTTTTATAAGTATGGAAATGATACAGATTTTTTTATTGATAAAATAAAAGATTTGTATCAACTTCGTTTTGCTGGAGATGAAATCAAATTTGATATACTTACTATTTATCCAACTCATAAAAAAGGAATATTAAATCCTAATATAGATAAACTTATTGAAGAAGTTAGTAAAAGAATTGACATTCCATATAATCGAATGTTGATTAGGAATAGAGATATTAAACCAAACCACGAATTAAAAACGGTTGAAGAAAGAATAAAAAATGTTAGAGATTCTATTGATTTGAAAGAAGATATATTAGGAAAAAATATAATGATTTTTGACAATGTTTCGATTAGTGGGATTTCGCTAATCGATGTTACAAATTTTTTATATGAAAATGGAGCAGAACATGTAGTTTGTATTTGTTTGGGATTATCCAATAGAAATAAAAAAACGGATTGGAATGATTTGAATTACACTCTAAAATATTCAAAAATTAAAAAGATTTGTAAAACTCCTTATGTTGATAAAGAGGAAAGAGAAAAATGGAAAATGACTCAATTACAAAAATAATGACATTGAAACAAATACAAGGGTATACTAATAAAAAACTACTTGATCAAATAAATAATATCGATAATCTTGATAGAATTTATAATGATTTAATGATAAAAAATTCTTTGTCAATTGATCCTAAAGAAAATATTAAAAAAATATTGGATTATTGTAATAATCAGAATATAAAAATAATTAGCTATTTTGATAAAAAATATCCTCAAAAATTAAAATATATTAATTCCCCTCCATTGATTTTGTTTTATAAAGGAAATATTGATTTAATTGATAAATCATCTATTTCAATTGTTGGAACGAGATATGCTTCTGATAAAGCTTTAAAATGGACATATAAAACCGCTAAGGAATTAAGTTTAAGTGGATTTGTAATTATTAGTGGAGGTGCTGAGGGAATAGATACAGAAGCCCATAAGGGATCTTTAGAGGGAACTGGAGAAACAATATCTGTTCTAGGAAGTGGACTTGATAATATTTTTCCAAAAGATAATGAGGGATTAATAAAACAAATAATGGAAAGGGGGCTTGTTTTAACAGAGTATCCTCCAAGAAATAATGTTAATAAATATGGTTTATTGGAGAGAAATAGAGTTACTTCTGGACTTGGGGATTGTGTATTAATTGTTGCTAGTAGTGAATCTGGCGGTTCAATATCTCAGTATAAAGTAGCAATTTCTCAAAAAAAGAAAATATTATTACCAAATCCAAATTTAGGTTTAGAACCAATTGAAGGAATTATAAAATTAATAAACAACAAGGATAATAATGTAAGATTAATTTCAGATATATCTGATATTTTAAATGAAGCCAAAATAAATAAAAAACAAATATCCCTTCATTGTTTTATTTAAAAATTTGATATAGTTTTTAGATATAATCTTTCATTTCTTCGATTTATAAACAAACAAAGATTCGAGAGAAGAGAGTTTGTTAAAATGTAGTGGGGGTAACTGCGAATGATTATAGGAACCATGGATGGAACCATGGGTATACTCTTTACTCTGTTATTAAAAAAAATTCAGTTTTAGCAGCAAAAACAAAAAATAATATTAAAAAACTATTTTTAACTCCAACCCAAATTCTTGGTTCTGGTACATTCAGCGTGGTGCAAATAGTGTGGTAATATTAATTCATACTTTTTTTCATATTTTAATCAAATTTTATGTTTTCAGAAATTTCAAAAAGTTTTATATATTTTTTATATACCTTGCTCTTTCTTTCCATCTTATCCGTCTGTTCTTCTTTTTCACTTATATCTACATTCCATTTAGGATTATTTTCCCAGAGTAGTTTTATTTTTAATGAAGGATTTTTTATTTTTGCTAATGCAATGGCAAGAGCATCTTCCATCCCATGCAATGCTTTCTTATGTTCATCTTTTCCTAAAAAATTAGAACAATCACAGATAATATTGAAAGCACCAACATTCTTGTAAAATAATTCTGCATTCCACATTGCACAAGTATTCCAAGGAACCTTAAGAGCATTACTTCCATTTTTTGTTTTGATGTGTCCTTTTCCAAATGCTTTAAGAGCGTAACCAACAACTAATAGTTTTTCGTTTTTTGATAAAATCTTAGACATTTCGTCTACATGTTTCTTTTCAAGTTCAACTTCAGGTGAGGCAATTAAAATATAATCAGGTTTATTCTCAGTATCGAAAGCTTTAGTTAAACCAATATTTAATGCCCCACTTGCGATTCCGTATGGTTGAACATGTAGAATTTCAAGTATGTCCAAAATATCTTTATTTTCGATTCTGCTTAAGACAGCTTGAGTATAATAAGGTTCTTTTTTATGGCTTACATCAACTAAAACTATAATTTTTTCAAATACCTTTTTATCGTCTTTATAAAATCGTTCAATAAATCTCTTTATCTTAAGATTGTCATATGCTCTTGTAATCAAAATTATTTTCTTATTTTCCATTATTTTTCCTCCCTCAAAATTACAATTTCAAAAACAACAATTTGTTTATAAACCTCTCCTTAACAATTGTTTATATTGATATCATTCTAAAAAAGTCTGCTAGGTCTGATAATTAGAAATAGAAACCAATTATCAACAAAAAAATTTATATACTATTAAACCTGCTTGTAGCCCAAAGAGAGAGAATATAGTAATTAAATCATTTTTAACTAACTAGATAGCATAACATCTGGTATAGATGTAACTAAGGTTCTTTGTAAAGAAATATTCCATGGAAAGAAGCCTCATAGTTATTAATTTAATGACAACAAAAGTTCTTTTGAGCCTTGTTATTCTCTTATCATTATGGAAATCCATAACTTTTAATATAAAACTTATGGATTTTTTCTTATTGAGGGCTTACTACATTATAACGCCATGGTGGATCCACTATAATCTAACTACAGTAAGGGCGATGTGCGACCATGGTAAAATAGAGTTCTATACCATGGATAGCAGTTATAAAATAATCATTGACAGACCACCAAAACAAAAATAGACTTTCATAACCTTATACATAGACTTTTTTAAAAACTTTTAAAGGAGAAATAGTAAACTTTGATAGGGTTTTTAACTTTCGAACAATTGGAAGAGAGAGGTAATTATAAATAGCCAAAAAAAAAATTCTAGGTTAGAAATAGTAAGGTTTCACTAACAATACCATGGATGGCGGGTATATAATGAACATTAATAGACCACCCAAGGTTAAATAGATTTCAATAGATTTTTGCATAGGTTTTTTTAAAAGTTTTTATAGAGTAGATAGATAGATTTCTATAGATTTTTTAAAATGTAACAATTGGAAGAGAGGGGTAATTATTATTAATCAAAAATATTTTCTAGATTAGAAATTAGATAGATTTCATTAACAATACTATCTAGTAAGGTTCTAGAAGCAAAAAAAAGGTAATTTAAATTTTTTTAAATATTAGGAAAATATATTTGTCTGTAAGTAAATACCTTGATCGAGGTTTTTAGAATGACAGAATTTAGAACAAAAGGAATAGGAAAAAATAGGCAAGTGTTTCCAGTTGGTGGGGGTAAAGAATATCGAAGGCAATACGATTACCAACCACCAAAGGAATCTGAAGATAAAACAAGTTACAAGGAAAGCGAAGTAGAATACGAGGCATCAGTTAAGGAAGAAGAGGCTCAAAAAGAAGAAGAGGAAAGGGAGAAAAAAAGAAAAGAACAGGAACTTCGCAAGGCTGAAAATCCGAGTTATTACACCAAGAGTATTGTAAAATCTGATATCAAAAAATTAGAGAGAGCAGATGATAGTAAGATAAATAAAGAAAAGAATTTTCAAAAATATAAAACTAGATTGGATCGTACCATGGATATTACACATGCGAAAGAAGATGAGAGAGTTGATAGACGGAGAGAAAAAGCAATATCTAAAGTAGAACGATTAGAGGAGAAATCAGAAAAAATAAAGCAAGAAATTGGAGAATAAATGCTACTAGCGGATTCATTTAAATTATCAAGCCAATGATTTTTATTTTTTTTAGTTGATCTAACAGCTGGGCCCATGGCTAGATCTTGGATCCTGATTAGTGTTCTTCGAGAAAGATTCTTGTCAAATCACTGATTAATGAAACCGTGCTAAGAATTATATTTTTTTAAAAGTAGTCTAGTAATAGACTATTTTTGTATACTCATATTTGTTTTAAATGTTTTTAATAAAAAAGAAAAAAAAGAAAACGGATTAATTTTTCTTACCTATAGCATGCAGTATTGCATCAATTATATACTCTGCTGGATTCTTATATCCTAACTCTGGGTTATTCTTTATATAAGCCTCTGCTATCTCATATTCCTCTTTACCTATTTTTTGATTAACATATTCCATATTTTTCATAGTCTCCTATTATTCAGCGTATAAAGTTTATTTCACAGATTCCGATCTCCAGATGGTTATCGATTTTTCTAACATAGTATGCTCCTTGTTTTTTTTCATTGTTTTTTTCTATTGGTTGATTTATATCATTTAAAACGTCAGATATCCAGAAGTCTTTTAATACATCCCATAGACATTCTATCTCTGTTTCTATTGTAGGAGATATATGTTCTTTATCTTTACAATTGTTTTCCGTATTCATCTTTCTTTGAGTACATGCGCATGCTTGTTTCAGATCTTGTAAATATAATGATATTCCTGATGTAATGGTATCTTCTACCGAATCATGCCCACATGCTTTTGAAATTTTTACAGCTTTCTCATAAAGTTCTTTCGACATTTCTATTGTTACAGGTATATATTCTCTATCTTCAGCATCTAAAACTTTTTTTTCTCCATGGATTACGCATCCACAATCGTTTCCCATATTTTTCTATCAACTCCTTTTCTAAATCTTAATACACATTGTACTATTTAATACTAATTAGTAAGATTTATTAGTATGAAGTTGTATAACTTACTTTAAAGGATGAAATATTATGGATAACGAAACTATGGGAAAAATAACTATAAGTTTAAATAAAGAAGATGAACAGAAACTCAGAGACCGAGCAGAGAAAAATTATAGATCCATTTCTAAAGAAATTTCATATCTATTAAACAAAGCCGAAGAATATGATAAGGTGAAATAAAAAGATGTCATTTAACGAAATTGATGTCAACCGAGATGCTAAAAAACTTAGGCAAAAACTTAGAAATCAACTTTATGAATCTATCAATAAAAAATTTACATGTCAACGATGTGGTAAAAAAGCAGTTAATGAAAAAACAAATGATATTCAGTTAGAATGTATTTCAATTAATTGCAATCCGCTTAATAGTGAATATGTTAAAGAAGGTTTAAAAAAAGATGAAGAATATGATTTATTTGATAAAGGCGAATGCTTTTGGACATCGCAAGAACATAACATTGTAGCTTTATGTCCTAATTGTTATAAAGAATTAGTGAAATGGGTTGGTCTAGATTCTCTTTTATATTGTTTAGATGAAAAAATTAAAGACAAAACATCAGAAATAATTGAAGATATAGCTATTCCAAGAATGCATCAATAGAAATAGAGAAACTATGTACCTATAAGAAAACACCTAAAAGAAAAAATAGCCAGTTCACCAGGTGAATTGGCTCGGGATAAATATCATCAAGGAGATCGATACCAAAATTTTGTTAAAGAGATTTCTGAATGGTTGGACCATGGCACAGGAGACACATAGTACACCTGGGTTTTATCAATTCTAATCTACCTTTTTATTTCTAGATCTTTAAAAAAAATACACTTATACTTTATATACCTACTTTTAAAATTTTTTTTATCTCTTCTTCTTTTTCTTAAGATACAACATTAAAACAATAACAGATACTATACCAACTATGAATATTAAACCACAGCACAGCTCTGTTGTTTTCTTAGCGATTTCATAGAAACTTTGAAACCATGAAATAGGATCTATATCTAAAAACTGCATTACTTAGCACCTATTCCATGTGTAAGATCTTCTTTCTAGATTTTTTTTGTTGGTTTCGCGGTATATCTTTTACTCTTTGTCTACTCATATTTTTTTTCACTTCTTCTTTCTTAATAATATTAAGATAATTCCAATTGCACCTATTGATATAAACAATTCAAATCCAGGGATTTCATTTACAGATGGCGGACCTTCTACTACAAACTTTGCCGTTACGGCTTTATTGCTATTTATAATAATTGTTGCTGGATTATTTCCACCCGTTATATCTACACCCCAAGAATTAAAATCCCAACCAGAACTTGGAACTGCTGTAAGTTGAACTGTTGTACCATATGCATATGTATTTTGATTAGGATTTTTATTAACAGTACCTTGTCCTATTGTAGAAATACTCAATGTATACTTATCCTGTATAAATGTTGCAGTAACCGTTTTATCTGAATTCATATAAATAGTAACTGGATTCATGTTACCACTTATAGCGCCACTCCAATGATCGAAATGCCAGCCTAAAGACGACTGTGCAGTTATTATTGTGTTTTCGTTATAAAACTTTATTACGTTAGGATTGACTGAAACAGTACCAGAACCGACTGTATTTGTGGTTAATTTATATCCTAATGTGTCTACTGTCAATAAACCACAAATCCCCCATGCATTACCTGATTGCGGGGAATGAACTGTTATCCAATAAATATTTTTATTCCAAGTAGTATAGATTGCTATTGTCTCATCGATATCATTATACCCTATTCCTGTTACCGAATGATCTATAGATCCATCACCATCTGCATCAACACAAAGAAGAAATGGTCTACCACAAATAATCTCATTTCTTAATGCTGAATATGTTCCACTACTATAATAATTAACTATCATAGGACGATTCCTGTATAAAGCATATCCTTCTATTCCAACTTTGATATGTGGATTTGCTATAGTAATACCATAACAACAAAAATCCTGACTTCGGGATGTCTTGACGAAATCAGCTATAGAATTACTTGAATGGGCACCACCAAGAGTTGATTTATCAGGGATTACAAGGGGACACATCCAATCATCCATAGGAAGAGAATAATCATTATAATGTTCTGTACTAGCAATAGAATTATACTGATTTGATGATAGATAATGAGTTGTACTTACAGCATCCCAGTATCCATATATCATCCCAAGAGCAGTTGGAGTACATCCACGATGCCAAATAAACACTGGAACATTATTTAGAACTTGATAATTCGTACCCATAATTCCTAATGTTGGAAGCCCTTTTTTTAGATTATTTAAAGCTCCTGGTGGAGGTATTGGCATTGGGCCCATTTTATCTGATTCTTTAGGAACATATTGGAAAGTCCCTGAAGATTCATTATTCGTTTGACCATGGAATACGAGGACAATTATCAGCATCAATATAATTATTCCTACCATTAACATTTTTATATTCATAATAACTTCTCTTATTTTTTCCTAAACGCTCTTATCTTACTTTAACCTCCCCCTTAAAAAGAGGTTAATCTGGTTCTACTACAACATATACTTTTTTACCTATGAGTTCAGGTGGGAGTGTGATTTTTCCTGCACGATCATTGCATTTATGTACTGTCCGTTGATAGACTTGGTCGAACTGGATCTCGTTTAGGATTAATCTTCCTTTTTTGTTTATAACTGTCATATGTATTCCTTTTTGTTGTAGTCTATTTGTAGTCTACATTTAGTCTACAATATATATAGTTTTTGTTTAAGGAGAGCCTTATAGAGAGATTGAAAAACAGTTTTTAGTACAGGATCTATGTTTTAAAATTGTTTTAAAAAACTCCCGAGTGCGACACCCGAAAGTGACACCCGAGTATGTTGACAGAACCCAAAAAAGAACTAAATTCAAATTGAAGGTGTATTTAAACAAGTTGTCAAATTAGAGCTCTGCACTAAAAGTTATTATGTCAATTTATATATCCTCTAAGGAGAAATTATTCAAATAGAAACATTTAATATCAGTAATAGTTATTCTATTAATAGTAAATGAATGAGAATAATAACGAAGAAAATAAACTGAGAGCACGTCTTGTTGTAAAAGGATATGTCCAAGGTGTAGGCTATCGAAATATAGTTATGAGACTTGCAAGAAGAATGAATGTTTTAGGTATAATTAAGAATCTTAACAATGGTGATGTAGAAATATTTTGCAAATGTAAAAATTCAAAACACTTGGATGAATTTATAGAAAAAATAAAAATCATTAATGACCAAAATGATATGTATTCCCCGAATGTGGAAAAAATTGAACGATATACAAAACCAAAAGATATTGATAGTTTTAATCCGCCTACAGAATTTGGTCTTTTTAAAATCGACTATGGTGATATTCCAAAACATGACGAGGACATGTTGATAAAAATGGATACTGGCAGTAGAATTATGTTGAATACAAGTGAAGGGGTTAAAAATATGCATAAAGATATAGTTCAAAGTTTTAGTAGACTTGACCAAAAATATGACTCATTTGGTAAGCAATTTTGTTCTGTCCATAAAGACTTGAAAAACCTGACAAAATATTTTAAAATACTTGTAGAGTACGTAACTAAAGAAGATATATCAAAGAAAAAATAATATAAATTTTTGAAGAAATCATACATCAATATTTTCAATTACAACAATATCTCGTAATAATATAGATGCAATCTTTGTTCCAATACCATTAATACCTGGAATAAACTCATCTTTTTTGTTTACATGATTACCTATCAATAGACTATGAGTTTTATAAATACCTGATTTTTTTATAGAATCTCCTAAATATGAAACAATACCTTTGCTTTTTGCATCATAATTATAAATAAATTCTGCTAAAGAATATCCTTGTATTTTATCTTGAAAACTCTGTGGAGCCAATGGATTTCTTTTAAAAATTGGCAAATAAAATATAAAGATGATCCATGTCAAATTAATAAAAAGAAAGATGAAATCAATGAATACGATCAAAGTTTATTAGATTCAGGAACTAGAATAAGAATGAGATGGTTGCCTTGGATTTTTCTGGGTATTTGGTTAGCTGGTTTTTTAATCTTTGGCCTATCTTATTTTAATATTATCTGAATTATTGTGTAAAACTAATATCAATCGGGGGTTGGTTTTTTAAAGAAAGAAATGCTATGAAATTGTAGATTGAGTAAGTAAAAATAAAGAATAAAAAAACCAAACTCTACCTCTTTTTTCTATTATAATACTCTAAAATGAAATATACACCAATATATATTTTGATATATTAAGATAAAACCCTTTTTTAGGCATGTAGACGCATTATTTCTTCGTGGTTGAGGTATTTTTATGACTAGGCTTTACAATAACGATTTAAGCCTAAGCATTAACTGGGTAAAATCAAAATGATTATAGTTTTTATTCTTCTTCTATTTCTGTTTTTTTCTACAAAACTATTGACAAAAAAGAAAGAGAATATTTAATATCCATCTCCATCAGGATCAATTATATCAAAAGCATCTCCTAAATTAGTTAACGTACGCCAGGCAACTGACTCATATTGAATTATATATGAAACGATAACATATATATTATGTGTTGCTAATATATTTATAAATTGGTGATTTTTAAACCATTTTGCTAATGTAAATCCTGAAAGTATTCCACGAAATAAATCCCCCCAATCCCTTCGATCATCGAGTCCACCTTCAGTAGGACCATCAGGATCATCTTTTAAAGTTATTTTTGGATCAGGATTCGTAGCGTTTAACTGTTCAATTCTCTCTTTTATTGCATCAATTAGTTCTTCTTTATTATAATCAGTTGCATTCTCTTTGATGCTTCCAGATTCAATAGAAGATATAGTAGGTATTAATAGCATTAAAAAACAAGCAAAAATGCTTCCAAATATTATAGTTTTTCCCTTCATAATATACTCCCTCAAATATAGCATATCACTTAATCAAATTTAAATCTTTTGAGCAATATATTTAACCCATATTTTTAAAAAGAATATTTTTTAAACAAATAATTGTTTTGAAATAATGGTTGAGGATGGGAAAAAAATATGAAAAAACAACTAATGATAATTGGGATAATTGTCATACTTCTAACAGTTGGATTAAGCGGATGTACAGAAACAAATAGTCTAAGTGAGGAAGAAAAAAGATTTGTAGGATCATGGATTATGCAAGGACAAGAAGATATTATTACATTTTATTCCGATGGTGGAATGAGTGGTAGTTTTGGAGGAGATAAATACGAAATAAAAGATGGTAAATTGGTCATTTTGACCAAAATTTCAGGAGGTTATACTCAAGAATTATACAACTATTCTTTTTCAAATAATGATACAAAATTAATATTAATTAATATAAATATAAACATTATTCATACATTAATAAAACAATAAAAGATCGATTAAATGAAATTGTAGTTTTTTTCTCCTATTGAATATGGAAAGATAATGGCTTAGAACAATATTTTATACCTTAATCCCTAGGTTTAGTTTTGGTGTCGCTATGCTTTTTGATGTGGATTCTAGACAAGAAACCAGATTTTGCTAGATGGGTGTATTCAGCTTTAGTATATTCTGAACCATCGTCGTGTCTTATCTTAAAAAGTGGCATGTTGCATTTAACACAAAATCCTTTTTTTCCCAAATTCTTTTCTCTGTAGTGTAAAGAGTTTGAAAATACATCTAGATATTTACTACTTTCCCCACACCAACGACAGCGGATTTTCAAAGGCATTAGTAAAAAGTTATTTTGCTAGGATTTAAATATTTCTGAGTTTACCGTTTTTCTTTTTTTCTCCTGTTGTAATAGAAGGGATAATGGTTTAGAACCATGTTTTATATACATTACCTCTATAGTTATTGGAATAAAACACACTTACTAAGCATATTTATTATTATTTTTTAAGGAGAAGTTTATAAACAATTAGTTGTTTTTAACCTATATTTTTTTAATTTTGTTGCATATAATCATAATAAAATTTAAGAACATGATAATCTATTTAATTTTGTAAGATAAGAATTATGTTTTAAAGAGGCGGTATAAATAAAAATGGATAGGAATATACTGAAAAAAAGTTTGATTATTGTTTTTGTTTTTTTATTCTTGTCTTCATCGTGTTTTCCATTTGTTACCGCAAGTTATAATGTTGATCATGAACATGATTTGATTATCGATGATATTTTTATTCACTATAGTAAAACAGGGACTTATCTTGCTACTAAGGTGAAAGATATCGGTAACGCATGGGATGAAATATCTTCTGATATTGGGGTACATGTTAAAATCTATCGATGTCTATTTGGTATCCCATTAATACCCGTTAGATCATATACAATATGGACTTGGATTGATGCTATAACAATAATTGAACCACCTGTCCCAGTCATTTGGGAGGGGTTTTACAGATTTTGTTTAACAGTAAATCCTAATAGATTAATTGAAGAAAGTGACTATTATAATAATTGTTATAGGGAGGATTGGTATAACTATTTTTTTGATTGGTATCCTTTTAATCCTAGGAATAATAAACCTGAGATCTCAAACCCGAATCCTTCGAATAATCAAGAAAACGTTCCAATTACTCTAAAAGAGTTAAGTTTTAAAATTCATGATGCCGATTATGATTCGATGAATTATTCTGCTACTACTGATCCATTTATTGGAAGTGGTAGTAAAAATAACGTACGTAACGGTATTTACAGTATACCAATAAATGGATTAGAACTTTCAACGACATATACTTGGACTGTTACTGCTACAGATGGTAAGGAAACAACGACAAAAAAATTTTCATTTACTACTGTTCTAGAAAGACCAATTGTTACAAATCCTAACCCAATTAATAAAAGTTCAACAACTACTAATTTATCAGAACTGAGTTTTACATTAACTGATATGCAAGGAGATAAAATGAATTACACTGTTGAAACTTCACCATATGTTGGTAGTGGTTCTGCAATAGGTGTTGGTAACGGAACATATTCTTTAAAAATAAGTAATTTGAAGAAAAATATTTCTTATTATTGGTATGTGAATGTTACAGATGGAGAACATTGGACAAGAGAGAAGTTTAGTTTTCATACTGCTAGTTTAGGTCTTCTTGGTTATTGGAGTTTTAATGATGGAACTGCTATAGATAATTCAGGTAATAATAATGGGTCATTATATGGTGCTACATATCTTCCTACTGGTGGTCCTGATGGTAGTGGTTGTTTGAGTTTTGATGGTGTTGATGATTATATAAAAATTAATCATATAAGTGATTTCATGTTTGTAAATCAGGATTTAACTTTTTGTTGTTGGGTTGTTATATATGATAACCTTAATCCTTGTTATTTTATTACACTATCAGGATGTGATATTATTCCAGGTGTTTTTCTTCAAAAATGGGATAGTGGAGGTTATGATGGTAGAATAGTTATGATAACAGCTGGACTACCCAGTAATCAATCTGTTGCAAAATCAATTGATGATGGTAACGCTTTGCCTAAAAATACATGGATGTTTCTTGCGGGTGTCGTGGATTATCCTAACTCTGTTAAATTGTATATAGATGGTACTCTTCAAAATAGTGTAAGTGCGGTAGATTATGATGTGACTCATGTAAATAATCTAGAGCTATATATTGCTTGGGCACCTTGGTGTTTGGGGCATTATAAGCCTCTTTATGGTAAAATGGACGAAGTTCGTATCTATAATATTGCATTAAGTGAACAAGAAATACAGTTATTATATGATTCTTATTTAAATTGATAATTATTCTTATTTAATGGGGAAGAAAAGTATGATAAAGAAGATAGGAACAATTCTGTTATGTATGTTGCTATTTGCCTCTTCTTTAGTTATTGTTTTTCCTGTTAAAGCAATAAAAGTAGATGGAAACACTCTTTATGTTGGTGGAGATGGACCAGGAAATTATACTACTATTCAAGATGCTATTAATAATGCAAGTAATGGTGATACAATCTTTGTTTACAATGGAACATATTATTTAAATATTCATCTTAATAAATCAATTAAGTTAATTGGTGAAAATAAAAATAATACAATTATTGATGGAAAAAATAAAACATGTATATATTTACACCATGATGATATTACTATAAGTCGATTTACATTTATAAATTATAAGGCTAATAATGTAGAAATTATTGGAGAGCCATGTTCTAATTGCTTAATATATGATTGTATTTTTTATTCGGGAATATTTTTTTGGGGAGGAGATTATATCATAATATCAAATAATATTTTTTATTCAAAATATGGTTATGGTATGGATATAAGTGATAATTTCTATGGTGAAATTTCATTTAATACTATTATTGGTACAAATGAATCTATTGGTATTTGGTTAGAAGGATATAATTATAAAAATTATAATAATGTAGTTAAAAATAACAATATAAAATATTCAAAAGTTGGTATACTTATTGAAAATTCAGAATATGATAATGTATTTAATAATTTAATTAGTAATAGTGATCAAGGGATAAGATTATGTTTTAATTCTAATAGTACTATTGAATCGAACCAGCTTTTAGAAAATAGAATTGGAATTAGCTTATATTCTAGTAATAATATAGTTATTACAAAAAATATTGTTACAAATTGCACTGAGGATGCAATTTGGATTTTTAATAGTACACAAAATCAGGTTCTTCTAAATAAAATTATTAACAGTAAAAGATTTGGTATTCTTATTGACACAGGTAGTCATAACAAAGTGAATAAGAATACTCTTATTGATAATGAATATGATGCTTATTTCTATGCTTGTAGAAATACCTGGTATAATAATTATTGGAATAAACCTCGATTTCTTCCTAAAATCATTTTTGGAAATAGAGGTTATTCTAAACCTGGTATACAACTAGATTGGCATCCTGCAAAAGAACCATTTGACATATCATAGATTTGTTTTCTTTTCTTTGAAAAAATACTAAACCAATTACTATAACTAAAACAAACTCTAACTTTTCCTTCTTTTTTATGAGAGATTTATAAAGAAACAATTGTTACAAAAATTGAGGAAAGGAAGGAAAAATGGCAGATTATGGTTTAGTAATTGAATCTCTTTATAATCGTTTTCTTCTACGAGATTTTTTTGGGAAAATCATTCCTGGTTCTATCTTAATAATAATAATTACTTCAGCGTTAATAGACTATAATGATTTTTGGAAATTTTTAAATTACTTAAAAGAAATATGGCTTTGGATTTTTTTTATTGGTATTTCTTGGATTATTGGTTTTACAATACAGTCTATAGGAGAAATAATACCTTTTAGAAATATCAAACTTAGATATTATCCAGAGTCTTATATAATAAATGATAAACAAATTAATTTAGACGACAATAAATGGTTTAATATGTATTTATATTTTAAAAATGAAGCGTCAGATAAAGAAAACCAAGAATTTGAAAGATTTGTAGTAATTAAGGAAGCATGTGGTAATGGATATATTGCTTTCCTAATTATCTTAATTATAATTATTATCAATATTGTTTTTGCATTTTTTCAAAAATATAGTCTCCTTTCAAGTTATATAAGACATCATCCAGTTGAAAGTATTTTTATTATAGCAAGTACCATAATAGTAATAATTTCCTTAAGGTTAATGCACACCCGTCATGTTCAAAGACAATTTTATGTAGTAAGAAATAGTGAAAAGATGAAAGATTATTTTAAAAATATTTATGAAGCACTTAAAACTGTTCCAATTAGAAAAGAAAAATAGTGAATAATGACAAAAACAAGGGTTTTAAATATATAAAAAAAGCAGGGATTTTCCCTGCAAATTAGTTAAGTCTAAACCATGACATAAAATGTCAATATAGATTTATATACTGGGAGAAATCTTGTTTAACTGACAGATAAGATTAAAAAATCCTTAAAGCCAGTAAATTAATTTTTCCTAAAATCTTTTTGGTCTATGTTTCTGATAGCAATCCCTGCAATAAACCGGTCTAGTACCATCTGGTTTAAAAGGGACTTCAGTTTCTTTACCGCATTCTGCGCAAGTTACTTTATTCATTTCTCTAGGAGGTCTATTAAAACCTCTATCTCTATTTTCTTTATACATATATTTTATTTTCCTTTTTGTTTTTGACTAACAATACTGGAGTAATATTTAATATTATCCCTTAAAATAAGTGGAAAAGTTTTATAATAAAAAATGGTATTTTTTATACACCTTCAGGCATATATGGTTCTTTCTGGTATGGTGCTTGCATCTCTTCATTTATTACTTCTGCAAGGCGTTTAATTCCTATTTTAATTGTTTCATCATCACTATATGAAAAATTTAATCTCATTGTATTATAGCTTCCACCTTCAGGGAAAAATGCGTCTCCTACAACATATGCAACTTTTTTTGTGAGAGCTTTTTGAAACATTACATGCGCATTGATGTTTTTTGGTAGTGTAAGCCAAATGAACATTCCGCCTTTAGGGACATTCCATTCAACGCTTTTAGGAAGATGTTTTTTAAGCTCTTCTAGCATAATATCTCTTTTTCTTTTATACATAATTCTTATTTTTTCAACTTGCTTATCAAGATATCCACCATTTACGTATTCAAATGCTACATATTGTGCGAAAACATTTGTGCATAAGTCTGTTGCTTGTTTTGCCAATGTGATCTTTTCACGTATCTCTTTTGATGCAATAATCCATCCTAGTCTAAAGCCTGGTGCTAGTATTTTAGAAAAAGTACCAATATATATTACTCTACCTCTTTTGTCAAGTGATTTAATCGGAGGTATTTTTTCTCCTTCAAAGATTATATTACCATATGGATCATCTTCTATAATTAAAAAATCATATTCTGATGCAATGTCAAGTAGCTCTTTTCTTTGTTTTAATGATATTGTTTCTCCAGATGGATTATTAAAGTTTGGAACAGTATAGATAAATTTTGGGTTTATACCTGTGCGGCGTAATCTTTCTATGTTTCTTCTAAGTGTATCAGCGTCTATTCCGCTGTGATTCGTAGGTATTGATTCACAGTTTGCTTCATATGCAGTAAATGCTTGTAGTGCCCCTAGATATGCCGGAACATTTGCTAGATAAGTATCTCCTGGGTCTAATAAACAAAGAGCAAGAAGTGAAAGAGCTTGTTGGGCACCACTTGTAATTATTATATCATGGTATTCGCAATCTATTCCTTTGGTTTTTTTCATTCTATCTGCAAGAACACCACGCAAGGAGGTTAATCCTTCTGTTGTACCATATTGTAATGCTTGATGAATATTTTTTTTAAAAGTTTTTTCAATACATTCATGGATAATCTCTACAGGGAATGCATTAGGATTTGGTAATCCTCCTGCAAAAGATATCATATCAGGGATTTGAGTAACTTTTAAAAGCTCTCTTATTTCAGACGTCCTCAACGTTTTAGCTCTTTTTGAAAATAATCGCTCAATATTCACAACCATAAAAATACCCATTCCTGACATATGAAACTATTTTATAAAGCTATTTATTGAAAAAAATCAATAAAGTAGCTACTTCAGTTAATATTATTACAGGTAAAATTAAAATAAATAAAGATAGAAGTTACTCATTTTCTATGAATGACCCTACTATAGATATTTTCTTTCTCTTTATTGAGTTGTTTTTAAGATTTTACTTTTTTGTCGTTGCGTATAAAAAAACATAATTAAAATTGTTACAGCAATAATTATTATACAAACTCCCGAGATATAGGCAATTTCAAGGCTTTGATTAACTTTGAATCGTTTTATTATAATTCCAAGCAAAGCCCATATAATTACAAGACTATATGCTATATCACTTCTATTTTTAATAATAAGTACTGTGATAAATGTTGCGACAAAAATTACTAATATCGTCCATATCAGTTCGCCTAATAATAAGCCATCTACTTTATTTACAACAAGGAACGCAGTAACATTTGCAATTGTTGCAACTGTGATCCAACCTATATAAACACTTATCGGAATATGAATAAACATTTTTTCTTTAAAGCTAGTTTTTGTTTTACCAATTTTTAGTCTTTGATATATCATCAATAGACATACAAATAAAATTATCATAGCTAAAAGTGATAGATTCACTTGTTGATAGTGCCATAAAAAGATCCAAACTATATTTGCTAGACTTGCAAGCATAAAATAAAAACCAATACGTTCAAGGAATTCTAGATTTTTTTTCTTAATAAAAACCTCGTTTATCTGATACAACATAAATAATATTAGTAAAACGTATATTATACTCCAAATTGAAAAAGTTAATCCGTCAGGGACGAATAAATTCTTTATAGCGTCCGATAATTCTCGTGTAGACATACCATTTATTGGAAGTATAACAGCAAGAGAGTTTACAATAATTGTAAAAATAACTGCTAAAGAATTTCCTATTACAAACAATGTATTTTTATTTTTCATATTCTCCATCCTTTGAACTATAGTTTGCCAATATTTTTCTTATTAATACGTCGTAAGCGAGAAATCACCATACTTTAGTATGGGGATGAATCGCCTAATTGTTTTTTCTTTTGATAAATGATTCTTTTCTCTTGGAAAGGTGCGTCCGCCAAAGGCGGATGCTAAAAATGACCTTTCCAGGAGCAAACTTTTATGGAATTAGTTAGCAGTAGCCAGTGTGCCCAGATAAGCTGATACAAGCTTATAGGTGAAAATCCTGTCATGGTAAAAAACAGAGAGCCATGTAGCATATACCCAACTGCAACAGTAATGTTGTATGTTGAAGCGG
>Ga0299915_10001226_pt1 | contig 19000 bp, 22 predicted proteins | sample RVTome_13_FD_200263 | JGI IMG/M metagenome (GOLD analysis project Ga0299915, IMG submission 200263) | Soil microbial communities from uranium-contaminated site in the Upper Colorado River Basin, Wyoming, United States - RVT92D227 (version 2) ... | reverse complement strand
AGATAGCTTGATGATTAACTCTCTTTCCTTAATTTTCGCTGACTTTTCTGATTTCATACATCTCATCCTAGGGATGTAATTGAATCCTAGTTTATTAATTTGTCCAAAAACTAATGGCTTTTACTAAAACTCAGAAACATTTAAATCCTAACAAAATAACTTTTTATTATGCCTTTGAAAGTCCGCTGTCGTTGGTGTGGTGAAAGTAACAAATATCTAGATGTATTTTCAAATACTTTAAATTACAGAGAAAAGAATTTTGGAAAAAAAGGACTTTGTGTAAAATGCAACATGCCACTTTTCAAGATAAGACACGACGATGGCTCAGAATATTCATTCTCTGAATATAAGAATTTAGCAAAATCTTGTTTCTTTCCTAGAGGTTATACTAAAAAAACTAAAGGTTACTACCCCTAAACCAGAAGCCTAAAACGGTTACCTATTCGAAACCAATATGAATAACAAAAACAACTAGTTTTTAACCTTTTCACCTTGTTTTAAACACATATTAAAAAAATATAAAATAAAAACAACAAGTTGTTAAATCTTTTTGGTAACAATTATTTTTTTCATAAAATATTTATATATTATAAAATTACATTCATTCTTATTGGGTAGATACTCATTGTAAAAAATGTGTGGGGGAGTTTTTTACCTCTTGGGTATCTATCCAATAAAAAATAAAAAAAAGAAAATAGAAATGTTTTACATTTAATAAAAAATTATTTAAACTTCATAACCTCAAAAATTTGTATGCTATCAACAAAATGTTCAATATCATCATCTTTAGAGATAAATCCAGTTACATTAACAAAATATCTACAATAATAAAATCTCGGAGATCCAACAAAATGAATAGAGGAGGCATTCATAAGAACATCAACATTTACAGAAATATTATTTATAACTATTCTAAACTGTGAAGGAATAAATACACCATTTATAGTTATATAATTCATAAAAGATAGATTAATCTCTTTTGGATTTAATTCAGTATAACTGTCAAAATCCTTGTTTAAAACCACCAGATTATCAAAATCAAGAGGAGATTTCAAAAACCAAGCAGATATTAAATTATAAGTTTCACCTGTTAAGCTAACCCAATACCATCCCCATTCTTTAATTTTCGTTTTAATAGAATAATCCCAATTGTGATCATGATAGCCTCTACCTGTAACATTTATAATTTTTCCATCGACTGTAATAGTACCAAATACATTCGCCTTTGGTAATGCCACTGCCCATCCTTCTCTTTCTAAAATCGTGTATTTCCATCCCTTTGTAGTACCAATAAAAGTTAAGTTTACCCCATTATTCTTCATATTAATTGAAACATTATATTTCCATTTACCAGTATTATTAAATTCATCCATATCAAACTCAATAATTGACTGACCAGCCACCTTCACAGAAGGATAAATCAATGATGCAGAAAAATCCTTAAGTAAATAAGGTTTCAACATTTTAACTACTAATTCGCCCCCCTTATAAATTTCAATAATCGGCCATACAACACCAATATTTCTAATAGAGAAAACTTTGAAACCAGCATGTAAATCATAATCATCATTTAAATTAGCATCAAAATACCACCACTCAATAGAAAAATAATTATGATTTCCATGAAATGCATCATCTTTCAACTCAATATCCTGTAAATTATTAGACCCAACGTTTCCAATTCCCTCACAATTAACAGTTGATTTTGATAAGCTAGAAGAATCAATGGAAACACCGTGAATCTCTTCTACTGTACTTGCATTAACATTATTAATTCGATTTGTTGTACTAAAGATACTAAAAAGTAATAATCCAATAAAAATCATAACAATAATTTTTCTTTTAAGAAAACAATATTCCATAAGATATATAATATAATCATAACTATATATAAATATTACTATAACAAAAAAAATTAATTATTGAAAATCGAAATCAGCTGGTTTTCATTTCCAAAACAAGGTAAGGTACCATAAGATAGGTGTTTTTATTACTACACTATCTATTAACCTATTTTATCACTTATCATCTTATAATGCATACTCTGTAAAAAACCTAGTCTTATAAACATCTTATCTGATTTTCATTTTACAAAAAAGAAAAAAATAGAAAATAAGTAAAGAAAAAAATTATTTTAAAAAAGATAACATTGCTCTTTTTGAAATTAACGTTGTTCTTTGTTCGTATATCCTAGAAAACGATGTAAATAATTTTGCTCTGATAAGTTCTACAATCGTAGGTATTTCAATTTTTTTTATGTTTTTAGTTTTTGAATCAATATCTATTCTAAAAAATTTCATCAGTTCAGCTATACCAACATTGTTTATTTTCTCAGTGACTGAGTCAAAGGTTATATTACCAACGATTTTTATATGAAATCTCCAGTAATTTACTAACAGCGGTAAATTAACACAATTAAAGTTTAGTGTTTCTATGTAAAAACTTGCATGTAATCTATCAGTTTGTATTTCAAGAGTAAAAATTTTTGGAACCTTCTTCCCATTGCTCTCCATGTATTCTTCCACAGTAAGAGTAACATCTTTAGGATCTACCATTATTGGCCTTGAATTTTTTTGATTTAATACAACAATTCTATCCGTGTTATAGTTATCTTTTACAATATTAGCCCATGTGATACCTAATGAATCTCCTGCTATGTTTCCAAAATGCCATCCTTCTTGCATCAAGGGAGTGTTTGTATAAAACCAATTATGATCATGATAACCCTCCCCAGTCACAGCTATCTTTTCACTTTCAAGTGTGATTGATCCGATTACACTAAGTCTTGGAGAAACAAACCACCATCCACCTATGATATCGGTCTTCCAGCCGTCGGTCATATTAATAAAATTTAGATCTATTGAAACATCATCAAAATTCTCTGAAACATAATAATTCCATCGGCTGGTATCTGCATCTATATCGCATTTCATAATGGTTTCATCGCTTATTTTCATATCCAGTTTTTCTTCAGAAGCTGATAGTTGATCTAGTTGGTGCAATGTTCTTGTACTGTATATCAATTCAGTATCTTTATAGATGTAAAGTCCGGTTAACACACTTCCTGTGTCGTCCTTTTGAGCTATGGTCACAATTACTGCCATACTATATTTATTTGTGAAAACTGCATCAAAATACCAGGTTTCTAAATGATAAATATCATTTGTTTTATGAAATGCATCATCTTTCAACTCAATATCCTGAACAGTATTAGACTCAAGACTTCTAATTTCCTCGTAATTAACAGATGATTTTGATAAGGTGGAAGAATCAATGGACGCACCATTATTCTCTTCTAATTTACTTGCATTGACATTAGTAATTCGATTTGTTGTGCTAAAGATGCTAAAAAGTAATAATCCTGTTACTATCATAGCCATGATCTTTATTTTAAGAGGACAAGACATAATAGAATATATATTATATTATTTATACTTTATAAATATTTCTACAAAATAAATAATAAAAAATATTAATTTAAAAATAAAAATTAACTGATTTTCATTTTACAAAAAAGAAAAAAACAGGTCAAAAATTGTTATCCTATTAATTCATTTAAATGTTTTGAGGAGATAAAAATCAAAATAGGGGGAGTTATAAGAGATGTTAGGACATACTTAGTTATTGCAACAACCTATTTTTTTTCATAACATGCCTTATGCCCAAATTTATAAGATTTAAACAGTCTGAGTATTAATTTATGCCATTCACTATTAGGTATTAAAAAAATATCATCTTTATCGCATTTATTGCAGGGGATCTTGATACCCCATTCCTCTTTACCTTCATCACGCCCGAATCTTTCACCTTCTTGAAATCCAAAATCATATCCCCTGTCATATGCATTTTCAAAATCGATACACCCTTTGAGTAACATATCCGTTTCAATCTCAGATATGGTTTTACCCAATGTTTCAGCCATCGCTTCTATCCTTACTTTTTTCTCAGTAGTAGTACGGAAACATATAAGAGGGTGAGTTTGGTCATATTGAATTTTTGATGGTGAAACTTTTCTTACTTTTTTCATGGCCGCACCCACCTTAATCCATATTGTTTTCGATATCCTTGTCGATAAAATTTTCCAAATCTTTTTCTATAAATGTTTTCCATATGCTCATTTGTTATCACAATTTTCATCAAAATTTTACCCCCTACGTAATATACATATATTTGATTCTGAACCTTGTCTTTTTTTCATGTTTATATCTCACAATAAATACACGGAATAATCGCACAAAAAAAACCAGCATGCGGTCATTATCAATATGATAACTATCAATACTTGTCATTGTTCTCTGACAACAACAAACCTCATAATAACTGACAATGCACGAACCGACATGGACATCAAACCATCGAGTCTCAATGAGGTAGTGTTCGATTCTCGGGTCCTGAAAATCAATGTTTAAAAAAAGGAGTTTTTTCAATAGAAAAAGATAATTTCTTCTTAAAAATGGATTTTTAATAGTTATTACAAAAAAAGAAAAAAAGGGTTTTAGTAAGATATGTTGAAAAACCAATAATATGTCATTTTTGTGGTTTGTCGAACATTTTAACAGGAGAAATAAAGCATACTCCCCGACGGGAGCATAACTTTTTTTCTCATGTTGAATGATAAAATTTATGAAAATTAGATTCAACAAAACTAAAAATAAATTATATATAAACAACTATTTGTAAAACTGATTCTATCTCAAGAAAAAAAATAAAAAAGATTAAGATAGTGCTTCCATTTTTTGAGTAACTGTAAACCAGACATCTCCAAATCCTTTGTTACCCAAAAAATTCATTATAAATTCTTCAGGTGGAATACAACCTTCTGGCGCATATACTCCAAGTTTTTTAATGTCACCTTCAACTATCATTTTTGCTCCAACTACTGCAGGGGTTGCTGTTCCCTCACGCATATGTGAAGTACCAGCGTATCTAATTGTTTTAGGTTCTGAATCTTCCTTGCCTGAGACTTCCACCATTACAGAGCCACCTGAGGGGATATCTTTTGATTTTGAGATAACCCTTTTTCTTAAAATATCGATGTATCTAGCTGTAAAATCAAGTGGTTTAATTTGTTGTCCCATAACATTGATTGATTCTTCAGATAGTAGTCCAAGTGACTGAAGCTGAAGTAAAGCATCTCTAAATTCAGCTGGAAAAAAAGATCCTTTGCAACAAACATTTTTTATACCTTTAATGTAGCGTGGTAGTGTAACTGTTTCTGGATGCCCAAAATAATATACAGCACTTTGTCCAAAAGGTTCTGGGAATTTAGCATATTCTTCCCCATCAATTAGACCCCTGGCTTTTTGAAAGCGACCATTCTTAAAAATTGGTATTTCACCAAGCCAGCAATGCATCATATGGTAAGGTATTGCACCCCCCGCCTCTTCCTCAATACTACGAGTAACATAAACTTTAATACTATCTACAGTGGTAAGTTGATTTGAAGCAAAAGCCGCAATAATATTTGTAAGTCCTGGACTTGCACCAAGACCAATTATACAAGTAACACCTGCATCTATAGCTTTTTTATTATAATCATCTAAAAGTTTTTCTGTGGTATCGTAATCATCACAAACATCTACATAATTTATCCCTTTGGCAATTGTAGCATTTATTATCTTTGGAGCAAATTTATAAAATGGTCCAACGCAATTTATTGCAATATCTGCCTCCTTCAAGGCAGAAATAAGACTTTTATTATCCATAACATCAATTTTTATATAGTCAATTTTATCACTGGTTTTTTTAATTTGTTTTGCTTTAGTCTCATCAACATCTGCAATAATAACTTTTGAAAATGTATTAATCGTTGATAGACACTTTACTGCAAAACTTCCAACTACTCCAGCTCCCCCAAAAACAACTGCTTTCATAATATCATTTAGGTATTATAAATTATAGATAAATAGATTTTGAATAAAATTATCGATAAAACATAGTTAAATTTATAAAAATAATCTTAAAGGTTTCGCCTATGTTTGTAGGATATATCTATGACAGAATTCAAAATAAATCCTTTAGATGTTTCTTTTGAACCACTTAGTGGTTCAACTCTTATTAATTTACTTAGATTATTAGCTCAGAATAAATTTAAAGTTGGAATTATCGGTATACCTAGAATGTTGTATTCTATTGTACTTAGTCTATTATTTTCTCCTTTAAGTTTCTATGAAAAAATTACCTGTAATAAAAAAATAAAAAACACTAAAATTGACAAGCCACCAATCTTTATTATTGGCCATTGGCGAAGTGGAACAACTTATATACATAATTTGATGGCACAAAATACTAATTTTGCATATCCCACGACATTTCAAACACTAACACCAGGGCTTTTTTTAAAATTTGAAAAGCAAATAAAACCAATAGTTACAGCATCACTTCCACCTACTAGACCACAAGATTGCATTGTTTTAGGAGCAGATCTACCACAAGAAGAAGAATATGGGATTGGGAACATTTCACCTTATTCATTTTATCATGGTTGGTGCTTTCCTAAAAATAGAGATTTTTACTATAGTTTTGTACATATGAATGGTGTTGATACAAATCGTATTAATGACTGGAAAAAAACATATCTTTTTTACCTTAAAAAAGTAACTTTATACAATAATGGAAAACAACTTGTTTTGAAGAATCCTTCTAATACCGGCAGAGTAAAATTATTATTAGAGTTATTTCCAGATGCTAAGTTTATTCATATTTATAGAGATCCTTATTACACGTATCTTTCTATGAAAAGGAATATAGAAAAAGAAATGACACTTTATTGTGTTCAAAAACCTGCGGATCAGGAGAATTTTGAGATAGCAATGGTAGAAATGTATAATAGAATGTATGAAAAATATTTTGAAGAAAAGAAACTAATACCAAAAGGAAATCTTGTAGAGGTTAGATATGAGGATCTTAAAGAAAAACCATATGAGGTAATTAAAAAAATACATCAAGAATTAAATCTTCATGGTTTTGAAAAAAATCAAGAGAAGTTGAAAAGTTATATCAAAACACAGTTAAAAATAAACACTTATAACTATACTCTTGATGAAAAACAAAAAAATAAAATTTATGTATATTTTAAGAAAACAATTGATTTATGGAAATACTAGAAATTAAGATTAATAAATACTTGATAAACATTTGTTTAAATATTTTATAAGCTATTATAATTTCTATATAAACAGAAGAAAAAAATGACTGGATGAATCTCGCTATATCCTCTCTTTACTAAATATATTAATTTTTAAAATTTAAGTTTTTATTGATCTACTTATCTCTTTCATGCTAAAGAAGAGTAAAAACGCGATTAACCATAAAATAACAATTAATAAAATAGAGTAATAATAACTACCCCATATTGAGTATATAGGATCTACTATCGCTATTAAAAAAACAGAACCAACCTGGGAAAAAAACCAAAGTAAAGAAGAAGCTCTTCCCTCCATTCCTAAACCTGATAGTCTACTAGACATTTCTAGAACTAATGGCAGAGCAGACATTAAGAAAAAACCCCCAATGAAAAAAATAAATGCCAGTAAAATAAAACTATCTATACTGCCTATAAGGAAAATAGCAAAAGTTCCTATTGCTAAATCTAAAAGGATAAATGGTTTAATCTTATTTACTTTATCGGATATGATAGGTATTACTATTGAACCGATAATTCCACCTATTATCATTAATCCGCCAATAATTCCTGCTTGATCTATAGTGATTTTATGTAAAGAACTTAAAATTTGCTCGAGCCAGGTCATAATAGCTGTAAAACCACCAACTACAACAAAGAATTCAAATTCAATTATAATAAAACCTTTTAATTTTGATAATTCCCAAAGATTTTTTAAAGTAAATGTAGAGGTTGTATCTATAATAGTTTGTACTTTTCTTTCCTTTGCAAAAAATATGAAGAAAAAAGTTCCTATACAAGATATAAAAGCATAAATTATTAACATGTTAGTTATTCCAAAAGATAAATATAAAAATGGTGTTGCCGCTAGTGCTAGCATCATTCCAATAAACAAACCAATAGTACCTAAGCCTGTTGCAAGACCCTGATCCTTTTCAGAAAACCAGTTTATTGCAATTTTTGTAATACTTCCGAAAATAAAAGGTTGGGATATGGCGGCACCAGTTTGAGATATTAATAGGATAAAATAATTGTAGTTGGGGATTGTTGAAAAAATTCGAAAAATAGAAAAAATTGCTAATAGCATTGCTCCTATTCCGACGCTGATTTTAAAGCCCTTTTTATCTATAAAAATACCCACGGGGATAGCTAATATCACAAAAACCAGAGGCCAAACAAGTGATAAGAGGGATACTTCAAATGGACTTACATTAAAAAGTTTGACCACTTCGGAAGTAATAGGTGCAAAAGTTAACCAAGATAACTGCGAAAGTAAGGCTACAAACATAAAACAAGATAAAACTACCCATCGAAATGATGAAATATTTTTTTTAGATTTATCTTTTCTCATTTTTATTCTTCAAATATAATTTTGGTATATTATACAAATTTTTATAAATCTTATTGCTACTTGAAATCTTTTTTAACTAATTATCTCTATTTTTACTTTGAAGATCTAGAAAAATTCGTTTTATTTTTTTCTTAGTATTATACTCATAAATGACTGGAATTTTTTCAAGTGTAGATGGGTTTAACCCAGTCCAGTACATACAAGAAGATGCAATCATTGGTGTTGGAGTAAAAAGTTGAAACTGTTCGATGTTTCTAAGGTTCTTCTTTTTAATGTTTTCATATAATAATGATACTTCATTTAGATTATCACCTGGGTGGCCAATCATAAAATAATATTTTAAATATTGTTTCTTTTTTTTGTTAAGATCATTAAATAATGACAAGAATTCGTTAAACCGTGAATTATCTTTATTCATTAGTTTCAAAACATTATCTGAAAAATGTTCTGGAGCGATTTTTAGACATCCTGAGATATGATGATCAGAGATTTCTTTAATATATTCTTTACTATTCATTGCTATATCATATCTTATACCGCTTCTGACAAAAATTTTTTTTACTCCTTTAATCTCTCGTGCTTTTTTTAGTAAATTAATAAGTCTTTTATGGCTTGTATCAAGCTTGGTGCATTGAAGACATGAATTATGATATCGATTATTTTTATTATCAGAAAAACATTTTTTGCAGTCCATTCCGTACATGTTAGCAGAAGGGCCACCTAAATCATCAATGTATCCTTTAAAATCTGGATGTTTTGTCAATTGTCGTATTTCTTTTAAGATGTTTTCTTCTGATCGTGAGATAATTCTTTTTCCTTGATGAAGTGAAAGTGCACAGAAATTACATTTCCCGATACATCCTCTATGCGTTACAACAGAAAATTTTGCCATTTTAAGTAACGAATTAGGGTGTAATTTTCTTGTATACGGCAATGAATAAATCCAGTCTAGATCCTCAGTAGTGTAGCAAGGATATCTATATTGCAGAAGGTAGTTGTTATCATATTCTTGTGCAAGGTTTTTATCATTAGAAAAAGTTTGTTGCATTATGCAGAATTTCACAGGGTCTTTGCATATTTCTTTGAAAGAGGGGATAATTTCAAAAGAATCATCTTTATCTTTGCTGATTATACAAGTTCCTTGAATTCCTTTTAATGCTTGCTCTTTTTTTAATCGATTTGCAATTTCAAGTATTTGTTTTTCCCCGTTTCCATATACAAGTATTGTTGCTCTTGAATCAAATAATATGCTCCTTCTTATATCATTGTCCCGGTAATCATAATGCGCAAATCTTCGCAGAGATGCTTCAATTCCACCGATGACAATTGGAGTTCCTGACTTAAAATATTCTTTTATCTTGTTACAATACACAATTACTGCTCTATCAGGCATTTTTGTTAAAGAACTATATTTATCCTCAAATCTTCTTTTTTTAAGAGGAGTATAGTTATGAACCATGCTATCATATGAACCTGAAGTTATACAGAAACAAAGCTTTGGGATCCCTAGTTTAGTATATTCTTGTTTTGTTTCAGGTTTTTCAATGATTCCAACCAAAAAACCTTTTGCATCCAGCACTCTTGCTATAACTCCAGCAGGCGAAAGGGGGTGATCATCATAGTATTCTCCAGTTATTAGAATAATATCAAAATCATTTCCTTTCTTTGAAATCATGTTAAACTCAAATCCATATGTTCTTGACTATTTAAACATTCTAAGATGTAAAATATTCTTATATAAATCAAAAAAGCTCCAAAGGTTTTTCCCCAATTATATAATAATGTGAAAATCCAAATTAAGGCATAGCATTATTTAACAGATTATCTAATCCATACCCTTTTTCCATTAAACCATTTAATCTATCTACAAAGCGGACAAGTGGCCCTCCGTCAACGAGATCGTGATCCGAAGAAATTGTAAGATGAAGATATTCACGAATAGATATTTTATTACCAACAATACCTGGTTTTTTAGTTATACCGCTTACTAAAAAAAGAGTAGATGCAATACTCCCCAAAGGAATAATCCAACCTGGGAAATATCCTTTCATACCGACTGCTGTAACACCAGTTGTACCTATATATTTCTTTTTTAAGATAGCATTTTTTCTTGTAATCCATAACAAGAATCTTTGTATGAAAATAGGGGCGTTAAGAGCAAAATTTTCAAGTCGTGTGGTTTTATGACCAAGGATTTCTGTATCTTCAGATACATCTTCTTTTTGAGCTATGCGTATTTCATTTGAAATTTCTTTGATGCTTTTTTCGTTTGCTTTTCTTATAAGACACACTCTTGGTCTTGCTTCATCTTTCACTATTTTTTCAATAGGTACTGCGATATCAACATCATCAAAAACAATTATTTTCTTTTTACCATGTCTATAAGCATTAAAATCTTTATTTTCACTTAATGTTTGAGCAACGCATTTTATAACCCATGCTGTAAAGGATATCTTCTCACCTGTTTTTTCTTTATGTTTTTGAATAATTTCTCTAGCATTTGTAACATCTATCTCAAGAACTGTATGTGTACTTTTTTTACGCCATCCTTCTTTTGTGACTAGTTCTATGTTTCTTCTTTGTTTTGTAAATGGTTTAACTTGATATTTGCCGATATTATCCATTAACTCACGTTTTTTATTAATCATGGGTGTTTATTTAAGGATTATTAATAAAAAATTATTAATATCATTTTTTGTTTTCCGACGCATTAAAATGAAAAATGTTTTAATTTTTGATTACGATGGTGTAATTGTTGATTCTTTTGAGATTTTTATGACTAATTTTATAAATGCTTGTAAAAAAGAAGGATGGAATAGTATTGCAACTAAAGATGATTTTTTAAAGCTTTTTGAAAATAATATGTATGAAAGTATGTATGCTATGGGTATGACAAAAGAGGAAATTTTACGTATTGTTTTTCGAATGCGTGATGCGTTAATATTAAATCAGGATAAATTGAAACCTTTCAATGGAATCACTGATGTTTTAAAGGTTCTTTCAAAAAAAAATTTGCTTTTTATTGTGACATCAAATGAAACGCAGGTTGTTGAAAAGTATCTAAGATCACATAAGTTATTTGGTTTTTTCAAGGAAATCTATGGTTCAGATACCGGTGCAAGTAAAATTGAAAAAATTCTAAGTATTAAAAAGAATAACCCTAATTGTAATTATTTTTATATTGGTGATACACAGGGAGATATTTTAGAAGGTATTAAATCAGGTGTTAAAACTGCTGCGGTGGGTTGGGGTTGGCATGATAAAGAGCAATTAAAAATTGTTTCACCTGATTTTTTAATAGATAGCCCTAAGGATCTTTTTAAAATTCTTTGATTTTGGAAAGAATGGCGGGCATTGTTAAGAGGAAGGGGATATTTTTTAAAAAAATTAGGTAAATCTTGGCCTCATGTTTAGACCATATTATTAAAATATATTTAGTTGAATATAAACTTTTTACTTAAAATCATAAGCACAGATGTGCCGAATCCTTGCTGAGACACAACAACTTATCTTTAAAAGGTGGAGTTTGACTATCAACCGGTCGTACTTGAAAGCGAGAACCACCTTTTATTGAAAGTGGGAAGTGGACGGTCAACGGGCCACTTACCGCTTTCTTTGCCTTGAAGGTGGAAGTCCACTTCTTAAAAAAATGCTATTATGAATATGGAGGAATATAATAGTAAAAATTAGGTTGCTGGAAAGACAATATTTTGCTGGAAAAAATTATACTCACTCCAACTTCAAGAGGCCTTGAAGGTGGTAAGAAATCAGTGGAAATTGAACGATGCTCACTTTCTTTCCGCCTTCTTTCCACCTTCTTTCCACTTTCTTCTCACTTTCAAGCATCTAAAACCAAGGCATCTAAACTACTTTTATTGGGCAATAGGCTGTAATGTCTCAGAGTTTACAGGAGGGTTCACGGTACATGTATGCGCCTCAAAGATAAGGTCGTTGTGACATTTCCAAAAATAAAATATAAATTATAATATAAAAAATTTTATTTTATAATATCGTCAATACAAAATTTTACAAGTTCATCTATTTTTTTTGTAGCATCAAGTTTTAAAAAACGATTTCCTCCTGAAAGAGCAAGATAGTTTTTATGAACCTTTGTAAGAAAATCTATTTTTTCAAAAGGGATTAACTCATCTCTGTGTTTTATACGAGCAAGTGCATCTTTTGGTTTTATTACAAAAAGAAATATTCTATCAGGTATTATAATATGATTTTTAGATAGTTCTTTAAGCCATTTAATAGGTTTATCTATTATATCCTGCATTTGAGCTGCTTGATATGCATAAGTTGATTCTGCATAACGATCACATAGCACAATTTTACCTTCATCCAACCATTTTTTAATTTTTTTACAGTGATCGACTCTATCTGCAATAAACGTAAAAGATGTTTCAAAAGGATCAGATTGTGTTTTGATGTTTTTTTGCACAATTTTTCCAATCCATGAATTTGTTGGCTCAAAAGTCAAAACAACATCATAACCATTATTTTTTAGTTTTTCATAAACAAGTTTTGAAACAGTTGATTTACCAGATCCATCTATTCCTTCAAATGTAATAAAACGCTTCATTTATTTTTTTTCTCCTCATACCATTTAGCTTTATAGTAGCTTAATGGATGTCTTTTTCTTTTACATAGTTCATCTGTTTTATCAATAGGGCATATCCCATATGTTCTCATTTTGTCACAACCTGGTGGTTTGTATGAAGTAGAAGATATATTACCTGTAATATGTTCTACTTGATAACATGTTTTTTCTTCTTCAAAATCGGGTGCTGTACTAAAAAGTTTAATAATATCGTTTACACCTAGTTTTAATGAATTTAAAAACGATACAAGTGCAAAGCGACCCATATGTGGCACGTTTTCTCCTACTTGAATTGATGCAAGTATATCTTTCATACATGGCGGCAGTTTACTTATATCTAATTTTCCAATGGGTTCCGCCTCTATTTTTTTCTTATGTAAAAGAACTATGTTTTGTATACGACTTACATCTTCTTTGAAAATATTATATATGCTATTATCACAATCTCTACTATCTAATTCCTGGTTTATCCTGGCTCTTAATGCTTCTTGGATTATTCTTGCTAAGTCTTTATGAGTGACTCTTATGTATCCTTTTTCAAGTGTTCTGTTTATCATTTTCCATTCTTTGTATCTCGTTGGTGCATGTTTAAGGTAATCTACAAAGTATATTTTTATCTGGTTTTTTTCTTCATCGTGTTTTACAGTTATATCAAATTCTTTTGAGATATCAAGCAAAAAATCTGTAGATTCAGTTAAAAGATTTTTATATGTATGTATTGCTTCTCCAAGAGCATAACGTCTTTTGAAATAGTTATCACCTATACATACTGCAATCATACGTGCAATAGGATAAGATAGTAATTCCATAATACAGTCTGAATCTGTTACCAAGGTACGATTTCCGACATCACGAGTATTAAATGCATTATCAAGTCGTTCGATACCAATTGCACGGGCTCGTTCATAAAGTGGATCATCAAGTATTTCTTTTACTGATAATTTGTTATCAGTTACATATGTTTTAGCATCATTTAAGAAAGGATATTTTGAAAGTATTCTCAGCTCAACCATACGTAGGGTTAAACTTTAACACCGACTTATTAATTAATTTTATCCTGACAACATTTCATTTTGATTTTTTATCAAAATAAATAAAAATACTAACAATAAACAAAACCATAATTGGAGAGAAGGATTGATGAAGTGAAATTAAGAAAATTGAAAAACTAGACCATATTCACAATGATCAAATTGAATTTCCTGTTGATGATCTAGCCTTTTTACTTTGGAGCGCAGAATTTAATAAAGAACTTTTAGTATTTTGGAAATCTATAGATAAATAAAAACATATACTTCTTATAAAATATTTTCTTTTCAAGTTTTTAGTTTAAAATATAAAAAAAATTTAGTTTTTTAATCATCTTTAAATTTTAAGTAGTAGAAGTTACATTATGCCCTTGATTTTAAGGGCTCGTAGCTTAGACCGGTGGAGCGACTGGCTCATAACCAGTTGGTCGCAGGTTCAAATCCTGCCGGGCCCATACCGGCCAACGGGAGAAACTTTTTGAGATAGTGCCTTTTTTAGTCGACAATCTCTTTTTAGGCTTTCCTCCAAAATAATTTTTCTTATTTTTTTGTCTAAGGGCTTTATCAAAAAGATTGCCTTTCCCAACCTGGGTTTTTAGGTCATTACAAATTCCAATGTAATGGTCTACACTATCGGTTTTGCTATGCCCTAAACGACGCGCTACTTCCTTTATATCCTTGGTCCAATCGTAATAATATGTTGCGAATGTATGTCTACAAGTATAAAGTTTAAATCTGTTATCCTGGACTATCTCTTTCCCATTATAAGTTATGTGGTCCCTTAACCATTTTCCCGTTATTCTTTCGCCGTTTGATTGTAAAAACAATGCGTTGCCTGATTTCTCGTTTTTTACATTATCCCGCCAGGTGTTTATGTAGTTTAAAGGGGTCCTATATACTTTTGAAGATAAAACCTTTTTATCATAAGGGAAATATTGCCTTTGAATATCTCCTTTTTTGTCCTCAACAATCCAAATATAACCCGCTCCGTTCTTACTGATATTAAGGTTTTCCAGGTTAAGGTTTATAATTTCGCTTGGTGGCCTCATTCCGAAATTGATTAAGGTAAAAACTATTGTTTGACCTAAAACATTTTCGTAAATTGTATTGCCGTATATCCCGTGAAATAACTTATTTACTTGCCACGGCATTAAAACAAACGGCGCTTTTAGTCCACCTTGTTTTTTAGGTAGTTTAAGATATTCCCGCCATTCTTTCGTAAATAGTTTATACGCCCGTAAAAACATATAAATTGCGTCCCGTTCGTGTCGCAATGCGTCCCTCGTTGCTTTTTCTACTTCTATTCTATAATCAAAATGTTTTATTACATTTTCAACATTTAAATTTTTAAAATCAACAGGGACCTTATGAGTTTCCATAAAACGAGCGCTTCGTAAATGCTTTTCAATAGTCGTATATTCCAGGTTTTGCCTTGCTTTTCCGTGCCGTGCAACATCTAACCAAGTGGTCGTATCAGGGTTTAAAAAAATCGGTGTATCAACTCTTTTAATATTGCTTAAAACACTTTTTAATTCCTGCATTGATATAACACTCGGAATTACATTTTTCTTGATACTTGCCTCTAATTGGTTTATAATCTCGCATTTCTTTTTAGTTCCTCCCGCCAACTCATTAAAATTATTGGCGAGGTTGTAATCGTAATCCTTGTTATTATTATTTTTTAAAGACAATTAGGGAAACCTCCGAAAAACAAATTATTTAAGTATAAACTAAAAATATCAAGATTTAGGTGTTTATATGATAAAATGTCCATATTGTAAAGCCGGGTTTGACGAGAATGATTTAGAAATTGTTTATATAGAAAAAAGTAATATACGTCAGTATATTGGTGAACCCGATTATAAAAGAGGAATGGTAAACGGTTTTTTGGTATCATCTTGCCCAAAATGTCAAACATTTTTAGATTGCCAAAAAGGACCTGTTTGAAGTTTTTATACCTTAATAAATAATCACTTGTTTTCATTTACTGATAACCTCCAAAACTGTTAATAACGGAAAAACAATTCAAATAAAGATAAAAACTCAAAGTTGAGTGATATTTATGACAGATGAAAATTTGTATTTTTGGGGAATTTATAAAAACAAACTTAAAGGTAAAAATAACGAAAATAAAATATTCATATGTCCTATATGTGGGAGTAAAAATATTGTAAAAGTTACTGTTCAAGAACCTGTTTTTGTTGAAGTTTCTATACCTTGTAGATGTAATGTTTGCGGGTATCAAGGTAAGCCAAAAATAATTAACTCTGAAGAAAAACAAAAGAAAGTTGAAAGATAAATAATCACTTGTTTTTTTACTCTGATACTCTTCTCTATTATTTATATATGTTTTTTCAGGGTGTAGATTTTTTACTTCCATTATTCACCTTTGATTATTGGTTTTTCATCAAAATATTTAGACATAGCACTAATCTCCCATTCACCATATATCTTTAAAACAGTAGTGAGTCTGTCACCTGTCTGCTGTGCAATACTCATAGGATCCCTGTGAGCCTGAGCCGACAGTTTAACAAACGTATGCCTTAATTTATGCCATGTGAAATTCACAGGTTTACCATTGACATATTTTTTTATCCCTGCCTTGTTTATCCAAAACATTAGTTTACGGTTAACTGTCTTATAGCTAAATGAAAAAACATTACTTTTAGTTCGTTTCTCACTATTAAGATACATTTTTAAAAGGTTAATGGAAAAACTAGGGATCGCTATATCACGATAAACGTCTTTCTTTTCATCATATATCTTTGCTGTGCGGTCATCCCAGTTTATCATCTCAATCTTGAAGCCCTTTGTTATCTCAGAAACCCTCATGCCTGTCTCAATACCTGTGACGATTAAGGCTTTGTCTTCAATGTTGTCGATAGTTTCTAGTAGTTTTTTTATTTCATTTGGTTGCAAGTAAATTATCTCACTCATTATTATCTCCCTATTTGGTCTTTAAAAAAAACACTAGTAGAAGCTTTATATTGGCTTTCTTCAAAAAACCTTAATTTTACCAATTCAAGAACAGCAATAATATCAATTTTTGCTAATTTGTTTAAATTAAAACTATCTGTTTCTCCATATTTTTCTAAATATTTTTCAATTATTGCTTCAATTTCGTTAGCCAACTCTATTTTAATTTCTTTTATTTCTTCCAATATTTTTATTTCTTCTTCATTCATTTGTCTTTATCACCTCACAAAATAGACATTTAACAAAGTTAGAGTAAAAAACAAAACTAAAAACCTCAAAATATGTCTGTTTCTTGTATAGGAAATGGACAACCCTTTTGTAATAGGTATTAAGGCTATTCTTACTGCACTGTGAAAAAACAATACCATTATCTGTGTGATGGTTATGTTTCATCTTCTCCCTCGTTTATCCTAGTTTTCATAATAGGTGTAATATCTACCAAAGCATTGAATTGTTTTTTAGTTTCTAAAATGGCATTTCTCAGCTCTTCGAACTTGCCGCCATAATTGTTTTGCTTGTTAACATAGTCTAACAGCATTATGTGAAAAATCTGGCTCAAAGCACTTTCAAAACTACCGCAATATGCGACATGGTGATACTTAGTGTCAGTTTTCTTTTTAACCATAAAGTTATACGACGGGAAATTATCATCGCATTCTATGATCCAACTTCTATAATTCAGCAGAATAATTTTTTTATTTTTACGTCCTAAACTGTTTTTTGCTTTCATTACTAACCTCCATTGTTACAATAAGTGCATTCAAAAACAAGCCAATCTTTAGTGCTATCACATAGTAAAAGGAGCCGTTGGCATTGGCATCGTTCACAGTAGCTTACGATATAGGGCCTTTCTTGCTGTGGTATTTTTTTCGGGTTTAACCAAAATCCCTCAGTGTCTTTATAATGACCCCATACGACATAGATACCTTTTAGCCAACCAGTATCGTCTAAGACTTGTTTTTGAACCCACTTTACTGTCATTTTTTACCTTTCTTCTTTGCTAATGCCTCGTCTATTTTATCGCTAAGTGATTTTTTTGTATAGCTTTCAGGTTTCTCTATGCTTAACTTTTTAGCCAAATAGAGTTGTTTTTGAGTTGGTTTTTCATCACTTGGCTCTTTCCCGTTGCTGTTATCTTTAATAAAATAGTGGTATGGACTGACCATTTTATCAAATAGATTTACTTTCAGGTTGCTTGCGATATGATTTTTTTCCCCAAGTTCATTGTCTACAGTATTGGTCGCAAAGTCCAAGCTTCTTTTATGTGTTTTTTATATTCCTCTTCTTTTTTCATTTTTTATTTTCCTCCCTTAAAAATTTACCCATCCTCATAATTGACCCCCTGTGAACATCACACCTTTCTTTGGATAAAATGTTAGGATTCCTTTTTGTAAAAGGATACTATATTAACTCTCTGGATTTTTTTTGTTCAAAACATTTTTAATGAAAGAAAAAACAGATTTTTTTGAGATAAAACCATTCTTGTTTTTAGTGACGCATATGTATTCTTGAAGTTTTCTTAAATCAGTAAATTGGTCAAAGGTATACTTTTCTAAAACGTGAAAATTTTTTTTATCTTCTAGTCTAATATCCTCACCACTTTCATTTCCCTCACCTTCCTCACCATTTTTGGTGAGAGTGGTGAAAGTGGTTTGGGTGGTGAGGGCTTCCAGCCATGATATACTTTTTAATAAATCGTCATAACCATTGCTTCGTAAAACATTTGCAAGCTCTTGAGTGTTTATTTTATAAATTCTTTTATCGCCATGTTGCATCCCAATGTTTTCTTTCCTGCTAGTTAAATACACCTTCTAACTAATAATAGTATATTAAATTTGACACTACATTCTATTATTAATCTAATTAACTCACATCATATAAATATATAAATTACGATACATTTATGTAGTGCCTAAATT
>Ga0299915_10001225_pt1 | contig 19007 bp, 23 predicted proteins | sample RVTome_13_FD_200263 | JGI IMG/M metagenome (GOLD analysis project Ga0299915, IMG submission 200263) | Soil microbial communities from uranium-contaminated site in the Upper Colorado River Basin, Wyoming, United States - RVT92D227 (version 2) ... | reverse complement strand
CCGTTGACCAGGACGATCATCTCACCAGATGGCGGAAAGTTGTACCCGGTAAGGGTGAAGAAACTGCCGGGCATGCCAGTTTCGTAGTTGATTTCAACCAATAATGGTTGGTACGCATCGGCGTACGCCTGCCAGCGAAAGCCTTCACTGGGCAACCCGACGAGCGGGATCAGTGCAGCGCCCGACAGGAATATAGCAGTTGCTAACAATAAACGAACTATTTGCTTCACCAATACATCTCCTTAGCGCGGTGGTTTGATTTGAAAGACGGGCCCGATATGATCCGTATCCAGGCCTTGAAGCAGGTCTTTGGATGGGTTGTCGATATATATTGGGCGATAGTCCACCTCCTTCTGGATCAATGTCTGTAGATCGTCTTGAGCGATGAGAAAGCGGTTGAGCGCCTGTACATCCGGGCGCTGACCTTCAACCAGCTGCAGGTACTGGATGACCGGCACGGTATCCCACCAACCGATGACCAGCGCGCCCGTCTGGACGCGGCTGAGAATGGCCTCACCGCGCTCACGGCCACTCCAATCGTTTGATAGGTCGACCAGCCGCCAGTTCCATCCCAAGGAAAGCAGCACCACAGCCGCCATCGCTCCTTGCAAAATCAGTGACCCCCTGATGCCTGATTGGCTAAAGTCAATTTTCTTCAGCCATTCCAGAGTTTCTTGTAAACCAAATCCCACCCACAAGGCAAAGACCAGGTAGGCGGGTAGGAACATGGTGTTTTTGTCAACGACGCGGTAATCGATAAAAAAGCCAGCGCTGAAGGCGAACATCAATGCCAGCATGACTGCTGTGCGCCAGTCGCGCTTGAAAGCCAGAACCAGCCCCAGCAGCCCCGGGCCGATGCCGATGACGAAGAAGGCGCGGGCAAGCTCCTGGGCAAAGTGCCAGACCTCGCCCCACATGTCTGCCCCGCCATAGGCAAACATCTGCCCGGCGAAGGTGCTGCCGGTCACCAGCCACCACAACCCGCCCAGCGACTGCAGGTTCACCGGGTGAAAGATCAGGTTGGCATCATATGTGCCGGCGTAATTGAAAGCCGGTTGGGCAGCGTAACGAATAGGTAAGTAGAGGTAGAAGCTTAAACCCAGCAGCAAGCCCAACAGCACGGCGCCGAGTGATTTGACCGTGAATAGCTGGCGTGGGGAGGTACTCAGCAGGTAAAACAAGGCGCCGGGGATGAGCAAGATCGAAGCGGCATGGTGCGCCAGCCCCATCCCCGCCACCAGCCCCACCAGTGCGATACGCGGCAGCGAAGGCTGCTCTCGCCAGCATACCAGTGCATAGATCAGCCCTGCCATGAGGGCAGTGTGCAGCGTGTACACCTCGGCGATCAGCGAGAGGCCCCAAAAATAGGTGCCGCTTGCCAACAGCCCCAGCGCTCCCAGCGAGGCCCAGCCGCCCACGCCCCATTTGCGTAGACTGCGGTCGGCAAAGAAGATGGTCAGCGCGCCGGTGAAGGCCGAGAAGAGGTTCATGCGGTAGCCAACGTCACCGAGGGGAATCTTAGACCACAAGCTGCCCAGCGTCAGGTACAGCGGGTAGCCGGTGGAACGCATCAGACCTCCCGTAGCGGCGGCGGTTGTTAGCTCGGCGCTGTCCAGGTTGTAGACCGTGGGCGCCAGAGTAAAGATGTAAACGATGAAGGGCAGGCTGAAAGCGGCGAGCGCGCGCCAATCCACGCTGGAGAGGCGTGTTCTCGCCAATCCATTGAGCCAATTCACTTCGTTTTTGATCGCCACTGCTTTCATTGCGGCCTCTTCGTTGGCAGATTATAGCATAATCGCGATAAATAAGATATTAAATAGTATATTCAACTATTACAATAAATGTCGCATAACTCTGATTAAAGTTACGCTTGAATTCGGGTTTTTGGATGTATCAATCTGGGGTGGAGGACTTTCAGCTAATCTTTCTATCCGCTAATTACACCAATTTACGCGAATTTTAAGAGCTTTTGCACCACTGAGTTCGCAGAGATCGCTGAAATATAAATAGAATTTCTCTGCGTTCTTGGCGAACTCTACGGTGAACCAGCTTTACCTTTCTCGGTTTGCCCTGTGCGCTGTGTGGTGAGATAATATCCCCATGCCTCGCAAGATCATCCACCTCGACCTGGACGCCTTCTTCTGTGCCGTCGAAGAGCAGCGCGATCCAAGCTTGCGCGGCAAGCCCTTCGCCGTGGGAGGCAGACCCGACCAGCGCGGCGTGGTGGCTTCTTGTTCCTACGCCGCCCGGCAGTTTGGGGTGCGCTCTGCCATGCCCATGGCGCGCGCCCTGCGCCTGTGCCCCAAGCTGATCATCGTCGGGGGTCACTACAAAGACTACCGCGACGCCTCGCACAAGGTGATGGAAGTGATGCGCCGACTCACCCCGCTGGTCGAGCAGATCTCCATCGACGAGGCCTTCATCGACCTGAGCGAGCAGCCCGAAGATGCTGAAACACTGGCGCATCGCCTGCAGGCGGAGATCAACGATACGCTGGGGCTGCCCTGCTCGCTGGGCGTGGCGACCAACAAGCTGGTCGCCAAGATCGCCACCGACACCGGCAAAGCCGCCAGCCTCAAGCGCACCGGCACGCCCAGCCCGCCCAACGCCATAACCGTCGTGCCGCCTGGGCAGGAGGCTGAGTTCCTCGACCCGCTGCCTGCCCAGGCACTGTGGGGTGTAGGTCCCAAGACCGCCGAACGATTGGCCGAGATTGGCATCCACACCATCGGCGACATCGCCAATTGGCCCGAGGCTGACTTGATCCGCCGCTTTGGTAAGAGTGGCGCAGAGCTGAGCCGCCACGCTCACGGCATCTCTGAAAGCCCTATCATCACCGAGCACGAAGCCAAGTCGATCAGCCAGGAAACCACCTTTACGCGCGACATCAAAGACCCCGAGCGCCTGCGCCAGGTGCTGCGTGAGCTAGTAGGGCAGGTGGGCGGGCAGCTGCGCAAGTCAAGCCTGAAGGGGCGCACGGTCAAGCTGAAGCTACGCTGGCACGACTTCACCACCCTCACCCGCCAGACCACGCTGCCCTCCCCCACCGACCAGGACGATGTGATCTGCCGGGCGGTGCTGGAATTGTTCGAGATGGTATGGCAGACACCGCGCCCGGTGCGCCTGTTGGGCGTGGGCGTCAGCCATTTCGACTCCCCCACGCCCATCAAGCAGCTCAGCCTGTGGGACGTCGAGCCTGCTGACCGCCAGCGCCTGCGCCAGGTGTTGGATGAACTGCAAGAATGTTACGGAAAGACCACCATCCGCCGCGGCAGCGAGCTGCGCAAACCGTAGCAAGCGCAAGTTGGGGTTATAATTAATCGAAGGGGTGAACAAATTCACAAGATCGCGAAGAAAAAAAGGAGAGCGATAAAATGACCGGCTATTTTGGAAACATCGAAAAAGATACTGAAAAGAACAAATATTTCCGCAAAGTGCTGTTCACCGGACCGCACCTGCAGTTGGTAGTTATGTGCCTGCAGGGCGGTGAAGAGATCGGGAACGAGATCCACGAAACCGTGGACCAGTTCTTCCGCATTGAAGAGGGAGAGGCGAAATTTGTCCTGAACGACAAGGAAGAGCACGTCTTAGGTAATGGCGGCGCGGCAGTAGTTCCGGCGGGCACCTGGCATAACGTGATCAATACTTCGAAAAACAAGCCGCTGAAGCTCTACACCGTCTACACACCTCCTCAACATGCGGATGGCACGATCCATAAGACGAAAGCCGAAGCAGAGGCCGCAGAGGAAGCAGAACATCATTAGTGTGAAAATCTTTACCTGCCACGATCTATATGGCTCTGATAGAATAAACACGCGCCCTCTGCGATCTCAGCGGCAGATTCTAGTTTATAATAAATGCTATGAAAATAGTCCTATCCAGCGTATATGTTGACAATCAAGAAAAAGCCCTGCAGTTCTACACCGAAGTGCTGGGCTTCGTGAAAAAGGCCGACTTCCCTGTCGGCGAGGCACGCTGGCTAACCGTCGTCAGCCCTGAAGAGTCCGACGGCACGCAGCTCTTACTCGAGCCTAGCGAAAACACCGCCGCCCAGGTCTTTAAAAAAGCGCTCTTCGAGCAGGGCATCCCGCTGACTGCCTTCGCCGTACAGGACGTGCAGGCGGAATATGAGCGCATGAAGGCGATGGGAGTGAGCTTCACCATGCCGCCCACACAGACCAAAGGCCCAATCATGGCAGTCTTCGATGACACCTGCGGTAACCTCATCCAGATATTTCAGCTATAACCGGACCTAACCTGTAGAAGGACCATGCAATCATTAACATGGCGGCAGGTCAATGCCTGGCGTTTGTCACAACACTGCCTGTCAGCACGGTTGAAACGCCAGGATTACGTCACAGTCGTGACACAAACGGGCGGCATCCAGGCACAGGTGATGTCTGCTGCCGAGATGGCGCTGGGGACACGCGTGGAAGGTCTCACGCCGCAGGACGTGCAGAAAGCGCTGTGGCAGGACCGCCAGCTGATCAAGACCTGGGCGATGCGCGCTGCCCTGCACCTGATTACTGCCAGCGAACTGCCGCTCTACGTGGCGGCACGCAGCATCTCTGACCCGCTCAACTGGCTGTACTACTTCTGTTACTACGGCATCAAACAAGATGTGTACGAGGCCTTCCTCGCCACTGTCCCGCAGATCCTGGGCAGTGAGCCGATGACGCGCCAGCAGCTGGCGAGTGCCCTATCCACGCATGTCGGCTCTCCCGAGCTGCTCAGCCTGATCCTGGATAAAGGCTGGGGAACGCCGCTCAAACCATCCTCCTGGAGGGGAGACCTGTGCTTCGGGCCAAACCTGGGACGGAATGTCACCTTCGTGCGCCCCAGTGCCTGGATTGGCGAGTGGCAGCCAATCGAGCCCTTTGCCGCGCTGCAAGAGATTGCCCGGCGCTACCTGCGAGCGTACGGTCCGGCGACGCTGGAAGATTTCGTTATGTGGTGGGGGATGAGGAAGACCCCTGCCAAAAAGCTCTTCAAGTCATTGGAGGACGAGCTTGTGCCTGTGGATGTGGAGGGCTGGCAGGCATTGGCGCTGCGCACCACGCTCGAGTCAATGCAAGCGGTCGAATTGACCGGCACAGTCAACTTGCTGCCGCTGTTCGATGCCTATGTGCTGGGAATCGGGCACCACCGCCAGACTGAGCCAATCCTGCAAAAAGCGTACAAGAGCCTAGTTTATCGTCCCCAAGGCTGGATCTCGGCAGTGGTGCTGGTCGATGGGTATATAAAAGGGTTATGGGAATACAACACCCGAGGCTCGCAAACTACCATCAAGGTGCGTATGTTCTCGCCCGCCACGCTGTTGACCAAGAGCGGCATCGAAACCGAAGCTGAACAGCTGGGGACGTTCTTGAACACCAGGGTGATGGTGAAATATGAGGAGACAGACTAGAACGAACAAAGTTCTGGTTAACAAGTACAATGCACCTGTGAGGTGCGTTGCACTTGTTTATCTTGGCTTTAGCGGCTGGGCTGCGGCTCTGGGATGAGACCCAGCTGGCGCAGTTAGGTATTTATTTCCGCTGAATGCAGATCAGGGTGATATCATCCTGCTGTGGAACCGGACCGATGTAGGACATCACTGCCTCATATATGCCGGTGCAGGTTTCTTGCGCTGAGACACAGCCCAATGCTGCCAGGTGCCCAATCAAACCCTGTTCACCCAATGGCAGATCCCGAGCGTTCATGGCTTCGGTCACTCCATCGCTATAGATCACGACCGACCCGCCGGGGGGTAGGATCACCCACTGCTCATCAAGGACAATGTCGTCCAGCATGCCAAGCAGTTGACCTAGAGCAAAATCCAGGGAACGCGGCGGGTTTGGCTGTCCGCAGCATAGGATCGGGGGTGGATGCCCGGCACGGACATAATGGAAGCTGCCGCTAGTGCAGTCCAGGATGCCATACAGCAGGGTGACAAACATGCGGCCACGACAGAAGCGCAACAGATGCTGATTGACGTTCGCCACCACCTCGACCGGCGACAGGTCGCGGCTGGCTTCCACCCGCACCAGAGTATGCGTCATCGACATGATCAGGGCTGCCGGCACGCCTTTATCCGATACGTCTCCAAGTACGATACCCAGACGATCATCCCCCAGTTCGATCAGATCATAAAAATCTCCGCCCACGGCACGCGCCGGGATCATGACCGCGCCAAAGTCAAAGTCACTTTGCTGCGGAAGGCTGGCGGGCAGGATGTTGCGCTGGATCTGGCGAGCAAGTTCCATCTCGCGTTCCAGGCGTTCTTTCTCCACTAACTGAGCTTGAGCCAGGCGCAGTTCTTGATAGGCCAGGGTCAGCTGGCGGTTTTTTTCGTGCATGTCGAGGATTGTGACGTTTTCTGAGTTGGACAGGCGCTGTGACATCTGGCGCAGCAGGCTGTACACCAGGGTTGGAAAATGCTGGATCAGGGCTTCGAACTGGGCGCAGCTCATTTGCAGCACCTCTAATTCGCTCAGAGTGCGAACACTGGCGGTATGGATATTGTCTGGGTTGAACAAACCCATCTCACCCAGCAGGGTGCCTGCCCCGCGCACGCCTAGAATGCGCTCATCAGATGTCCCCAGCGATTTGACAATTTCCACCTGTCCCTCTACCACCAGGTACAGGTAGTCTAGGCTTTCCCCTTCACACATCAATATCGCCTCAGCCGGGATGCGCACGCGGGACAATGTCTCGTACAGCGCTTCCCTTTCTACCGGCGAAAGGTAGGAGAAGAAATTCATTGGGACCGGATTCTCAGCGTCCAAGGTTACCACACCCCCGGCAGCAGGCGATACCTCACCCGCTTGGCATACTCACGGTAGCCCGGCAGCTCCTCCTGCAGCGTGCGGTCTTCCAACGCGGTGCGCACGACCAACAGGACGGTGATCAAGGCGGCGGGCAGCAGTGCCCAGCTCGCATCCAGGAAGAACGGCGTCGCCAGGTAGCTCAACAATCCCCCGGCATAACCGGGGTGGCGCATCCAGCGGTAGGGACCGCTGGAGACCACCTGATGGCCACGCTCGCTCTGGATGCGCACCACGCCGGAGAAGAAGCGGTTCTCGATCAGCGCGTGGGAAGCCAGGGCGTAGCCTGCCAGGATGACCAGCAGCGCCAAGGCTTTTAGATCGACGCCGAAGGTGGGCGACCAGCCAAAGCGCGCGTCCAGCCCTGCGACCAGCGGGATCAATCCGCTGCCCCATCCGACCAGCGGAGAGAGCAGCTTGTCCCAGGGCTTGGCGTCCTGCTGACCGGCAAAGCGGGCGCGTTCCTTGATCAGGTCTGGATGGCGGCGGGCAGCCAGGGCGCGGCTGAGGACGAAGCCCAGGATGCCGATGGCGGCATAGGCCCAGCCCTCCCACCAGCCCCAGTCCCCCGAGATCAGTAACGGCAGGAATGGCACGACGATGATAAACAACAGCATCTGGAGAATAGCTCGTAGAGTGATGGTTTTTGATGGGGAGGACATGCGCTACCACCGTTCTTCAGGTTTCTGTGGCTTTTCAGACTCAGTCAGGTTGAGGTTTAATCTGCGGTTGCGATACTCGTCATAATCGGGCACCAGCCGTTCATACTCTCCATCCATGAGCGGAGAGGAGATCATGAAATCTGCTGTGGCGCGATTGCAGGCGATCGGAATATTCCATACCACCGCCATTCTCAACAGCGCTTTCACATCGGGGTCGTGGGGCATCGGTTCGAGCGGGTCCCAGAAGAAGATCAGGAAGTCGATCTCATTGTCCACGATCTTGGCGCCGATTTGCTGGTCGCCGCCCAAAGGGCCGCTCTGCAGCCGGTGGATCTCAAAGCCCAGCTCGCGTTCCAGGGTCGCACCGGTGGTACCGGTGGCATAGACCTGGTGATGGGCCAGCAGGTCGCGGTTAAACTTCGCCCATTCCACCATGTCGCGTTTCTTATTATCATGCGCAACCAGCGCAATTTTCTTGTCGGGGTTCATGACCATTATCAAGTTTGACATAGCGATCAATCATCCTTTCTTCACAATAATACTATCACGCTTAATCAATGTGAATGCAAGGAGTTTACATGTATTAGGGTCATGATCCTCCGGAACCAGATCACTCGTTACCACGCTCCGCGTCCGTGTGTAGGGGTAACCGCCTGAGGTATTCGAGGCATCGATAATGCATAACAGTCCAACCTAAACAAGGCATTTGATTAATCAGATAGGGTCGCCCAGGCTCTTGATTTTAATAAATTCATATGATAAAATCTATTTATCCGTTAAAATTTATTTTACCGATGGAGAATATTTTATGGACACCTTACCCCCCTTCATTATCCACGACCGCGAAACGCTCAAAGTGATGGCCGACCCGCTGCACGGGCAGATCATCGAGATTTTGCTCGATACGCCGCACACCATCAAGCAGACTGCCGCCAAGCTCGGGCTGGCAGCCAGCAAGCTCTATTACCACTTCAACCTGCTCGAAAAGCACGGGCTGATCGAGGTGGTGGAAACCCGCCGCATCGCTAACCTGGAAGAAAAGCACTACCAGGCAGTGGCTACCCGCTTCGAGCTGGCGCCCGGCCTGCTGACGACCAGCACCGAAGAAGGCAAGGCTGTGGCGAATGAGATGATGACCAGCATCATCGACACCACCCGCGACGACATCCTGCGCAGCCTGCAGGCACGCTACTTCCAATTGGAACAGGGCGCGCCCGAGCACCCACGCCGCTTGATCATCAACCGCCTGGTCAGCCGCCTGTCCGAGAGCCAGGTAGCCGAGTTCCAGGATCGCCTATGCGCACTACTCGAAGACTTCCAGGCTGCCGACTGCCCACCCGGCACACCTGAGGTCCGTCCCTACGCCTTCACCGCCCTCCTTTACCCCAGCTTTTACTTCGAAGAGGTTTCCAATGGCTGAGACCAGGCTTCCCGCCGCCCCTGATACAGAGCCCAAGAACATGCGCAGCTTCCTGGTCATCTGGGCTGGGCAGTTCGTTTCCATGCTCGGCTCTGGCCTGACCGGCTTTGCCATTGGCGTGTGGATCTTCCAAAAGACCGGTCAGGCGATGCCTTTTGCGCTGACCATCCTGTTCGGCAACCTGCCCGGTTTGCTGCTCCTGCCGCTGGCGGGCTCGCTGGCTGATCGCTGGAACCGCAAGGCATTGATGATCCTGGCCGACACCGGCAACGCCCTGGCCACACTGGCACTTTTCATCCTCCTGCTGTGGGGCGACCTGCAGGCCTGGCACATTTACCTGCTGGTGACCATCGCTTCCTGTTTCTCAGCCTTCCAGGAACCCGCTTACCACGCCTCGGTCAGCATGATCGTGCCCAAGAAAGAGCTGACCCGCGCCAACGGCATCGCCCAGACCGCCCAGGCGGTCCAAACCATCATCACGCCTCTCATCGCCGGAGGCCTGTTCGTCGCTATCGGCATGCGCGGCATCATCCTGATCGACTTCGTCACCTATTTCTTCGCCATCGGCGCGCTGCTGGTAGTGAGCATCCCGCAGCCCAAGCTCGCAACCGAGGAGCAGAAGCAGAAAGGACAGGTGCGCCAGGATGTGGTGTTTGGTTGGAAATACCTGCGGGCGCGTCGCGGGCTGTTTTCACTGGTCTTGTATTTTGCTATGGTGAACTTCACGCTCAATTTTGCGGCCGTGCTGACTGGTCCGCTGGTGCTCTCGACGCACCCACCCAGCGCTTATGGCTTCGTGCAGACCATGACCGGCGCGGGTCTGCTGCTGGGTGGCTTGCTGGTCTCCGTCTGGGGCGGTCCTAAGACGAAGCGCGTGCCGGTGCTGATCGGCTGTATCACCGCCTCAACGTTGGGACTGCTTTTTGCCGGCCTTAGACAGCACCTGGCATTCCCTGCAGCCGGTTACTTTACGTTGATGGTATTCATCCCCATCGGACAGAGCATCAGCCAGGCGATCTTTCAAACCAAGGTGGCGCCCGAGGCGCAGGGGCGTGTCTTCGCCATGCGCGGGCTGATCTCACGTTCGATGATGCCCATCGCTTTCGTCCTGTCGGGCTTTCTGGCTGACCGGGTCTTCGAGCCGCTGATGCGTCAGGGTGGTGCGCTAGCAGAAACCGCCCTCGGCACGTTACTTGGTGTAGGCGCCGGGCGCGGCATCGGTTTGATGTTCGTTATCGCTGGTGTAGTGGGCATCGCCGTCAGCGCGCTGGTGTATCTCAACCCGCGCCTGCGCCGGTTGGAAGAAGAGATCCCGGACACATTGGCGGATTGAACTAAATATTCACCGCGGAGAGCGCTGAGAATGGCTCTGAGTACAGAGCGCAAAGAAAATTATTTAACCACAAAACACACAGAGATTATTGTTAGTGAATCCTGTCATTGGGAGGGTGTCGCTGGGTACAGCAAGTGCTCTTCCCTGCCCTGAGCAACCTTGCGTTGGGAGGAGATTGCTTCGTTCCTCGCAGTAACAGCCAGATGTTATTGCTCGGGCGCTTCTGGCATTTCTGGCGTTGTAGCGGGGAGTGCCTCTGGCGCAGGAGCGGGGAGCGCTTCTGATGCTGAAACAGGGGACTCTTCCCCGTACATGGTGTAGCTGACCGAGTTCTTGCCGCCCTTCTTCGCCGTAACCATCAGATCTTCGAGGCGCTTGATCAACTCGTCGCTCGTTTGGGGTATCTTGACGCAGGTCAGGACGACGATCGAGAAGGTGATCGGCCATTTGCGTTTCTTCATCTCTTTCAGCAAGCGGCTTTGCACACGGGAGATGGCCTCCTTGGCGTCATCCTGGTCGGTCACAGGCATGAGAATGGCAAACTCATCTCCCCCCAGCCGGGCGACGGTGTCAACTTTCCTGAGCTCACGTTTGGCCTGCTTGACCACGCTGCTCAACACCCGATCGCCAACGCTCTTACCCAGGCTATCATTCACCGATTTCAGGTCGTCCAGATCAAGATAAGCAACGCTGAACGGCTGTTTATTCGCCCGGGCGCGCTCAATCTCCTTCGTCGACAGCTCGGAGAAGGAACGCGTGTCGATTGCCCCAGTCAGGTTGTCGGTGAGGGCCAATTCTTTACCATGCATACGAGAGCGCTTCAAGGCTGCTACGAGCACGGTGACAATGAGGAAGATGGCTAAGGGGATGGCAGCATTCCAATAGGAAATGAACAGCCGCGAATATTCAGGCCCCGAAACGACATCCACCACGTAGTACACAACGGCGCTGAGGACCGAAGCTATGAATCCAACAATGCTTCCCGTATACCAGGTGAGCAGGATAATGGGAAGCAGGTAGAACAAAGTAAATTCCATCTCGGCTCCGGTCAGGTAATCAATCAGGCCAACCAACAGGATGATGATCAGGCCTATCAGCAGCAAAAAGAACTTGTTTGGTTTTTTAGAATCTGCAGGGATACTCATACGCATCCTTCCATGAATATATCCATTGTATGCCATCCCCCTTTTAAGTCAATCCTGGGTTAAGACAACAGCTTGTAGAGCGCGTTAGCCAGCCAGCGCGTGTACTGCTCGGTACTCCAGCCGCGGTCGGTCACCAACAGGGTATAGACCTCGGCGCTGCTGAGCGCCCACACCGTCTCAGCCGCCTCGTCGATTGAAAGCCCCTCTTGCAATGGCCCGTTCACCAGCAAAGCGTTCAACAGAAATTTCATATTCTCTGCCCGCTCCATCAGCATCCTGTGGAGCATTTCGTCAATGTCCGGCTCGGTCTTGGCGGCGGCGCGCATCACCCCAAACAGCGGCGCCATGCGTGCCATGATATCTGCCATGTCGCTGGCAAACATCTCGAGCTGGCGCTGCTGGTCCTTTTCGCGCACCACGGCTTGCGGGCCCTGGCGCTGGAGCAAGGGTACCGGCTCATCGTCCCCCACCAGCGAGACGCTGATCAAGCCAGACAGGATGGCGCGCTTGTTGCCGAAGGTCGCATACACCGTCTCTACCGCCACGCCCGCCTCCTGCGCAATCGACTCCATAGTCGCCCCGGTGTAGCCGCGGGCGATGAACAACCTACGCGCCGCCTCGATGATCTGGCGGCGGGTCTGGCGTGCCCCCTCCTTGCGGCGGCTGGAGTCGTATCTGCGTTTGGTCGGTTTTTCTAAGCCCATTTTAACTTGACAATTTCAGTCTGATTTGATATATTATACACAGTAATACTTTATCGAATACAGTTTAACTTTACTTAAATAGTTTACCCCACCTTTCCGGCCCTGTCAACCGGCTGGTACCAAAAATTAGGAGTATTCAAATGTCTGCACAAAATAATGAGCTGGTTTTTCGCAAGCTGATCGAAGAAGGCTTCAACAAAGGCAACCTGGATGCGCTGGATGACCTCTTCACCGCAATTTCGTCGAACACCAGGATGGGATCATACCGCCAAACTTAGACGGCCTGAAAGGAGCGATTACAAGCCTGCGCACCCCCTTCCCTGACCTGCACTTAACCATCGAAGAGATCATCGCCAGCGGTGACAAGACCTGGGCGCGCATCACTGGTCGCGGCAGCCACCTTGGCAACTTCATGGGACGCCAGCCCAGCGGCAAAAACTTCACCATCACGGTGATCGATATCTGCCGTTACGAGAATGGCAGGATCGCCGAACATTGGGGCGTGGCCGACCGCCTCAGCCAGATGAAGCAGCTTGAGCTGTTACCACAACCTCAGCGTACATGAGGCTACCGGCCCAGATCTTTCAACGATTAGATGCCTTCACCGCCATGAACTCGCCATTCCCCACCGACACGAGGCTGGTGTTGAACGCCGGGTCGCCCTTCACCATAGAGATGAAGGGCGCCATTTCTTCTGCATGCGAGACAGCATTATCTGCCACCAGCAGGCCTCCTGGGCGGAGCACGCGGCGCAGGTGAGGCCACCAGCCCAGATATTTGCTGCGGTCTGTATCGAGAAAAATAAAATCGAAGGCATGCTCACGCGACTGCCGCAGGACCGTGCCGGCGTCAGCGTGGAGCAGTGTGATGAATTGCGCCAGGCCCGATCGCTCGAAATTCGCCGCTGCCAGGCCAACCTTGTATTCAGAGGCCTCCACCGTGGTGACGCTGCCGCCGGTTGCGCTCATCGCCTCAGCCAGCCAGAGCGTCGAGTAGCCGTTCGAGGTGCCGATCTCAAGGATACGGCGTGCCGCTGCGGCGCGCACAATCACCGATAGAAATTCACCGGTATCGTGGGTGATGTTCAGCATGCGCAGCGAATGTTCCTGTACAGAGATATCGTTCTCTGCGCCAAAGCGCTCAAGTTCTGCTTTCAATTCCCCCAGAGTCTGGTCATCAATCATTGATCGCGGCATAAGCAGAAGTCCAGGCAGATATTTGGAGGAGATGATTATCTCTCTGCCATCGCATGATGGGGCAGTAATTGGACACTTATACCAGTGCCCATGCCGATTGGAAAAAACGCTTGCTGCTACCTGCGCACAGCTCGGATAATGAGCAGGAGAATGACAGCCCCGACGAAGGAGACGAGGATTTCGCCCAGGATCCCGCCCCCAATACTGATGTTGAGCAGCCCAAAGAGCCAGCCGCCCAGAAATCCACCGACGATCCCGACCAGGATGGCGCCAATGATACCGAGGCGAATACCCCTGACAACCAGGTCAGCCAGCCAACCAGCGATACCGCCAACAATGATCCAGATCACGATTTGTTGAAGTGTCATATCTAGCTCCTTTTGTCTTATGCCTGCGGCATAGCGCTCACATCCATGGTAAACGCCTCCCACAGGTGCCCATCCGGGTCGTAGAAAGCGCGCCCATACATCCATCCATAGTCCATCTTCTCCCTGGCTTCTTTCCCACCAGCCTTGAAGACGTTTTCGAGCATCTGATCGACCTTCTCGCGGCTGTCCATAGACAGGCTCAGGATGGCCTCATTGCCTTTCGTAGCATCGGGGACGGGTTTGCGGGTAAAGGATTTGAACTGTTCTTCCATCAGCAGCATGACGGATATTTCTTCACTCACGATCATGCAGGTGCCGTTCTTATCGGTGAAGCGCGGGTCAAAGGTAAAGCCCAGCCAGGTGAAGAATTCGACGGACTTGTTGAGGTCTTTTACCGGTAAGTTGACAAAGATCTTGGGTGACAAGTTAAGCTCCTATCTGAGATTTCTCAAATTCTTTGTCTTCCACAACCTGCGAGATGCGCGCCTGGGGGTTGAAGATGATCTTGCCATCCACGCCCTTCCATACATTGCGCATGGCAGCCAGCAGAGCCTCTGCTTGACCGGCGGTGTCGAATTCGAGGTCGATCATGACGAAGTTAGGGTTATCGAGCGGACGCAAGATCTGGTAGCGGCGCACGCCCATTTTCACGCGCCCGACGGGGTCACTGTCGAAGGCTTGCTTCCAGCCATCGTAATCGGGCACGGGGTGTTCGATATGCAAAATATACATTTTCGCTCCTATCCAGCAATATATTATTGCGACAAATATTGTCCAATTTGGCGATTATATCACTTTTTACCGTTTTCCTGGGGGACAAGCACACCTCACAGGTTTCGAAAACCTGTGAGGTGTGCTTTACCTCTCGTTACTACGCTCCCTATCGTTTATAACAAATTGGAGATCGACTCCCAAAGCTCTGGCATATCCAGGGCCGCACCGAATTGTTCCACCCAAAATCGCAGGCGCTCTTTGTCTAAATCAGGATGACTGGCTGCAATCGCTTGAATATCTGCCAGGTCTTTCGGGCGGTGTGCGATCGCTTTTAAGACAATCAAATCTTCCGGAGTAGGCAGGCGCAGGTGCAATGGCCCAACTTCCATGAGGGCGCTCCGCTCTACCATTTCAATTTCAAAAGGCAAAACACCCAATGATAGATCGATATTTACCCCGCTAGCCGAGTGCCGTAGCAGTAGCACCCTGTTCTTTCTGGCAAAAGCGATAACATCCGCGATACGCGGTTCAATACCCTGCTCCGCTGCTGCCGATAACAGCTCGGGAAGTTGACTTACGCTTAAGAGAAATACGGCGTCCAGGTCAGCGGTATAACGCGGGGCGCCCAGTAAACTGGCCGCGATGCCTCCGATAATGACACCTCGCTCCTGGAAATGTGACAGCAGGTTTTGAAGCGCCTGAAGGGGTGCTAACAAGGAATTCAGGTCTGGGGAGACTGGCTCGCCATCTTCTCTTTTAACTTTGCCCATCGTTCCCACACTTCTGCTTCGCTAGGATCTGGTCTGAGCAGCCCCAGCGCCCTGGCGAGGCCATAAGCAGCATTTAACTGCCGCCAACGTAGTTCCAATGAGGCAGTTCTTAGCTCATCCTGATGAATGGCCTCGACCGCCGCCCAACGCGCTCGGTAAGCAGTCAAGTCACTTTTAAGTGTCATAAGAAGATTATAGCATGATCACCCCACAGGTTTCGAAAACCTGTGAGGTGTGAGCAGAGGATTCAGGTTATTTACTAACCAGCCGAGAGGCCAACTGGTAGAGTTCTGCCAAATCATGGCGTCCAGCATCTACGAAGCGAGCAACAACGCTTTCCAGCGGGGCAAGATCGACAGCCATCACTTTTTCTCCACCTGGTGGATTCTCCGGCAGCCCCACAATCTTGACCTCCCCCACACCAACGACTCGATAAAACTGGGGATGAGGCAGGTGTGGGCGGTAAGGTTTGTCTGCCAGGGAGATGCAGTGCCAGGCGCCGAGCAGTCGGAATGAGAGCAATTGAGCACCCGCCTCTTCCAGCAGCTCACGACTCAAGGCATCCAGGAAACCTTCTCCCGGCTCCAGCGTGCCGCCGGGCACATCCCACGTGCCGTCCTCTAAGAGAATTGTCAGCCACTGATCGCCAATGCGCGGCACGAGGTTGACGTGGGCGATGAGGTGAATGGGAGGTGGCTCATCCCACAGGGCAAAGGTAGCGCGTGCGAGTCCCGAGGCGACTTCCAGGAAGAGATGTGGATATTCAGTGGAAAAATCGTGTAATGGCATTCGGTCACAAAGTACCTTGATACAAAAATCCCTGTCCAATAACTCGTTTATAACAAAGTGTGAGTGTTCGCTATACCAAATTCCATCACACCAACCTTGTGATGAAGCGGCCCAAACCGTCACCAAGCCATATCACGACCACGCTGCGCCGCCAGAGATAGATGGCTGCGGTAAGGGTGATCCCCACGAAAACCAGGACGAACGACAACCCGCTGTACCAGTATTCCGGGTTGCTCATCTCATGCAGGGTGTACATGGCGCCGATCAGAGGTGGTGTGAGCCAGCGGCCTGTTTTCCTGGACAGCGCCTCAGTCAGGAAGCCGAAGTAGAATAGATTCTCAACCGTGGAGGCAGGATTACCAAAGAGACGCTCCAGGCTGGCCCACAAAGCCGTGGCAAACTGGAGCTGACCCTGCAAGCCTTGCATCAGCAGTGGGATCATTGACATGCCACCCATCAAAAGAATCGCGGCAATGTCCCCTTTGATGCCACAGCTACGAAAACCCAATTCGGACAGGTCAAATCGCCTGTGGAGGTATACCAGGACGAGGACCACGATTCCAGCGGCGAACCGGTTCACCGGCCACCAGAGCAGGATGCCCACGATTGCCAGCGCTACCGGCACGAAAAACGCCGGTTGACGCACCACCTGCCAGCCCTTGGTGGTCACCAAAGGAACGACCAGGAACACCCCTCCATAGATAAGTAAGCTGAAGAGGATGATCTTGGTCGTAGACCCCGTCCATGCGTGCAGGTCGTAGCCGAGGATGAAAGGGAGCGTGCCATTGATCAGGACAGCCAGGATCATGAAAGCACCCCAGGCGAAGAGCGCCTGGCGTGGGCGTTGTTCAGGAGATATGCTCATCACAAAATCCTCCCGCACTCTGCTACGCTAGATTTATTTTCAATCTGTCAATTTGAGTGGGCTTCACCGAAGCCGTCCATCATGCGCCTTCACATTTCCTCTGGATTACGACCTTCACCACCCATGCATCTGCTCATATTTTCCATCATATTGGACATCATTCGAGACATAAGTTTCGGAATAGCTCGGGTGGCAATCGCGACTGCAATCCCGCCAGCAATCGCACCCAGTAACGCAGCGAGGATATAGCCGATTGATGCGGACCTTGACTGATCCATTTCTGACCTCCATAATAAGATAATAAGGTAGTTAAGCAACACCTGATAAGTACTTGCTTAGATCAGTATACAGATTTTTCATTCATGTTTCAATAGGGAAATCGACTGGCCTTGTTGCAGTTCGCGCACCCAGCTCGGATCCTCACTATAAACTTCTTAGCCTCTCGAGTTCCTGAGTACGAAGGTAGAGAGGGTCACATTCTGCAGGCAATGCCGGACCAATCCACCGTGTATGTGTGTATACATTCTTGAAGTAAGGTGGCAGGCTGTGCAGGCAACAACTGATACCGCCGTATGGATCGGATGACCCAAAAACCACGCGGCCAATCTGGTGCAGCAGGATCGCGCCAGCACACATCAGACAAGGTTCGAGCGTGGTGTAGAGAGTCATTTGTGAGCAGTCAGCCCGAACGTCGGGTGGAAGGTTGTGGAGGGCTTCGATCTCTGCATGCCGGGTTAAATCGACAACTGGCTGCCAGATGGTATTCATCCCCCTACCAATGATCTGGTCATCCAAAACAATCACCGCACCAATCGGCAGATCGCCGTTCTGCTCCGCCTCTTGGGCGAGGTGGATGGCTTGCCTGAGAAAGAAAAACTCATCCACTGACATATCTATGTCCCTTTCCAGGTGCAGCGCATTTCGAATATGTGTTGCACCTGGATAAACTGTCAAAAGAGATTAGCGTAAATTAGCGGACAAAATTCGCGCAGCCAAGTACTCTTGGCAGATTAGCGGTTAAACTTTAGAATGCTTGAACTGCGGTAAATACTCCTTGTGCTGCGCAAACAGCTCGTTGGTCATCGCGCGGATCTCACTCAGCGATAACACCGCGGCGGTCAGCGGGTCGTGGCAGATGGCGCGGTACACCATGGTCGGGTCGCCCGCCAGCGAGGCCTCGATCGCCATCTCCTCGATGCCGCTGGAGAGCTGGGTGAGCAGGGCACATTCGGGAGGCAGCGCCCCTACGTGCATGGGGTGAAAACCGGCGCGGTCGACGAGCACAGGCACCTCCACGCAGGCGCCCTGCGGCAGGTTGCTGACCAGATTCGTGTTTGGCACGTTGCCGTTAAACTTGAACGGCTCGCCGCCCTGCAGGGCATTGATGATATAAGCGGCATACTCTTGCTGGCGCTGCAAGTCCTCTTCGGTCAGCGACTCTGCCAGGCGCTGCTTGACCTGGTCCTTCCAGGTGGCTTCGTTGTACTGGTATTCCTTCAGGATGTAAGCGTACTCGCCCGGGTTCCAGCCCGTGCCGTCCTTACAGTATTTTTCGATCAGGTCGGGGCGCTTGCGGAACCACCAGTTGTACTCCGAGTTGTGCCCGCTCGACTCGGTCACGAAATATCCCAGCGCCAGGAACATCTCGTTGCGCACCTGCTCATGGTTATAGATCTGCGGGTTCTCCGTGACAGCCCTGTAGATCAGCGGGTAAGCGTCCTCCCCTTTCCACTTATACTCCAGGTACCAGGCCTGGTGGTTGATCCCCGCGCACAGATAGTCGATCTCTTCGAAGGGTGCGCCAATCCAGTATGACAGCATCTCCGCCGTGCCCTGCACCGAGTGGCACAGACCGGTGACGGGGATGAAGGTCTGCCGCTGAAGAGAAGCGCACAGCATCGCCATCGGGTTGGTGTAGTTCAGCAGTACTGCCTTGGGGCAGTATCTCTCCATGTCGCGCACGATGTCGAGCATGGGGTTGATGGTGCGCAGGAATCGGAAGATGCCCGAGGGGCCGCGCGTGTCGCCCACGTTGATGTCAACGCCGTACTTCTTGGGGATCTCGATGTCGTGCCGCCAGACTTCCGTGCTGCCCGCCAGGATGGTGGTGAGCACTACATCCGCGTCTTTGAGCGCCACGGCGCGGTCGAGTGTAGCTGTCACCTTCGCCGGGCGCTTCCCCACGGCAATCAGCTTTTCCACACCCTTCTTGGCCCATTCCAACCGCTCGGCGTC
>Ga0299915_10001223_pt1 | contig 19030 bp, 15 predicted proteins | sample RVTome_13_FD_200263 | JGI IMG/M metagenome (GOLD analysis project Ga0299915, IMG submission 200263) | Soil microbial communities from uranium-contaminated site in the Upper Colorado River Basin, Wyoming, United States - RVT92D227 (version 2) ... | reverse complement strand
AAGATGGCGGAGCCAATGCCAGCAACGGCACCTAAGAAACACTCGTTCCAGGAGGTGTTGGTGGCGTTTTCCACCATTGAGGCGTCGGATGACGACATACAGGCCATCGCCGATGCGGCCGCGAACGACTTCGCAGACGTGTTTTCGAAGGTCAAGGCAGAGAGGATGGTCCTCTACCCGTACGCCCATCTGAGCTCGAACCTTGCAGGTCCAAAGCTGGCCGTGGACGTCCTCAAGGCGACCGAGGCCGCAATCGCGCAGAGGGGCATCGAGGTCCACAGGTCGCCTTTCGGCTGGTACAAGGCTTTCGATATCAAGTGCAAGGGCCACCCACTGTCCGAGCTCTCGAGGGAGTTCAATGCTGAGAAGAAGATCACCAGGGAACAAGTCGTCGAGAAGATCGACAGCGAATTCTTCATACTGACACCTGAGGGCGAGGAATACCCCCTCGATCTCGAGAACATCGATTCCATGGGAATCCTCGACAAGTATCCGTCTCTCAAGACGTTCATCATTTCCGAGGAGATCGGGCGGTCCAAAGGCGAGGAGCCACCGTCGATAAAGGCCATGCAGAGACTGGAGCTGGTGGACTACGAGGAGGCGAGCGACAGAGGACATTTCCGGATGTTCCCCAAGGGGCATCTGGTATTCAGCCTGCTCGGCAAATGGGCCGAGTGGATCGCGCTCGAGAAGATAGGTGCGATCCAGATTGACACTCCGATTCTATACGACTGGTCCTACCCCGACATCAAGAGCCAGGGCATGTCGTTCCACGAAAGGCATTACACTCTCAAGACGGAGGAGAACAGGGAGTTCGTCCTCAGGTTCGCGGGTGACTTCGGGCTCTTCAGGATGATGAAGGGTGCCACCCTGAGCTATAGGCACCTCCCACTAAGGGTCTACGAATTCTCGAAGAGCTTCAGGCTCGAGCAGCGCGGAGAGCTTACCGGGCTCAAGAGGCTCAGAGCGTTCCACATGCCGGATGTCCACTGCTTCACCAAGGACCTCGACGAAGGGTGGAGCGAGTACATGCTGCTGTACAAGAACTATTCCGACCTCGCGGATGCCACCGGAGTGGAATACGCCGTCGCATTCAGGATCGTGAAGGAGTTCTACGACAAGTACAAGCAGAATCTAGTCGAGCTTCTGAAGCACTCCAAGAAGCCCGCACTGATAGAGGTCCTCTCAGGCATGAAGCACTACTGGGCCGTCAAACACGAGTTCCAGGGAATCGACGCCGTCGGCGGAGCCGTGCAGCTGAGCACTGTCCAGCTCGACGTTGAGGACGCGGAGAGGTACGGCATTCTGTATACGGACGCGGATGGCAAGAGGAAGGGGTGCATCATATGCCACTCCTCGATCGGCTCGATCGAGAGATGGATTTACGTGTTGCTGGAAGAGGCTCTGAAGCACGAGAAGCCGTCGCTTCCGTTCTGGCTCGCCCCGACACAGATCCGGCTGATTCCCGTCGGCACGGAATTCCTGTCCGACTGCGAGAAGATCGTCGGCCAGCTCGACGCCCGCGTGGACATAGACGACATGGACGACAAGGTCGGCAAGAAGATCAGGAACGCCGAGATGGAATGGATCAACATGATTGTCGTCGTTGGGCAGAAGGAGAGGGCGTCCGGCCAGTTCCCAGTCAGGCTCCGCAGCGGCGAGCAGAAGATGATGTCAATCGAGGAGCTCAAGACCGAAATCGGGAAACTGACTAAGGACTATCCGAAGGCGAAATTGCCCCTGCCCTTGATGCTTTCCAAGAGGCCAGCATTCAGAGGATGATCCTCGGCTTCACCTATTGTCCTCATCGCCCCATATGAACTTGTGCAGCTGAGGTAGAACGCGCACGTCGAGGTCCTCTTTCAAGACCTTCTCCGCGAGCGATCTGAGTTCTGTGCCCCCGACAGGAGTGAAGATTATCTCGCACTTCGCCTCGTATTCCTTCAGGACGTCCTTCGCATAGTTGTAGTCCGCCTCATCAGCGATGATGAACTTGAGCTGGTCCGTAGGACCGAGGAGCTCGATGTTCTTGAACCGCATCTTGTCGGCCTCACCGGACGATGGGCACTTGATGTCCATGCTGATCGTGAGATTCGCGTCGCACGGGAGCTCGTCCAACTGCATCGCGCCATTAGTCTCGAGCACCACCTGGTATCCCTGGTCCAACAGTCTCTCCAGAAGCTTAATCGCATCCTTCTGCGCGAGAGGTTCGCCTCCAGTGAGGCACACATGTCGGCACTTCAGCTTGGCGACCTTCGCCATGATCGCCTCGATTGTCATCTGCTCTCCTTTGTCGAATGCCTGCGGTGTGTCGCAGTACGTGCACCTCAGAGGGCAACCGGAAGTCCTTATGAAAGCGGTAGGCGCTCCTATGGTCAGGCCTTCACCCTGAAGAGACTTGAAGATCGAATATATCTTCACTGGATCACCTCGTATTCCAGCGGGTCCTTCACACCGGCCTTGGAGAACCCTTCGAGCCTGAGCAAGCACGAGTCGCATCGGCCGCAGGCCTTCGCCCCGCCCTTGTAGCAGCTCCATGTTAGTTCGAGTGGCACTTTCAGCCGGACCGCCTCTTTCACGATCTCCGCCTTGGACCTGGTCAGAATCGGCGCTTCCACAGTAACGCCGTCGCCCTCCTTGCCGGCCTTCGTGCCGACATCGAGGACCTTCTGGAACGCCGTGATGAACTCTGGGGTGCAGTCGGGGTAGCCGCTGAAATCGACGGAGTTCGCTGCGATGTAGACGGCCTGTGCGCCCCTACTCTCTGCGACCGAGGCTGCGATGCTGAGGAATATGATATTCCTTGATGGGACGTAAGTGCTTGGAATGCCCGTGCTGGCATGGTCGAGGCTCTCACGCTGAGGGATTGCCATGACCTTGGACGTCAGGGAGCTTTTCAGCAATTCTCCGATGTTGAGCGGGACCACGAGATGCTCTTTGACCCTGAAGTGCTTCGCAATCTTGCGGGCGCTGTTCAGCTCGCGCTTGTGCTTCTGCCCATAGTCGAAGGTCAGCGCGACTATCTCGTATCCCTTCTCGCTCGCGATGGCAAGGACCGTTGAGGAATCAAGGCCTCCAGAGAGAAGCACCACTGCCTCTGCCATCACAACACCTTACCTTTCAGAGCTTCGCGCCCGTCCAGGCGCCCTGCCCACGGCCCTCATCCACCCCTATCTCGATCATCCTTACGTTCTTGGGGAACTCGACCGTGTCAAGCATGCGCTTGAGGACGAACCCTGCGAGGGTTTCAGCGGATGTGACCTCTATGTCGAGAAAAATGCAGTCCGAGGCCGGCAACCTGAGCTCCTTGTCGGCGACCTTGTACAGGACATAGTCCTCGCTCACGGTCACCTTCGGGTCGCGCTTGGGTATGAGGACCCTGTGGTCGAGCTCCGAGGCGACCCCTCGCAGAAACTCCTTGACGCGGATGAAGTCCATTATCACGCCGTCGGGGCCGATGTCGCCCTCAATTATCGCGTTGATGGCGTAGTCGTGCCCGTGCAGCCGGCCGCACTTGCTGTGCATCGGGATAATGTGCGTGGCCGAGAACGTGATCTTCGACGACCAGCCGTTGATCTCAAGCCTCATACACGAAGGGATGGACTGGGGGGTATAAGAACTTCAGGCCTTCACGAGCCGCGGATATCCAAGCGAGGCCAAGCCAGCTGCTAGCAACACTGGATCTGCGAAATCCTTCTTGCCTCTCGATGTGTCGACGAACACTCGGTCCATGTTCACCACGGGCGCCCCGTAAGCCCTGCCGCCTCCGACGAAGTGCAGGGTTCTGAACATCAGGTTGCCCGACACGCCGTCCGGAGCTAGGACGAGCTCGCACTCCTTCACTGCGTCCTCGACGAGTATGGAGTAATGCGACGCCGCTCCACCATCTGCGCGAATCGAAGCGGCTATCTGCTCGCCCTCATCCAAACTGTGCCTGATCGCTTCGCTCCTGGGGGCGTCCTCGATACGCCCCTTGGATAGAACGCCTGTTCGAATGTCCCATCCCGTCGGCTCAAAGTACTTCACCGCCGCCCTAGCCAGCGTCAATCGCGACTGCATGTCCATTCCCTCGTCGATGCCCACGGGCGCAAGTAGGAACGGCCTGCCGCCGCGATCCTCGAGCACGGCTACGCGCATGACCTCCGGCAAGGAGAACGCCCGTTTCAGCTCGGTGAGAACGGCGGATGACGAGAGCGTTCCTCTCACGGCGGCGTCGATCTCCCCATCCCTGAGCGATGACACGAGCAGACTAGAGTCCCCGAATCCCGTCAGCGACAGCCTACAGGAATCCGACTCAATCTTCTCTCGAGTAGATGCCAGCAAGTTCCCAGTGAGTCCGATGCCGACACGTGCGCTAGAGGCGCATCCGCGCGACAGCAAGCCAGCGAGATCCAACAACAGACTGCCCCCGTCACAACTCGTCTTCAGTCATCTGGTCGAACGAGTAGTTCTCCCACTTGCGCACACCGAGGACTATCTCGAGCTCCTGCGGCGTGAGCAGTGGCTTGTCGTACATAGCGACGTCGTCGATCGCGATCCGGGGACAAGCCGTGGAGACGTAGGCATCGAACGGAAGAGAGCGGAGCTTATCGGGGTCGAACTTGTCCATGAGTATCAGGGCGGCGTCCTTGCGCTTCCATCTGAGCAGCTTCCTTAGCTCCTTCGCCCTCCTCATCCTCCTCTGTCCGACCTTCTCGCCCACGATGATCCCGAACACCCTCGCCTTGTCCGCTCGCTCTATGACCGCGTGGCGCTGCCTTAGGATCTTGTCTTTGATCTGGTCGATCTCCTTCGGCTCCTCGAGGTTGGGATCCAGGACCACGACCTTCTTGCCGGTCGCCAGGTGAACGCCGAGCGCGTGGAATGTCCCACTTCCTATCAAGAGGTAGCTGTTAATCTCCTTTGAGACGGCTTGAGCCGACGTGTAGTTGCATCCGAGTATCTCACCAGCATGGGATATCCGGCTGTCTCCCTCTCCGACCTTCGTCTTGATGCCCATGCTCTCCAGGCCCTCTATGACGTCGTCGAGTTCGGTCAGGTGCTGAGACGTCGCGAGAACGCCCACGGGCTCCTGGAGCATGCCAACGGACTTCTTCAGCTGGTCCATCACCGGCACCTTCGATCTCGCAGGCACGAATATGAGAGGCTTCGGGAACTTCAGGTTGGGAATCGGAGAATGCCCCACATTGACGATTGCATCGACGATGTCGAACAGCGAACTGGGAACATCGCACGCTCCGAAGCACGGCTCAGCGACAACCAGCACCTCTGCCCCCGACTTGTTCTCGAGGTCCTCGGCTATCTGATACGCCCGCTTCTTGAGTCCCTCCGGCACCTGCAGGGCGATTATCCGTGCTTTGATCCGCTTGATCTCCGAGATGGCGCTCGCGATGTCGATGTCGTACATTCGTGGACGTCCTTTCGTGTATGCCCCCGCAGCGCTTGGCTCGCACATGCTAGAGGCGCCAAGCTAGTAAAGGACACACTGGTAAAAAACATTGTGCGCGCGCAACGATGTTTCAGACGATTCAGGCGGCTGCGGCCGGCTTGCCCCTCTCGATCTCGATGTAGCACGGGGACGGCAACTTGATGGCCGCTCTCTTCAGGGCCAGCTTCGCCATGTCGAAGAACGCAGGGGTCGTCTCGAGGCTCATGATCCGCTGATCCGCCTTGACCCTCGCAGCAGTGCCAATGGGCTTCCCGAACGCATGCCTCATGCCATCGGATATACGGTCAGCGCCTGCACCCGTCGCGATCTTGTTCTCCCTGATCACGTTGTGCGGGTAGACCCTGATCTTGAGGTGGTAACTGGAATTGGGGATCTTCTTCGCAAGGAACCTGTTGGCCGATATACGGGCCGCCTCGAGCGCTATGTGCCTGATCTGACACTGCTCAACCACCCTCAGCGTCATCCTGACGCCATAATCCCCCTTGGTGCCATGCTCGAACTGGTTGATCCTGTTAGCAGGGACACCGCCCATGTACTCCCTGCGGCAGTATGCCTGTCCCTTGATCTCCCTGTACATGCTTCCTGGCTTGCGAGACATGATGCCACCAGAGGCCTTCTTTTTACCTCAGGTTTGCGGAGATAATGGTCGTCGTATTTAAACCTCACTGAGGCCGCGTTCGAGATCGTTCGCCTGCTGGCCACTGATTCCAGCAACGGCCAAACATTATCTACGATCATTTAGATAGGGAGAGCACATGGGCAGGAGACATGTGGCCAAGAGGGATGCCCGCGGGGTCGCCCGGGAGCGGATTGACCGTTTGTTTGACCTCGCTGAGAAGGAGGCGCTCGGGGGAAACGACAGCCGGTCGAAGAGGTATGTGTCCCTCGCGCTGCGTATCGGCGAGAGGCACAAGGTTCGGGCGGGGCACAAAAGGACCTATTGCTCTTCCTGTCACGGGTTCTTCGTCCCGCCGAGGAACGTCCGAGTCCGCGTCGGAAATGGGAGGGTGACGATGACTTGCTTGGCTTGTGGGCAAATCATGAGGTACCCTCTCGCCAGACCAGGGTGAGAAAGGACATGGACAAGCGCAAGATCCGCGAGCTCAGGACAAGGGCACAATCGCTCAAGGCGACGGTGTACGTAGGGAAGGATGGCATCTCCGAGAGCGTCGTGCAGGAGCTGTCCGCTCAGCTCGACAAGTTCAAGCTCGTCAAGGTGAAGCTGCAGCCGTCGTCCGAGATGGACCGGGACGAGGCGGGCAGGAAGCTCGCAGAGTCGACTCGTTCTGCGCTCGTCGAGGTTCGTGGAAGGACCGCTGTGCTGGCCAAGGACTGATTGCGCCAGATCCCGTGACCAGATTTTAAGTATCGGCATGGCAATGGCATGGAAAGGGAGCGGCCCAGGATGCTCGACGCCAAGTTCATACGAGACAATGAGGAGAAGGTCAGGAAAGCGCTCATGGACAGGCAGTACGACCTCTCCGTCCTCGAGAAATTCCTGGAACTGGACCGAAGCTGGCGCTCGCTGACCGAGGAAGGCAATGCCCTCCGCAAGAATCGGAACGAAGTGGCTGAGGAGATACCGAAGCTACCGAAGGAGAAGAAGGACGCCAAGATAGCCGACATGAGGACGATCGCAGACAGGATAAAGATCATCGACGCCTCCCTGAAGACCATCGAGAAGGACAGGGACGACCTCCTCCTGAACATCCCTAACGTCCCCGATCCTAGCGTGCCCATTGGCCTGCTCGATGTTGGGGACGTGGTCTTGCGCGCCTGGGGACAGAAGAGGGAATTCGATTTCAAGCCCTTGACGCACTGGGAGATCGGCGAGAAGCTGGACATCATCGACTTCGACAGAGGCGTGAAGGTCACCGGGACGGGATTCTACGTCCTGAAGGGATTCGGCGCGAGGCTCGAACGCGCGCTCATCAACTTCATGCTCGACCTGCACAACGAGCAGGGGTACAGGGAGGTGTTCCCGCCCGCAATCATCAACAGGAAGAGCTGCGTGGGCACCGGGCAACTCCCGAAGCTACAGGACGACATGTACTGGATCGAGAGGGACGACTTGTGGCTCAACCCGACCGCCGAGGTTCCCGTCACCAACCTCTACGCGGACGAGATCCTCTCCAAGAAGGACCTGCCGATCTACCACACGGCCTACCTGCCATCGTTCAGGCGCGAGGCGGGCAAGCACATAGAGACGAAGGGGATTGCGAGGGTGCACCAGTTCAACAAGGTAGAGCTCGTCAAGTTCGTCCTGCCCGAGACATCGCTCGCAGAGCTCGAGACGCTCCTCGCGGACGCCGAGGCAGTGGTCCAAGGGCTGAAGCTCCCCTACAGAATCAAGCACCTCTGCACGGGCAGCATCGGATTCCACTCGTCGAAGACCTACGACATAGAGGCCTACTCCCCGGGCATGGACCAGTGGCTGGAAGTTTCGTCTTGCAGCGACTTCAAGGATTTCCAGGCGAGGAGGGCCATGATCAAGTTCAGGCGCGAGCCTCACCTCAAGAGCGAATTCGTGCACACATTGAACGGCTCGGGCATCGCGCTTCCAAGGACGATGGTCGCGGTCCTGGAGAACTATCAGAACAAGGACGGGACCGTGACGGTCCCCGAGATCCTTCGACCGTACATGAAGGGCGCGGAGCTCATCCAGTAGGGTTGCCGGCCGCGACTTTTTTCTCACGTCTGAGAATCAGAGCTGATTGTCGCCTCTGCCCACTATATAACCTCAGGGACCGAATAGACACCCCTAGAGCGTGTCACCATGGAGACGAACAAGGATTTTGCGGTGCTGGTCGGCAGGGCGTTCCTGTATGAGCTGGACGCCGGCAACAAGGACGCGGCACTCGCATTCGGCAGGGCGTTCCTCCTCGCGCTCGGCATGAAGAGCCCTGAGGACCGCCAGAGGGGCCACATGGCGAACGGACGACAACACGGGGAGTTCGCTCTGGCCGAGAACTGAACGCACAGGGGCCGGAGACTGCCGACTAATCCTAGATATCCACGTTGTGGCCGCCTTTTCGCAGAATGGATTTCAAGAGCGACGGCGTGAAGACCGCCGTCACGAGTCCCATGAACACGACGACCGAATACACGTCCTGTCCTATGATCTCGTTCGAGAGTCCATAGTAGGCGATGACCAGCGCGATCTCCAGCCTCGGCACCATGCCCACGCCGACGGCCAAGGAGTCCATCTTGGACATCCCCGTGAGCAGGGCGGGGATACCGCAGCCCACGATCTTCGTCGCGACAGCCACTATCGTGAGGGCGATCCCGAACCCTATCGTGGCCCACATCTCGCCGAGGTCGACCACCACCCCGAGCGAGACGAAGAAGATGGGGACGAAGAGGGCCTCGAGGTACATAGTCCCCTTCCTGAAGCCGTCCCTCAGCACCGATCCCGAGAACGCCGTCCCAGCGACGAACGCCCCCACGATCGCGGATAGGCCGAGTATCTCGGAGACGTTCGCATACAGGAAGGCGATGGCGAGCGCGAGCACGAAACCGCTCATGGGCATCTTGCGCCTGTAACCGGAGATCTGGACGTTGAACACGAGTTTGGAGAGGAAGTGGGAACCCAGCCAACCCCCGGCCACCACGAACAGGGCCGCGACCACGATCAGGTACGAGATCTCGGCGACCTCGAACCCGCCCGTAGACGTCCCCTTTGAGATCGCGAGCACGACCATGCCGAGGATATCGTCGACGACGGCTGCGCCGACGATGGCGTATGTGACATCGGTCCCCATAAGGCCAATCTCGTTGAGCACGCTCGCGGTCACCGCGACGCTCGTGGCCACCATGGTCGCGCCGATGAATATGGCGTCCGCGCCGTAACCGAACAGGTCGGCTGTGATGTACCCCGCGCCCCAGGGCAATAGGACTCCGCCGACTGCGATGGCGATGGACCGCTTCGTGTATATCTCCTTCAGGTCGCACTCGAGCCCTATCATGAACAGGAGCACGATCGCGCCCAGCTGCGCGAGCATCTCGAGGGACGCGGGGAACCCGGAGACTCCGCCTTCCGTCGGGGCCTTGATGATGTTCAGCAGGCTCGGGCCTATCGCGACGCCTATGACTATGTAGGCGATGACCTTGGGCTGGCCGAACCTCGCGAACAAGAAGCTCGCGAATAGGGCGACCACAAGCAGGAACGTGAGTTCGAACCAGACCTCTCCCAGTAACTGGTCGAAGAAGCCTGCCACGTCAATCGCCATCTAGTATCGTCCAGCGCATGCTTCGTGCGGATTTATTTGTTTCTAGACTCACAGTCCATAGGCCCTCCCCTTCACGATCCAGAAGTCTATCAGGTCCCCGGTGTCCTTTGTGAGGAACCCCGTCGCGAACTCCCTGGGGACACCCTCGAGGTACACACCGAACTCGACCGCCCAGTTCCCCCAGTTCCTGCCGACGATCTTCCCCAAGGCGGGGATGTTCGGCGCGATGGCGATGGCACAGCTGAACCGCCTGTCTAGGGAGCCGACCGCGCCCAGCAGCCGTATCATCTTGGGCAGGCCTACCTCGAACAGGAGCTCGAACCTGAGGTAGAGGCCCGAGAAGAAGCTCGTCGGGAATGTGGGATAGGCGATCGGGTTGCTGGCCCTGCCGAGGTTGACTATGAACGTCGCGAGGCTGAATATGAGCCACCGGAGGAGCTCGACTATCGCATCGCCCGTGATGACGAACGAGGCCCTGAACCCCACGCCCGCGGATCCGGACGCGTCCCCGACCAGCACCTTGATGTAGAGCGTGATCTCGTGCACGATCTCCTTCACCAGCGAGAGCAGGTTCTCGATGAAGTTGATGATCACCCTCTTCATGAACAGCACCAGGAAGTCCAGCGAGGCCGTCACCTCCTGGAGCTGCGTCTGCATGAACGCCTGCTTGAACGCCTCGAATAGCGCCTTCGCTATGAAATCGGAGGTCGCGAGCAGCACGGGCGCGCCGTTCGAGCCTCCTTTGCTCCCCAGCTCGAAGACCCACCTCGGGCCCCCGTCCCAGCTCCTCTGGACGGTGCGCTCGTCGTTGACGGTATCCTTGAGCATCGGGGTGATGTCCACGGTCGCCCCGGCGGGGTCGAGCAGCACGATAGCATCCCCGTCGTTGAACGGGTCATCGGGGACGCCGTTGTCGATCGACGTCTCAGGGAACGAGACGACCAGCAGCCCGTTGGCTGGGATAGTTCCCTTGATCTGCACCGCGGTGTTCTTCCCATGGACCGTGGCCACGCTCCATCCATCCACGCACCTCGGCTCCGCCAGCGGGTTGTAGAGCTCCACCCACTCTCTGCCCGAGTCCTCGCCCCTCGGGTTCGACTCGAACTCGTTCACGACGATGTCGTCCGGGAACGGTGGGGAATACTTCAGCCTCAGACCGGCCTCGACGGACGCGGACAGCCCGAGGACGGGGATCGGTATGTTGGACAGGAACGCCCCCACGCCCGGTATCTTGGCCGTGCTGACCTCCGCGAGCTCGTAGGGTTCCACCTCGGGCATCGTGAGGTCCATGGCCCACGAGCGGCCCGTGATGTGGACCTCTACGAACCTGCGCATAATGTGCATCAGCGGGTCTATTCTCACTTCTACTGTGACTTTTTTCAGGACAATCGTTCCGTTGGCGAGCACGTCCCAGCTGCCGTCGCTCAGACGCGCTACCCTCACGCCGAAAGACATGCTCGGTCCGAACCTGTCCGTGCACACGATGATCCTGAGCATGTCATCCCCCGTCCTGTAGATCAGGTCCGGGACCAGAGTCTGGATGATGATCGTGAAGCCGAAGAGCGAGATACGGAGCTCTATCCTCCCGGTGATGTCGACGAAAGCCTTGACAGCCTTCGCGAGCGCGGAGTTCGCGATCTTCTGCACGAACTCCTGGAGGGTCTCGACGACCCTCTGCATGACTGCCGAGACGACCTTGATGATCTTGGTGGCGTAGCTCGCAAGTACCTCGAAGACGTCGGTCACGAACCTGTAGATCCGCTCAAGCCCGCTCTTGACCCAGCCGAACACGGGCTCCAGCTTGTCCCAGACCATGTCGCAGAATTTCCTCGCGGCCGCAATGGCGTCCGATAGGATCGTGTTGGAGGGGTTGTACTCGACGCCGTAGACTGGCCAAGCGCTGTGCACAACGACCGGGAACGACAGCTGGATCTTCACTTGGCTGGTGGATGATGGCCCGTCGTCGCCGTATGCTGACAGGACCGCGGAGTTGTCCGACTCAAGGTCGACATCGATCATGCCCAGTACCGAGACCCTCCACTGGGTCGTGTACGGTGTCGCGCTAGAGTTGGCCATCGACGTTAGGTGTATGTTCGGATAGGACGAGTCCGACCTGTCGTACTGCCAGGGACGCTGCACCTGAATCAGGATGGACTCAGCCGGGAACAGCGCCTCCAGCGAGCCATATCCCAGGTCGGGCTCGTACGGCACGGTCTGGAATCCGGGGTACCCGCCCGGCACGGACGACGTAACGCTCTCCTGGAGTATCCTGCCCGACAGCTCAGCGCTCTCCCTGTCCCCGTCCCAGAACTCGAAATCCGAGCCGAGGCACATATCCACGCTTTCCTTGAACGACGACAGCTCTCTCTGGGACAGCACCTGGGCCGATGTCTGCTGGAGCACACGCTCCGCGAACGCCCCAAGCCCTTCGAACTCCTCGGCGCCGAATATCAGCAGGCTGGCAACGGAGTCCACCGCTGGCCCCGCGAAGCCGTCGTCGAGCCTCGTGACGGACGAGTTCACCAGATATCTCAGCCGCTCCAGCTGCAGCCTAGAAAGTGAGGACAGCACGGAAGCCGCGGTCGCGCCAACGCCCCAATCTTCGTCGTGCTCGACATCGAACCGCACAAGGTCCTCGATCTGCTCCTCGACCGGGACCGCGAGGTCCGGTATGTATGCGTACCTAGCCGATGACACGACGGACGACGACACATCGGACCACACCGCACTGAGGAGCCCCTCGCCCTGCGCGAGCGCCTCGGAGTTCTCCCCGACGAATGTCCAGAACCGCCTCGAGAGCTCGTACTGCGCGCTGAAGAACGGCAGCGACCGCCACTCCCTGGAGATCGCCTCAGGGTCCAGGACGATCTCGACATCCCCTGCGCCAGATGCCAGCGCCTCGAACAGGCTCCTTCCGTCTGCGGGGTCGACGAACACGGCGTCTATCTCGAGCCTTGCGGCCGCAGCGAGGTCGAAGGCCAGCCGGGACATGCTGTCCTGCATGAGGGATGTGAAGCTCGTCTGGCACTCCTTGAAGGAGCCGTAGAACTCCGACCATGCTTCCGTCATCATGAGGTCGAACTGCGGGACGTCGACGGCCACGGTCACGTTCCCAACCCATACAGGGTACAAGTCCCCCGCGGCGTCCTCGACGAAGTACTGATTCTCTGGCACGGAAAGCCAGAAATCGCAGTCGCTGGAGAATATCCGTGAATACGCTGAAGGATCGGCGCCGACCATCTCGAGGGTGCGGGTCAGCCACGAGACGACGGCTGAGTGCGCTTTGTCCTCGCCCGTGAGGTAAGCCACCAGACTGTCGAGCTTGTCATCCAGGAAGTCAAGCACGTCCTTGACCGCGTCGAGAGCGCCCAGCCAGCCCATGTACTCCATGATCTTGACGAACAGCTGGTCCCCCAGGCCGTAGACCGCCTGCGCGACTATCGTTTCAGAGTCCAGCTCCAGCCTGGTCTTCCCCAGGAACCACAGGAACAGCTCCGACGGATCAAGGCTCCTGCACTTCTCGCTCATGAGCGCTGCAACGCCGAGGTCTCCGCCACCGCACACGGCAGCCACATCGGCCGCGAAGGATTCGTCGATAGACCTGAACAGCCGCGCCTGTTCCAGGAGCAGGCCCACGCCGACTGCGCGGTGCACGTCCTCCTCGGTCAGGATGCCTTCGGAGCCCAGGCCGGAGTACATCGGCTGGCCGTAGCCTTCGAGGACTCGCAGTTGCGCGAGCGTGGTCAGCATGTACGATACTAGACCGCCGAGGTCGGAGAGCTCCCCCTCCGACGCGGACTCGAATGCCCTGAGCTTCGATTCAAGGAACGGCAGCGCGGATATCACGGGCCTCAGGAACGAGGACTGCTTCACGAGCACAAGATCGCCCGACGAGACCTTCACGGTGAAATTGCCGACGGCGACGTAGTAGGGGTTCACAGTCCTCTCACCCATCTCCTCTGCCGAAGGGGCCACTTGCTTCTCGTAGTCCATGGAGGACCCCTCGACTGTCAGGTTCGCCGAGCTCACGGCGTCGGAGGGTATGACGTCGACAGTCTTCTTCTCGACCATGAAGAGGCCGCCCGTCCAGTTGTCCATTGCAACATCGAAGCGCTCGTCGGCCCTCGGGAAAGAAGCCGAGATGTAGTCCCGCATCCTGGTTGAGAAAGCGTCTGTGATCCTGCTCTCGTTCACCGGGAATTCGTCCCATGAAGAGACCACTTGTTGTGCGCTCGAGGCGCCCTTCAGGCTGAGCTCCTGCGATACGTCCGCGACGGCCTTGTCCATCGCGTCTAGCAGGCTCTGCCGTCTCTCCGCCTTAGTCCTGTCCAGCTCATTCTTGGCCAAGTAGCTCCCCGTGACCGCTGTCGCCATGAGAATGACCACGGCTATCACCGCGAAGGATACCTGTCCCGTCCTATCGACGCTCAGCCTGCGAGGCCGAGAGGGCCCATGCTCCGTCGACCCGTTTATCCGACCCATTGCCATCCCGAGCGATGGACCGGGAATTGCGTGGTAAATGGTTGCAGCTACATGCAGTATACACCGAGGCGCTGGACCGGACGCGCCCGATGTCATAATTAAATATGGCTGATGTGATTCAAGTTGCGGATGGGATGCGTTGGACGCTGAGGAGACCCTGCTCCTGATCTTCGTTGCCTTCCTGGCGGCGAAGATCGGTGGCGAGCTGATGGAGAGGGTGAAGCTCCCGTCCGTCATCGGCGAGCTGATAGCGGGCGTGATCCTCGGCCCCACCCTGCTCAATCTCATAACGGAAGAACACACATTCTTCGATGTCCTGGCCCAGCTCGGAGCCACATTCCTCTTGTTCTCGGTCGGCATGGAGACCAAACTATCCGAGCTGAAGCGTGTCGGGATGGTTGCCACATCCGTCGCAGCGCTCGGGGTTGTCGTGCCATTCGTGATGGGATACTACGTGTCCATTCTCCTGTTCGACAACTCCGTCGAAGCGATGTTCGTGGCAACTGCGCTCGTGGCCACCAGTGTGGGTATTACAGCTCGCGTGCTCGAGGACCTCGGCATGATCCATAGCAAAGAAGCGAAGATCATCCTGGGGGCAGCTATTATCGATGACATCCTCGGCATGATTGTGCTAACGCTCGTGAGCGGTGTCGCAGTGGGGGACTTGACGGCGCTCAAGGTGGCCATTGTGGTCGCGGAGGCAATCTGCTTCGTCGCGATAGTCACGATAATCGGGACCAGGGTGGTCAAGTACGCATCCGGGAAGAGGGATGTGCACTCTGACAAGACTGCAAACGGGACTTGGGCGATACACTACACCACGCGGGCCTTCAGGAGGGACAGCTGGTTCGAGAAGCTCAAGCAGCGGCAGGCCCCGTTCGTCATAATCCTGGTCGTGATCTTCGGCCTGTCCGCGATGGCCTCGTTTGTGGGGCTCGCTGCCATTATTGGCGCGTTCTTCGCTGGGCTGATATTCTCCGACACCAAAGACACATACGAGCTCGAGCACAAGTTCGAGCCGCTGAATGTTCTCCTGGTCCCGTTCTTCTTCGTTGTCATGGGTGCCAAGGTGGATTTCAGCGAATTCGCGAGCGTCGTCCCCATCGCAATTGTGATAACCGTCATAGCAATCCTTGGAAAGCTCGTGGGGTGCGGGCTCGGGGCGATAAGGCATGGCGAGAGGACGGCGTTGATAGTGGGTGCAGGCATGGTGCCGAGGGGAGAGGTGGGCATCGTGGTCGCGATGATCGGCCTGAACATGGGCACGATCCATCAGTCGGCCTACTCGGTCATTGTCCTGATGTCCATAGCGACCACGCTCTACACGCCGTTCCTGATAAGAACCATCATAAAGGCGGAGGCGAAGCACAAAGCGAAGTCACCCTTCACTCGACGCTTTCGCCCATGATCCTCAGGAAGTCCTCCAGGTGCTTCGACAGCGCCTCGTTATCGGTGTACCCGCACGCTGACAGGTCCGGGGCGGCGAGGAGCGCGGTCTTGCCGTCGCTTATCACGTCAGTCGCAATGAGCGCCTTGCGTCTGATGACCCGGACTCCTTGAGGAGCCTTCACGAATGGGCTTGTGATTATGGTCACTTTGACTCCCCGGGAGACGGCATTCGAGATCCTCCTTCCCAGCCTCGAGCGGACCTGGGAGAGCGAGGGGGACGACATGACGAATGTGTAGGTCGATTTGTCCATCATCTCGCCTATCTTGTCGAGGACACGATCCCTTCCCATGATCGTGTAGACCAGCTGAGGAACGCCCCTCTCCGACAGAACGTCCTTGACTGCGGAGAGCTTCGAGAAGGCATCCTCTATGTCCCCGACGAGCTTCTTCGACAACTCGGCAGGGTCGACCGGCATGAACGTGCGGGGCCGCCCTGGCATCTCCTTGGCGAATCCCTTCTGAGCTAGCGACTCCATCACCTTGTACGCACTTGTTCTGGGAATCTGTGATATTTCAGCTACTAAATTGGCAGATGACGAGCCTAGAGCTACAAGCGCGACATACGCCCGGGATTCGTACTCAGACAGGCCGAATCTGGAGAGCGTACCAGCCAGCTGCAAGTACTGCTCGCGGAGCTCCTCGACGTCGCCCCCTATCATTTTCACCATCTTCTTGAGGTCCATGTGTAGCGTAATGAGCTACAAAACCTTTAAATGATTGCCTGAAGATTCAGGCCTAGGATGCGATTCTCATGCTGACCAGAGATAGCACCGTTCCGAAGGGGCTTCCGAAGAAGACCGAGAGCCTCTGCCCCGAATGTCTTGCGATCATACCTGCGACCATTCGCGAGGAGAATGGCAAGGTCGTCATGGAGAAGACGTGCCCGAAGCACGGCGGCTTCAAGGATGTTGTCTGGTCCGACGTCGACATGTACCTCAGGGCCGAGAAGTGGGCGAAGGACGGTGTGGGCGTGGAGAACCCTCTCGTGACGGACGCCACTGTCTGTCCGCGCGATTGCGGCCTATGCAACCTGCACCTCAGCCACACCGGCCTGGCGAACGTCGACCTCACCAACAGATGCAACCTGCGCTGCCCGATCTGCTTCGCCAACGCGAACCAGGCTGGTTACGTGTTCGAACCCGACTACGACACCGTCGTGAAGATGCTCAAGACGCTCAGAGACCAGAGGCCCGTCCCGACGCCCGCGGTGCAGTTCTCCGGCGGCGAGCCGACGATCTACCCGAGGTTCATCGATGTCATCAGGGCGGCCAAGGAGATGGGGTTCGCCCAGGTCCAGGCCGCGACGAACGGGATCGTGTTCGCGAAGGACATCGACTTCCTGCAGAAGGCGAGCGACGCGGGGCTGAACACGATCTACCTGCAGTTCGACGGCCTTAGATCCGAGATCTACAAGCGGGCCAGAGGGGTCGATCTCCTGGACACGAAGATCAAGGTCATCGAGAACTGTCGGAAGGTGAAGAACCACCCCTCGATAGTGTTCGTCCCGACCGTGGTGAAGGGCGTCAACGATGACCAAGTCTGGCCCATACTCCACTACGCGCTAGAGAACATGGATGTCGTGCGCGGGGTGAACTACCAACCAGTCGCGTTCACAGGCAGGATAAGCAACGAAGACCTCGCGAAGGGGAGGTACACTATCCCCGACCTCGCGAAGGACATCGAGAAGCAGTCGGGCGGGAAGATCAAGACGACCGACTGGTACCCGGTGCCGGTCGTGGCTTCGATCTCCGAGCTTTGGGTAGCGCTCTACGGAGACCCGAAGATAACCCTGACAACGCACGCGCACTGCGGCATGGCGACTTACTTGTTCGTCAAGGACGCGGACAACGTCATACCCGTCACGAGGTTCGTCGACGTCGATAACCTGTTCTCAGAGCTGTACGAGCTCGCGAAGAAGACCGAGGGCAAGAGGATCAAGATGATGTCCAAGCTCAAGGCATTCAGCCTCCTGAGGAAGTACCTGAAGAAGGACGAGCTCCCGGAGGACATGAGCCAAACGCAGTTCCTGAGGTCGCTCAAGGGGATCCTCTCCGAGGAGACCAAGACCGAGCTCTCCAAGTTCAGCTGGAGGATGATGTACATCGGGTCGATGCACTTCATGGACTCATACAACTACGACATCGAGCGCGTCAAGAGGTGCATGATACACTACACGACGCCCGACGGCAGGATCATTCCGTTCTGTGCTTACAACTCCGGCCCGGTCTTCAGGACCGAGGTCGAGAAGAAGTTCTCGGTGCCGATAGCCGAGTGGAGAAAGAAGCACGGCGAAGAGTACACGTGAGTTGGTGCTTATGGGCAAGGATCTGGACGATCTCGAAGTAGACATAACAAGATGCATGCATTGCGGAGCCTGCGTTGGCTCCTGTCCCGTGAACGCTATATACCTCAACGAGGTGGTGCTGGAGTTCAACGACGACTGCACCATGTGCAGGCGCTGCATCAAGGTCTGCCCTGTCGGCGCGATTCACCTTGCGGGGGAGAAGTAGATGCAGGAATACGATGCAGTCATAGTCGGTGCCGGACCAGCTGGCTCGATGACGGCCAAGTGGGCCGCGAAGAACGGCGCGAGGGTCCTGATGATAGAGAAGCGTCAGGAGATCGGCTCCCCGGTAAGGTGCGGTGAGGGCATATCGCGAGGCTGGCTCGAGGGCGTCGGCGTGAAGCTCGACCAGAAGAGCATCGCCCGCGAGGTGAAGGGCGCGAGGATCGTCGCCCCGAACGGCAAGCCGTTCTACCTATCCGAGAAGATGGCCGGGAACGAGGTCGGCATAGTCATCGACCGCATATTCTTCGACAAGCTGCTCGCGAGGGACGCCGTCGAGGCTGGCGCGGACCTGCAGCTGAAGACCTCTGCGGTCAAGCTGCTCAAGAACGGCGACAAGGTCACCGGAGTGAAGGTCAAGTCGTTCGGGAAGACCTGGGACATCAAGGCCGGGTGCGTCGTCGGCGCGGACGGCTTCGAGTCGCAGGTCGGCCGCTGGGCGGGCATCAATACTTCGCTCGCGCCGAGGGACATCACCAGCTGCTTCCAGTACAGGCTCACGAACATCAAGCACGAGCCGGACTACTGCGAATTCGTCCTCGGGAGCAAGGCTCCTGGAGGGTACATCTGGATATTCCCCAAGGACGAGAAGACCGCGAACGTCGGCATAGGCATGCAGCTCACTAAGCTGAAGGACAGGGGAGACGTCAAGAAGTACCTCGACAAGTTCATCGAGAACGACCCGCGACTGAAGAAGGGCAAGGCGATCGAGATGGTCAGCGGAGCCGTCTCGATCTGTGCCCCCATAGACAAGACGATAGGCGACGGAGTCCTGCTCGTCGGTGACGCCGCGAGACAGATAGACCCGATCACAGGCGGGGGCATCTCGAACAGCTGCAAGGCGGGCAAAGTCGC
>Ga0299915_10001222_pt1 | contig 19037 bp, 21 predicted proteins | sample RVTome_13_FD_200263 | JGI IMG/M metagenome (GOLD analysis project Ga0299915, IMG submission 200263) | Soil microbial communities from uranium-contaminated site in the Upper Colorado River Basin, Wyoming, United States - RVT92D227 (version 2) ... | reverse complement strand
CTGGTCTTCGAGGTCCTTTTGGAGGGTTTCATCAACATAGATAATCCCTTTAACCCTCATTCCCTGTTTGTAATCAATCGGAATTTCTATCTTTGTTTCATCAATCCTTCTGATCTTCTCTGAATCCATGCACATCCTTTCTTTTATCCGGCTCTGTTTTAGATGACTATTAATTATAGCGGATATGGTATTTTCGCGGATTTAAATTCTGTGCAGATTTATCGGAACAGAATTTACCTCGGAGTCCCGATGGATATCGGGACGAGAATGAGCGAAAATATTATATCCGCTAAATACCTCCCGGAATTCATCTATATGGGCTGATACATTATTGAGAACGCGAAGGCGTGGCAAGCTCATCGTTATATCATATATCAAAAATGACATCTATTTCCCACGAATCATTCATCTTTTCTATTCTCAGCTTGTGATAGGTGGCTGCCTTAATGAGCAGTTTCCCTTCATGACGTCCCGCATCAAATTCCTCACCGGATATCGAAGCTGTAAGCTTGAAAGCTTCCTCCCCACCAATCCCTCCGCCTCGGGGAGAGAGGCTAAGGGAGGGGGTAAATTCAGTAAAAATGATTTTTTTGCCTATAAAACCATATGCATCAAAATGGAAAATCAGCTCATTCAGCCATGAAACAAGCAGTCCATCAAGAGAATGACTCTCGACTGATACAGACATGGTTTCTTTTTCTTTTATTGAGGTAAGGTTTGTAATGAGGCTGTACATGCCGATTGCAGCATTAATAAAAACCTCGTTTCTGCTTTTTCCGAAAGCTGTTAATCCGACATCTCCTGATATATCAAGGACTTTAAACTTCTCCATGAAAAAAGCATATCATCGACCGGAGGCTGAGTCAATACAGGAAAAAGAACGCCCCTCTTCTGAAAAAGAGGGGCGGGGGGAGATTTTATAAACCTGTTAACTTAATTCTTTTTATCTTTTGATCCCTGTTCCGGCGCTGCTTTTGGTTCTCCTGTTTGCTCAGGTTTTTCCTTCTTCTCTTCGCCAAGGGAAAGCTTCGAGACCGCATCTTTATTTATCTCAACCTTATAAGTTTTTTTCAGGTCTTCGATATAGGTGTCAAAAAACTCTTTCTGTCTTTCCGCTGAAAGACGCTGTAACAGTGCGTGCTGAATTTTATCGAATTCAACCGGTTTCCCCATCTTCTTGTCCGTTACCTTGATAATATGGTATCCGAACTTTGTCTTCACGGGACCGCTGATTTCTCCAGGTTTCAGCTTTGCTGCTGCTGATTCAAATTCCGGCACTATCTGGCCTGCAGAGAAAAACCCGAGGTCCCCGCCATTTTTTGCAGAACCGGGGTCAATCGAAAATTTCTTTGCAAGGGCTGCGAAATCCTCACCTTTCTTCAGCCTTTCCTGTATCTTTTTTGCCTCATCTTCGGTCTTTACAAGGATATGGCTGGCCCTGATCTGGCTGACAGATGCGAGTTCCTCTTTATGTTTTTCATAATAATCTTTTACATCCTTTTCTGTAACCTTTGTCTTTTCCTCTATCTCTTTTTCAAGGAGTTGGCTTATGAGTGTAAGCTTTTTGAATTCTTCGACCTTGCTCTGGAATTCAGCGTTTTTATCAAGTCCCTTTTTTAATGCCTCCTGATACAGAAGTTCTTTCTTTATCAGCTCGTCAAGAAACTTCTCTTTCCCCGCACTGTCTGCAAACAGTTTCTGCGCAAAATCAGGCAGGTTCTTGAGCTCTCTTTCCATGTCAGCCTGTGTGATTTTTGTATTTCCAACCTTTGCAAGATAAGGCCCTTTCTGTTCTCCCTTTTTTGCGCATGCAGTAAAAGCAAAAAGGAGCGGTATTGTTAATAAAAAAACTAAAACCTTTCTCATGTACTCCTCCTGTTCAATGAATTTTACTTTTATAGCATAAGAGACATTCTTTTTGACACATAAAAATTTTTGTGATAGAGTAACGGAATTTACAGGTCTCATTATGGTTTGGAAGAAATCGCATAAGTTATTCAAAAAGGCCTATGAACTTATCCCGGGTGGGGTCAACAGCCCTGTGCGGGCATTCAGGGCTGTCGGAGGGAACCCGGTATTTATAGAACGGGCAAAGGGTTCAAAGATATATGATGTCGACGGCAATGTCTATATAGATTATGTCCTTTCCTGGGGCCCTCTGATACTCGGGCATACCCATCCAAAAGTTGTAAACTCACTCAAAAAGGCGATAGAAAGAGGAACGAGCTACGGAGCTCCTACCTCTCTTGAAATCGAACTTGCAGAACTGGTATTGAAAGCCTATCCGTCAATGGACAAGGTAAGGATGGTTAACTCGGGCACAGAGGCAACAATGAGCGCAATCAGGGTTGCACGAGGGTTTACGGGAAGGGACAAAATAATAAAATTTGAGGGATGTTATCACGGGCATGCGGACGGGCTGCTTGTCAAAGCCGGTTCTGGAGCGACTACCTTTGGAGTGCCGGACAGTCCGGGTGTGCCGAAATCATATGCAAAGAATACTATAACGCTTCCGTTCAATGACATAAATGCACTCAGAACAGTCATTAGAAACGAATGGAAATCCCTTGCGTGTGTCATAATCGAGCCGGTTGTCGGGAACATCGGCTGCGTACTCCCGAAGCCAGGTTTTCTCGAGTCACTGAGGAAGCTGACAAAAGACCACGGTATCGTTCTTATATTTGATGAGGTTATGACCGGGTTCAGGGTATCATATGGCGGAGCACAGCAGTATTTCGGAATTAAACCCGACATGACTTGCCTGGGTAAAGTCATTGGTGGCGGTCTGCCTGTCGGTGCATACGGCGGGAAAAAGGACATCATGGCAATAGTCTCACCGGAAGGGCCTGTTTATCAGGCAGGCACCCTGTCAGGTAATCCCCTTGCGATGACAGCAGGCATAGAGACCCTGAAGATACTTTCGAAAAAAGACACATATAAGAAACTCGAAAGCACGGCTGCCCTGTTGGAGAAAGGACTCACAGATGCGGCTAAAAAAGCCGGGGTAGGGACAAGATTTTACAGGGCAGGAACGATGTTCTGCACCTACTTTACGGATACAGATGTTGTCGACTACGGAACGGCAAAGACTTCCGATACAGCAAGGTTCTCAAAGTTTTTTTCGGGGATGCTCAAAAGGGGCATATATATGGCTCCTTCGCAGTTTGAGGCCGGATTTATATCTCTCGCCCATACCCGGAAGGACATAGAGAAAACAGTAAAAGCTGCATACGAATCATTCCTGGAAATCAGATAATCAATTATCAAGAACCAAACACCAGATAAGCACCAATAACCAATAATCCAATTATCAAATTATCCAAATCAGATTTTTATCTGTCTGGATATTGTAATTTGGTATTAATTATTTTAGTCCGGGTCTGTGCTACAATTTAACCAAGGGAAACGATATGGGCCTTTTTAATTTTAAGGAATTTATGAAGGCATGGGTTGTCGGGCTGAATCTCGTTATATCTACCTTTGTCGGTCTTGCACTGGGGTATGGTCTCGATTACCTTATGGAGAGGTGGTTCGGCTGGCATACAAAACCTTGGCTGACTATCATTTTTCTGTTTGTCGGGATCATTGCAGGTTTTAAGGACCTGATAATGATGGCCAGGAAGTCAGACAATGATTCAAATTAAAAGAATTTATAAACAGGGGATCTTCATCCTCCTTCCGCTGGCAGCTATTGCAGCACTCGTTGAGTGGAAGAAGCTCCCAATAAGCATTCTCGTCGGAGGAATCCTCGGTCTTGCAAACCTTAAAGGACTTGCATGGGGCTTAAAGGATTTTGCCACTTCAGCCAGGCCGAGCGGAAAGGTAATTTTTCTCAGTCTTGTCAGATTTTTCATTCTTGCCTTCATCCTCACTATTCTTGTAATAGAAAAACTGGTAAATCCCGTGGGAATACTTATAGGATTCACAGTTGTCTTTGCTTTGGTCATAAAAGAGGGGTTGCGCATTGCCAAAGAGTCTTCAGAGAAAAGCATCCCTGATGACGTAAAACAATAAGCTGAGATCAGTTACTGCAATAAGGGCCGTTGTGCGGACATCGGCTGCCTTTCATGATTACGGAACACTGCATCCCTGATAAAGAAGGCAGGGGGAAATGGCATATCCAGAGAATCAGATCAGGTCTTTTATCAAAAGACATTCCCCTGCTGATCCTCTCGACTATTCTTTTCTCCAGATGGAGACAGCAATTGCCTTCTTTCATACAATCGACACCCATGTCATCCCTTCTGCAGCCTATTTATTGAGAACCCTGATTGCTTTTTTGTCGTCTACCGATTTGAAGACACAGTATGACAGCTTGCCTGTTCCTGCAGTCGCGTATATATAGATAATATCAATTCCTGCATCTGCTATCTTCTTTGCCACCTGCTGAAGCGAACCAACCTTATTCGGCAATTCCACCATAACCACATCCTCTTCCTCTATCACAGCCTTTAAAGGAGCAAGAGCTTTTTTTGTTTTTGCATTGCTCTCAGTAACAGCCATGAAATATGCCTTGCGATCCATCTCATATGCACATATCGCAGAAATATCAACCTTTGCGCCAGCAATTGCAGAACTTATCTCTGAAAGCAGGCCGGCTTTATTCGGCATGGTAATATTCAGTTGTTTTACTCTCTTTGCCTTTGCCATTTTATACCCCCGGAATTGAATTTCTTTAATTTATTGTACACCAAGGAAGAAAGACCTATCAAATGAAGGGCATTTACCAGATTTTCAGCGAGATTAAGCACAGAGGCAAAGTCATCATGCTGTCTTTTATGGTTAATGTAGAATAACAGCTAAACCAATCTCCTGTTGATCAGGGGTTCCAGGGATGCGACAATTTTTTCTAATGTCTTAAGACGTTCTTTCATGGGCTGACCCGGAACCTCTTCCTTGTTTTATAAAATCAGGTATGTTTATATATAAATTATGTATAAATATTATCAAGGAGGCTTATAATGGACCCTCAGGAGCTGTTGAAGCAAGCACAATTGCTTCTCGTTGACGGGAAAGATGAAGAGAGCATCAAGGCTTTTACGAAAGCCCTGGAAGGTGGAGCAGACCCATACATTTCATATCTGAGCCGCGGTGTTGCCTGCGTCAAGATAAAGGATGTTGACAATGCAATCAATGATTTCAGTAAGGCTATCAGTGCGAACAGTCAAAGTGCAAGAGCGTATTTCTATCGTGGCATGGCATACATGATGAGGGTGGAATTTGAGAATGCAGTTGCAGATTTTACCATCGCACTGGAACTCAAGCCTGGTTACGGTATGGCCAAGTTCTCAAGAGGGGTCTCCTATGCAAGACTCGGCAGAATTGATGAGGCATCAGAAGATATGCTGGCTGTCATGCCGCAGATGGAAGAGAACATCCAGAGCTTTGCCGATACCTATGGCATTGTAAGGACCGAGATGTGGAAGGTCATGGCGCAGATGTCAGGAGAAACAAGGATGCCAACCCTGGAATTGAATGAAAAAAATATGGATACCCTGAAGAAATGGCTTGAAGAGGCATAAAGGCATTATTATTCCTGTTTCATTCCTGGCTGATAAGACAGCCTGTTCTTCCCTGAGATTTTGTCCCATTCATTGTAAGACCTGTCAATATCGGTCATGCAAATTCCGGGTCGTCTTGAATTGAAAAACAATGTCTGAACCTCTTTAAGAAGGCTGACGGCAGATTAGAGGTGCTCGGACACAGGGCTGTCTTAAGGGTTAATCAGGGCGATTCTATCGTTATTGAAACTCCCGGAGGAGGGGGATACGGGAATCCCGGGAATAGCTTCAATACAGAATGAAGATAGACAAATATTTAAACGGTATTTAGGACTTTCAGGGCCCTGAGCCTGTTCGGATGCTTGAGTTTCCTCATGGCTTTCGCCTCTATCTGCCGAACCCTTTCACGGGTGATGGACATACGTTTCCCTACTTCTTCGAGGGTGTGATCCCTGTCAGCTCCGATACCGAATCTCATCCTTATTACTTCCTCTTCTCTCGGTGTAAGTGTATGCAGAATTTCCAGTATCTGCTCAGTTACCTTGTTCTTTTCCATGTCAGAGTATGGAGAAGGCGTATTGCTGTCACCGATAAAATCTTCAAGAGTTGCCTCCTCATCGCCTATGGCGGTTTGAAGAGCTACAGGATCCTGCATCGCCCTGAATACATCTTCAACTTTCCTCGTGGGGACCCCCAGTTTTTCAGCAATTTCTTCTGTACGGGGTTCCCTTCCAAAGTATGTTATCAGCTCTCTTGATGCCCTGGTAATCTTGTTGCAGAGTTCCATTACATGGACAGGCACTCTAATGGTTTTTGTCTGATCAATGATCGCCCTTGTAATCGACTGCCGTATCCACCATGTCGCATAGGTACTGAACTTGAAACCTCTTTTATAGTCAAACTTGTCTATCGCTTTCATGAGGCCGATATTTCCTTCCTGAATGAGATCAAGCAGGGAAAGACCTCTTCCAAGATAATGTTTGGCGATATTTACTACCAGTCTGAGGTTGTGGGTTATTAATGTGTTCTTCGCCTGATCAACAAGAGCCCTTGCCCTTGTAATTCTTTCATATTTCGCTTTCAGTTCACCAGATTTTAATCCTACCTCTGTTTCAATCCGTTTACGCACACCCTGAACTTCTTTCATGATATTCACGGATTTAAGAGTATTGACTTCTTTTTCCTTTTTTTCGTTTACGAATCGTTTCACGTCTTTAAAGGTTCCGTTTCGTCTAAGCTTTCTCTCTGCGTTCCTTAAGTCCATTATGAGATTATCAAGTATCTCCAGGCTTTTTCTCAGTGCTTCTTCTGCTTTTTCTTCCCGCGTTTGAAACAAATCCTCGTATTTTTCGTTTTCTAAATAACTCCTGATGTTCTTATAGAGAGGCAATACGGTAACTGTTTTCCTGAGGATTTTGTTGCCCTGTTCTATGCTCCTTGCAAGTTCTCCTTCTTCATCCCTGGACAGCACCGAAATATCTCCCATGGAGCGGAAATATGCCTGAACAAGGTCTTCTGTTTTTCCATCACTTTCCGGCTCCTCCTCCTCTGAGGCATCTTCCTCTTCAGTTTCTAACGCTGGTTCCTGACCTTCTACAACTTTAATACCCATATCCTGGAGAAGATCCAGGAGGTCTTCTAATTCGTCCTGTGAAATAAATCCCGATGGGAAGGCCTCATGTATATCATTGTAAGAAAGCACCCCGCGCCTCTTGCCTAAATCTATGATCTCTTCGAAAACATCCCATTCTTTCATGGCCTTAAATACCTCTTTTTAAAAAGTCTTCTCCCATGTTGATCTTATGTCTTTCAGTTTGAGGTATCGCACAGTATGCCTCATAACCAATAAACACCTCCTCAGGATTAAGGTGGTTCATTTTATCCATTCGGTTCAGTTTCGTCTGTCGTATAAAATCCTTCACTGAAATAATAATTTGCAATATTCATACCACCGTACCCATATGACACCGCCTTCTTGGAATGGTCTTATTTTTATTTTATTAAATATCTATATAAAATAATATGCAATTACTGTACCACAATTCTGTTATATTTTCCGAGTCCTTTTAAGTGGAAAAAATTTTGGCTATGTTGATCTGTCAGACACCGTGCTTTTACAGCAGGGCATTGCATTCAAAGAAGAAATAAAAGAATTGTCACTGAGAAAAAACTGTTACAAAAAATTAGTTTTTGTTCTCGACATTATGTAATTTGTTTCCTATGAGCATGTAAATCCAGTCACATTCTGCTATTATGATGCTGCATATTCATTATAAATGAGTAATTTTAGTCAGTTCTGGAATAAATCCGTGCTTAGATAACGCTCTCCGGTGCTCGGCAAAATCACAACGATATGTTTTCCTGCATTTTCGGGCTGCCTGGCGATTTGAAGGGCAGCCCAGACAGCTGCACCTGAGGAAATACCGCACAAAATCCCCTCAACTTTCGCTACGGATCTCGCAGTTTCAAATGCATGTTCGTTCGTTACAGTTACGATTTCGTCAATGATATTGGTATTTAAAACTTTTGGAATGAAGCCAGCACCTATCCCCTGAATCTTATGGGGGCCGGACTTACCACCTGATAGTACCGGAGAATCGGCAGGTTCAACGGCAACCGCCCTAAAGGACGGTTTACGTTCCTTGATTACTTCTGAAATCCCTGTTATAGTCCCGCCTGTTCCAACTCCTGAAACAAGGATATCGATATTTCCGCCGGTATCGCGCCAGATTTCCTCTGCAGTTGTTTTTCGGTGGATCTCAGGATTTGCCGGGTTACTGAACTGGTCTGGCATAAAGGCATTTGCTGTCTGCGAGAGTATCTCTCCAGCCTTGTTGATAGCCCCTTTCATCCCTTCACTTCCCTGCGTCAGCACTATCTCTGCGCCCAGGTGCTTGAGAAGCTTTCTTCGTTCAATACTCATGGTTTCGGGCATGGTCAGGATCAGACGGTATTTCCTTGTCGCACAAACAAAGGCAAGAGCTATTCCCGTATTTCCACTGGTTGGCTCGACGACAACCGTATCAGATTTAATAAGGCCCTGTTCTTCTGCTGCCTTTATCATGGCAAGGCCAATACGGTCTTTGACGCTTCCCAGGGGGTTTTTGAATTCCAGTTTTGCCAGAATTGTCGCACCAAGTCCTTTCGTAATCCAGTTCAGCCTGACCAGGGGAGTAAAGCCTATAGTCCGGGTAATATCGTGATAAATCTCTGACATAATTATTTCTCCCTTCTGCTCATAGTCCTTAGTCGATTCTTCATCAGTTTTCAGAAAAACAAGAGTTCTATTTATAGACCAGTTCAGGTTTTTTCATAAAAACTTTTGTATCAGGCGGTACAGAACTCGTAATCCATACATTTCCTCCGATTACCGAACGGGCACCAATAAGGGCCTCACCCCCAAGTATAGTCACACCGGCATAGATTACCACGTCATCTTCAATGGTCGGATGACGTTTCTCATTCCTGAGCCGTTCCACGGCGTCTTTGGGCAAGGACAGGGCACCGAGTGTGACTCCCTGATAGATCCTTACGCGGTCACCGATCTTCGTTGTCTCTCCTATCACTACCCCTGTTCCGTGATCTATAAAAAAGCTTTCTCCTATCTGAGCCCCCGGGTGGATGTCAATTCCTGTCATACTATGGGCATATTCTGTCATGATTCGGGGTATCAGCGATACATCCTGCCCGTGAAGCTGGTGCGCTAAACGGTAGACAGTAATGGCAAAGAGGCCCGGATAACTGAATATGATTTCATCATAGCTCTTTGCTGCCGGATCTCCCTCATGGGCAGCACGAATATCCTTGGCGAGGAGTTTTCTCAATCGGGGAAGCTCTTTTATGAAATTTACCGTGATTTCCTGCCCCCGCTCCTCGCAGTTTACGCAAGACATATTATGTCGACGGCATTCGTGACGCATTGCCAGCGTGATCTGTTCAGACAGCAACTCAAATAAAGCTGTTATTTCCTGTCCGAAAAAATAAATCAGGTTGACCTTGTCGATACGAGTCTGAGCAAAGTAACCCGGATAGAGAATTCGACAGGCCATCTGTATGATCTCTATGACAGCTTCCTTTGATGGCAAAGGCTCCAGATCTACATGATCGAAACACTCCTCTGTGTTGCATGAAAGCACAAGTTGTTCAACAATATCCGGTATTTCTTCACGGAACCTTTTAATTTTTTCCATTTTGATTTTACACTGTTCAAGCTTGGATTTATCCATGGCGGGCTTTACCTCTCTACGGTATTGGTTTGCACCTTCATAGGTGTTTTATATACAACTTTCACTTTTTTAATTGTAGCTCATTCTGATACCTGCTACAAGGGAGCAACCCGGCAATATTTCAACAGTTGATTTTCCTGAAACCGTATGATAGGTTGTTAATATTTTGAACTGCGCTTAAATAGAGTCTGTTTATAAATTATGACTTATATAATCTGTCATTCCCCGACTTGATCGGGGAATCCAGTGTTTTCAATAGGTTCTGGATTGTCCGGTCAAGCCGGACAATGACAAAATACGACTTTATGGACAGACTATAATTATACGCAGACTATCACCCCAGGCGATCCGCTGAGGTGGGAAAGCCTGCGGCTGCAAGGTTTATCATGAATTTTTCATGTATGTGATAAATTCAGGCTTTACGGTGGCCAATCACATATCGGAAAGGGTGCAACCCATAAGGATCCTTACCCGGCAGTTACCATCTGTGTCAACAGATTTGTAATCGGAATAGTTTACCGAACCGCCACAATACGGAGTTTCACATACGAGATCAGAAAAGACCTCAACAGTATCTCCCGGTTTTATGTCAAACATGTAGTTGCGTTTCAATATAGTGCAATCACCGTTATTTTTCTTGTACCAAAGGGTAACGATCGTGAGATTTTTTACTACTACGCCGTCTTTCTTACAAGAGTCTTCTCCTGTTTCAGCAAATAATGGCAATTCCCAGAGAACAAAGATAATCAGAATAGTAAACATCAGGGTATATGGTATTCTATGCATATTTACAATTTATCAATCATGACGGGCTTTGTCAAATAATAAATAGAACATATATAAATTCGGAGTTGAAGGGAGTCCTTTGCATCCATCTCCCCGTATCTTTAATTTTTCCTTTTCAATATAATATTTTATAAGTAGCTGTAAATATATGAAGGAAAGGCGACGCTATAAGAGATTTATCGTTGATATCCTCGATATCAATAGCAGTATGATCTTTGCTAAAAATGTAAAAATTCACGATATCAGCCTCGGCGGAGTTGCTTTAAGGGTTGACAAGAGATTAAATATAGGCAGCGAATATGGAATGAAAATAGAGGGCAAGGGGAAAGTTTTATCCCTGAAAGGTATTGTTATATGGTCTTTTTTGAGTGAGAGTCTGATAGACACATACGGTAACGCTATCCCGGTGTACAGAGCCGGATTGCAATTTACTAATGTCACAAATGATATGAAGAGTGAAATTGAGAGTTTCATAGATGATCATAAGAAAGATCTCGGTAAGCAGGTGGATATATCTAGTATCAGAGGTACCAGATTACATTTGAGGTTCAAGATAGAAGCTCCTGAAAAAGCTATTCTGAGTTTTCATGAGAGTTATAAAGTAAAAAAGATCGGGCTTGGTGGAATGCTCGTAGAGAGTGATCATGCACTGGAAATCGAACATAAATTTCCCATGGAAATTGCCTTTACTGAAGATAAAGCGATTGAATTTCTTGGAAGGGTTGCATCATGTTATGAGGTTAAAAACAGGGATACGCATCGTTATCATGTTGGAGTAGAATATTTGGATATTTCAGAGAGAAACAAGGTTGTTCTGCATGAATTTGTCCGTTTACTTGACAATATGGATCAATGGCCTTCCTCTGTATGAAGGTCTGGTTAGGTTTCTTTCAGTATCATTATTATCTAGGAGCTTATCAATTAAGTGAACAACTGTTCTTTGGAATCGATACTATTTGACAGTGAGCATTAAAGCTATCAGCATTAAAACCAGAGGGTCAGCAGAGAAGGTCATAACCGTAAAATATAAAAACGGGAAGACCGGTAAAGTTGAGACTTGCAAGCTCAATGAGCTTATCTGTTCAAATAAAATAAAGCAGTTCCTTCGCTCTGAAGGATGGGTTACTCTTGGTGTTGATCCTGTAAGGGAAAATGAGGAAGGTTGTAATGTTGCAGAAAGGCCGCAGATTCGGAAGAAATCCCGACAGAAACTCTGATCTTTAATTCTTCTTGTAAATTCTCCTTATAAGCTTCATCTTTAAAGAAATTTTCAGCTGATTTCAACCAATACGGTGATATTCACTGATTCTTCATATTCTCTTCATCATTTCTTCACAAGTTTTCATATATCCTAAAATCAAGAACACAAATGAGAAGGAGGCGACAATATGAAAAAACTTATAACAGTATTGACAGTAATAACAGTTCTTGTATTTACAATTGTAGTTTATGCACATGGTCCAGGCCGGTCAGGTGAAGACTATCTCTGTCCAGGTCATGGCCACGGCGTGCATATGATGGGTCCCGGTTATAAAGGCCATATGATGGGACAGGCAGGTGGGTTTGGCCAGAAGTTGCTGGATGAAACTGCTGATTTAAGAAGACAACTGCACAACAAAAAGTTTGAATATTTTGAAGCAAAACGTAATCCTGAGACAACATACGGAACCATTGCAAAGCTCGAAAAGGATATTCATAAACTTCAGGCAAAGATACATGAAAAAGCACAGGGCAGGGCATACGGAAAATTTGGCGGATACGGTTGTATGTAGATTTCATGAAAGCAGGATGTTCTCACTTTCCCTCCAGACAGCCAGATCCCCCTCTGGCTGTTATCTCCTATCTTTCTTAAGGCAGTCAGTTCTCCTTCTGGCTGCCTTATTTTATTCTTCTTTTAAATCGATATTTCGTCCTTGTATAGCCACAAAAAGGTAAAACTTGATGTGAACTCCATTGAATAGCAAATGTCTTACAACGGTGCTGCTGATAAAGCTTTTTCTGCGCATATGACTACTTATATTGCATTTTTCGGGTTAAAGGAAATCCACTTCTCCTTGATAAACTCCTCTATTCGAACTATGCAGATATCTTTTCAAAAACCAACTCCTGTTTATAAGAAAGGTGAAGGTCTGCCCCTCGGACCACCGAGGAGAATGGAGAGAATGTTCTTGCTGTTGTTATACTCTGAGCGTTGCGATGAGCCTTTTTGGATTGAGAAGAAGGTCAATCGCATCTATAGGCGACCTGACAAAAATCCGTGATGCTGCAAGAGCTTCAGTGGAACAACCCTCTACCAGGCAGACGGAAATTCCTAATCCCGCAGCTTTGAGCATTCTGGTGTCATTATTGCCGTTACCCAGGGCTACGACCGTGTTTGCTCCCAGCTCCATAACATATCTCTCTTTCTGAAGCACATGCCCCTCTCCTTCAAGTACTTGGAGAACGCAGCTTACCCCTTCGAGTTCATACTTTGCCCTCCCGAACGTATCCGATGTAAGTACATGTATCCTGAGATTGTTTGAGAGTTCATTGAGTTTTTCTCTCACTCCGGGTAACACCCTCCCATCCTCAGAAAGAGTACCCGAAAAGTCGGTAACGAAATGTTCCAGCTCAAGAAGTCCAAATCCTGGTATATCGACATTAATCATGATTTTTCAAGAATATTTTACCAGTTTTATCCTGGAAACGCACAAAATATATAGAAAATATCTATCTTGAGAGAGAAAATTGTTCCGTTGAAATACTCTCAACAGAGGATGAAAACAGGGGAAAATTCCTTCACAGGGAAATTGCTGTATTTCTTAAACTGACAGCAGGATAATCGGTTTTCTTTCTTATCTTCTCCTGCTGTCGAGCAGAATAATCCGATATTTATATTTCTACGCGCGTCATAACCCCGTGCAATTTGTGCGAAGGAAGATTATAGAATTGAACGAATGTCGGGGTCAGTCTCTTGATGGCTGAAAATGTTTTCCAGACCACATTCTCTGTGACTAGATCCTCCAGACCGTAAAATATAGTCTGTTCAGAGATACCCGCTTCTCTCAGTATTTCCTCAATATCAGGGACTTCCATATACCCCATCTGTATCTCGAAAATCCTTAAACCAGGGCTTAGTTCTTCTTTGAAATATCCGGTTACTCCAAACGGGTCTTCACGTTTTATTATCGAAACAATAATATTGTCATCATAAATGATGCTGTTTATGAACATGCTCCGGATAATATAGGGAGGGATTTCGTTCGGGTCTTTTAGAAAGAAAAGCGCGGTTCCCTTTATCCTGTTCATGCTTTTATATGCAAGATTGAATCTTTCAATAAACTCTTCGAGTGGAACAATTTTCAGCGACCTGTAAAGCCTCTTCTGTCCCTGTGTATAGATCACGATGATCAAAAGCGGGAGAATCCCGATGATGATTGACCAGTATCCTCCATGAGGTATCTTATAGACATTCGATAAAAGAAAAACTATGTCGACAAAGGTTATCAGCAATGAAATGAAGGCTTTTAAGGTATTGCCTTTTCTATAGAAAATCCAGATCATCATCATCCCTGTCAGCGTCATCGTACCTGTCACTGCAAGACCATATGCGGCAGCGAGCCGGTGTGATTCCCTGAACTCAATCATGATAAACAATACTGATATGAGGAGGAACCAGTTTACCATGCCTATGTATATCTGAGACCTTAATTCTTTGGACGTATAATCAATTTTAAACAGCGGCATGATGTGCGTGGTTATGCCCTGATAGACGATCGAAAACATCCCGCTGATCATCGCCTGAGAAGCTATGACAGTAGCAATAATGCTGAGAATAAGAAAAGGAATATAAAGGAAATCCGCCTGATGGTATATCATTTCAAAGAGTACATAGTTTGCATCCGGATGTTCAGTGAGGTATGCTCCCTGTCCGAGGTAATTCAGTGTGAGCGCAGCAAAGACAAAATACCAAGCTCTTATAATAGGGTCCCGGCCCAGATGTCCCATATCCGCATACAATGCTTCACCTCCGGTGGCACAGAGGATGACTTCGGAAAGCACAAAGAAACCGGTAATCCCATTTTCCAGGAGGAATTGAACGGCATAATAGGGATTTAAGGCATTGATAACAGACGGCGCACGGCTTATCGACAGGATGCCCGAAACTGCTAATACTATAAACCATAATAACATCAAAGGGCCGAACGATCTGGCAACCTTTTCTGTCCCTTTTTTCTGGAAGTAAAATAATACTATGGCAATTACCCCTGCCATAAGTATTAGGAATTCCTGTCTTGTGCTCTTAAGGCCGGGTATCAGTAGCACCCCTTCAACGGCACTGAGGATGCTTATGGCGGGAGTAATTACGCCGTCCCCGATCAGCATGGATATCCCGATGAAAGAGAGGAAGGTGACAAATGTAACCTGCCTTCCTGACTTGAGCAGGGGGACAAGAATCTCCTTTAGGACAATGGTTCCGCCTTCACCCCTTTTCCCGAGGCTCATGGCAAGCCAGGCATATTCAACTGTTACAAGAGTCACTAGAGTCCAGACGATCAGGGAAAGGACCCCTATGACATGTGCTTCTGTCGGCCTGGTAAGGAGAAAGACAACGGTCAGGGTATAGATGGGACTTGTGCCGATATCCCCAAAGACAAGCCCAAGGGATTTTATGATGCCCTTTACAGGGGATTCCCTGTTCAACATGTTTCCTCCTTTGAAGGCAAAGGAGGAGAAATAAAAAAACCGCCGGCAACGCAGCGGTAAAAATCTCTGTCCATTGCCCTTCCAAATGCCTACGAGGTTAGCTGTCGGGCTCGGGCTTGGAAGTGCCCTATCCTTAAGGGAATACGCCCCTCGATTGGGTCCCCCGCATCCATCTCTGAATGGATCTCGGCTGCTATTTAATTTTAACTGTAATACGGACTAACGGTTTTGTCAAGAGTTATAAAATAGGGCATGAAATATACCGGCAGCTTTACTCTGTCTTATTCTACTGAATACTGATTAGGTGAATTCGGATACCCTATTCTCAATTACTACAAAAAAACTGATATATTATAATGCGGCGTTTAAGAGCTTTAGTGATCTGATTCTACTTGGATGTCTGAGTTTTCTTATGGCTCTAAACTCTATCTGCCTTACCCTTTCACGTGTGACAGAAAGATGTCTTCCTACTTCTTCGAGAGTATGGTTTTTATTAATCCCTATACCAAATCTCATTCTTATAACCTTCTCTTCCCTTGGAGTTAAGGTGTGCAGAATCTTCAGTATCTGCTCCGTGATCTTATTTCTTTCTGTATCGGAGTATGGGGAGGGACTATTCTTATCACTGATAAAATCCTCAATTGTTGTGCCCTCATTACCAACGGGAGTTTGAAGAGCTATCGGGTCCTGTACTGACCTGAATACTTCTTCGATTTTTCCTGTTGATACTTCCAATCTCTCAGCAATTTCTTCTTTACTCGGTTCTCTTCCACTCTGGGACATAAGTTCTCTGGAAGCCTTAGTAACCTTGTTATAAAATTCCATCATATGTACAGGAACTCTGATAGTCTTTGTCTGATCCATTAATGCTCTTGTTGTTCCCTGTCTTATCCACCATGTTGCATAGGTGCTGAATTTGAATCCCATTTTATAGTCGAACTTATCTATAGCCCTCATAAGACCGATATTACCTTCCTGAATGAGATCAAGCAAGGAAAGACCTCTTCCTATATAATTCTTCGCAACATTCACTACCAATCTCAGGTTGTGAGTTATTAATGCATCCTTTGCTTCGTTGACAAGGGTCCTTGCCCTGGTTATCCTGTCCCACTTAGCTTTCAATTCATCAATCTTTATTCCAACCTCTGATTCAGCTTGTTTATATTCATTCTGAACTTCCTTTGCAATGGCATTAAGTTGTATAGGATTGATATCTTGGTTCTTTTTTTTGTGTATTAATTTTTTTAAACCTTTTAATGTCCCATATCTTGCAACCTTTCTATCTGCTACTTCTATTTTTATCATAAGATCGTCAAGGACTTTCATGCTCATTTCAAGCGCTTCATCTGTTTTTTCTTCCTCTGAATTATTCAATTCCTCTTCATCTTTGCCATCTAAATGTGCTTTGAGTTTCTTGTATAAAGGTAATGCTGTCACTATCCCTTCAATAATCTCCTTTCCTTCTTCCAAGCTCTTCGCAATCTCTATTTCTTCATTCCTTTTAAGTATTGAAATATTCCCCATCGAGTGGAAATATGTCTGAACAATGTCTTCTGTCTTTTCATACCCTTCTTCCTCTTCCTCTAAACCTTCTTCCTCGTCAGTGCACTGTTCCTGATTATCTATAACTTTAACCCCAATATCTTGTAAAAGATCCATAAAGTCTGATAGTTCTCCAGGCGAAACAAACTCTGAAGGAAAAGCATCATTTATCTCATCATAAGTAAGCGTTCCACGCCTCTTACCTAAATCTATGAGCTCATCAACAATATCCCATTCTCTCAAATATAACTCCTTAAAATTAAATCTATTACATTTTTTTACTCATAAGATAATCGTCAAACCAAGCTTCCACCACTTTATAGACTACATCATGCTCCCTTGCAGTTTCCTTTACTTTGATAGCAACATCGTCACCTTTTTTTGCGTGCTCTATATTCTTATTTTCAATCTGCATAGATTCTATCTTCTGTGCAAAGTCTGTAGTGTGGCCTTTAATGTGAATGATGTCTCCTACCGCCAGTTCACCTTCAAGGGCTAATACTGCCACTCCTATCTTATCATAGTAATGGTTAACAATCCCTATCATTTCTTTCTTCATGTTTCCCCCCTTAAGGAAAGAGAAATTCTCTAATAAACACCCTCAGTATAGATGAGGTATAAGCGAGTGGTGATTTAAGCATCAATCATCTATTCTCACTTTTATAGCTCTACTATCAAGGAAAACACTTTATTTGTCAAATTTTAAGGCAGCAAAAAGCAAGGGTACGCTATTTTGTTGATTTCTGTTTACAATCTACGACATTTTGATCATTTTGTGAATTGCATGTTTCAGAAAGTTATTGTTAATTTTCCCAAAATAACAAAGTCTGTTAACAAACGGTTAACAAAAGTGTTTAAACTCCCTGTCAACCCTTGAAACTTGAAGGTTCTCATCTAACTGCCTAAAATTAAGTCATACAAAATATACAATAAAATCAATATATTATCAGTGCAATGCTGGATTTCCTCTCTATAAGTTTTTCTCGATCTCTATAACCCACACTCTATCAAGGATCTCTCTTAGTAATATGTTAAGAAGCCTATCTACATTCCTGCATTTACTTGCTCTGCGATGGCTATATGTATTTGATTAGATAGAGATAAAAAAAAGTTATGATCTAAGAGGAGTTACTAAGACGGCTATAAGTAAGGATACATGACTGTCATTGCCCGACTTGATCGGGCAATCCAGAGAAAGGCACTGGATTCACCGGTCAAGCCGGAGAATGACAAACAGACGAAACTATGTCGCCATACTAACGACCGCATTAGTAAGTTTACTATACGCTGACTGATTGGCAAGTCTTATTTTTGTAATATAGAAAAATGACGGAAATATGACTTAAAACCTGAAGTATGAACTGATCACCCTTCCCTCTTTGTCAAAAACTACCTTTGCGACAAAGTGGTCTCCTGCCCGGAAAGAGTACGCAAGCTCACGCCAGATGACGGTTGTCCTGTCGTTTTCCCGTATGACATCCGCATAAGGGTACTGGGCAAAATACAGGAAATTCTTCACAACCCTGGTTTCCCGTGAACGTTCCGCAAAAGGGTCTTTATTTGCAGTCGAGTATGTTTCCTGAATACATATTCTCTGTGAAAACAGATCAGCAAATCCCACTTTTATCTCATCACCGGATTTTACTACAAACCACCACCTGAGAAAATCATTCGGCAAAGGACACACCTTATAGGTATTTTCATCAAGTTTCTCTCTTAAAAAATCCGTTGTCTTTCCGTGAATATAATACCGGCCGCCCGTGTAAGCAATGAAGATAAATATTGTCGAAAGCGCAATAACTGAAGCTTTCCTATTGATCTTTTTGCATAGAATTGCAGATATGATGAGGCCAAGAGTTACATACGGATCGATAATAAAAAGCAGGTCAAGAGAATATTGATGCCAGTCAAGGGGAGAGAGGATTCTTGTCCCGTATTGGGTAGTAAGGTCCATAAGGAGATGAACAGTGTAAGCCAAAAAGGCGAGAAAGGAACTATAAAGAAAGTTTTTTCCCCTTCCAAATATAAGTCCTATGATAATCGGAACAATGAAAAGGGCCAGGATGCCGTGTGTTATTCCTCTGTGGTATCTGAGAAACACGTCAGCACCCCACAATCGTGTTATATAATCGAAATCAGGTGCAAGTGACGAAAGGAGCAGAACCCAGAAAGCCGAGTGTTTCCTGAATCCCAGGTTGAAGATTGCGGTACCTGCAAGTCCATGGGTGATAGGATCCATTACAGTTCCTTTTTACTCAAAAGAATTCCTCAAAGCCCTATTTCTGGGTTACAATAT
>Ga0299915_10001220_pt1 | contig 19049 bp, 16 predicted proteins | sample RVTome_13_FD_200263 | JGI IMG/M metagenome (GOLD analysis project Ga0299915, IMG submission 200263) | Soil microbial communities from uranium-contaminated site in the Upper Colorado River Basin, Wyoming, United States - RVT92D227 (version 2) ... | reverse complement strand
TACATACCGCACCGGGTATGCTCGTCGCTCGCGCCTTGCCAGCGGGCCTGGGGGCCGCAGCAAAATGTACATGTTATTCATGCGCAGACCCTTAGCGCCGAAAGTTCGGCAACCCAACCGGCAGGATGAGCGTGCAGCCCGAGATTGGACATCTGCGGCGAAAGTTCCGTGAGGGCAGAGCCAGGCTGTTTTCAGCGGAAGCCCGCAGGGCTCCGTGCCTCGAACTCCTGGAGGCGCACACCTCCCTGGTCGACGGTGTGGTGAGTGAGATCTACGAGATCTCCTGCGACCAGGCCGGGCGGCGGGCGGAGCGCCGGCCCGGATCCGGGCTCGCCATTGCGGCTACCGGAGGGTACGGGAGGCGGGAACTCAGCCCGTACTCCGATGTGGACATCGCTTTCATCCCTCTGGAAGAGAACGATCCTTGGGTTGAAGCAGCGGTTCACGCGGCATTCCAGCTGGTAATGGATGTCTTCCTGTCCTTTCGCGAAATCCATGTGGGCTATTCCTACCGCCCGGTCGCCGAGATGCCGACCTGGGACCTGCCGACGCGCACGGCCCTGTTGGATGCACGCCATATCTGTGGCGAGCGCAGGCTCACTGAACAGCTGGCGAAGACATTGCGGCGGCATCTGTCGCCGCTGGATCTGGTCCTCGAATTCAACACGCAGGCCGAGCGGCAGCGACAGCTCCCCTCCGGCACTCCGTATCTTGTGGAGCCGAATCTAAAGGAGGGTGCGGGCTCGCTGCGGGATCTGCATCGCGCGCGTTGGATATTCAAGCTGCTGCTGAACGTCGATGATGCGGGGCTGTTTAGCGCCTTGCGTTCGCGGCAATGCTTCCCAGCGCAGGGCCTGGATCATGTGCAGCTCGCAGCCGAGTGGTTCTGGCGCGCCAGAAACTGGCTCCACCTGACGGCAAGGAAGCACAGCGATGTATTGATCACCAACTATCAGGACCGGCTCGCCCGCGAAACAGGAGCGCGGTCGGCGCAGGATTGGCTGCTCGATCATTTCGCCCATGCCGAAACGCTGAGGCGCTTCCGGGACGCCGCGATTCGCCAGGCGCTGGCCGGGCCGCTGGAGTTCGGTGACGTAATGCTGGAAAAGGGCGCATTCAGCCTCCGCAACGATGCCGCCGCAAGCACGGCGCCCACCCGGGTTTTCCACCTGGCGCAGCACTATGGGCTCCCTGTGGCAATGAGCACGATGCAAGCCCTCGAAGACGCTTGTACCAATGCGCTGACGGCCGCGGAGCCTTTGCCGGAAGAAAGCTGGGCTTTTCTCAGTATTCTCAGGGAAGGGAAGCAGGTGGCGTTGACCCTGCGGGCCATGGTTCAGTGCGGCCTCCTGGACCGTTTTGTGGAGGGTTTCTCCAGGACCATGCGCTACGCACCGTCGGATCCGGCGCATCGCTATACGGTCGGGGAACACTCACTGCGGATGGTGGAGCACCTGGAGGACCTGCTTAACGGGCGCGATCCATCGGCGGCACGCTTTTCCGATCTCATCGCCCAGTGCAGCCATTTCGACATGCTCTGTCTGGCCGCGCTGGTTCACGATGCCGGCAAGATGTCGCCGGGCGCCGATCACTGTGAGATTGCGGCCGCCATCGCCGCTCGGGTCGCGGAAAGGTTGAAGCTGGCGCCCGAGAAGCGCGAAATGCTCCACCTGCTGGTGCGGCATCACATTCTGCTCGTGCGGACCTCGCGCCTGCAGGACCTGAAGTCGGCGAGCGTCATCCAAGATGTCTCCGGAAAGGTCCGAACGGCCGATGTCCTGAGACACCTGCATGTATTCACTTACGCCGACACGCGCGCCGTGGCAGAAAACAACTGGACTTCCATGGACAACCGGGATCTGGAAGATCTGTATCGAAGAGTTCAGGATTACCTGAGCGGCGAGGTGGTGGCGGCATCCTCCTCGGATGCCGTCGAGCAGCGCCTGGGGAGTATCCGTCGCAGGCTGGCGCGGTTCAAGAGTCCCGAGGGTGAAGCTGTACTGGAGCACTGTTCCCGAATGCCTGCCAGCTATCTGCTCAACACCTCGGTGGATGAAATCGCCCTCCACGTCCGACTCGTGCAACGTCTGGAAAAGGAACGGGTTATCCTGGATTCGTACAACCGTCCGGGCGAGACTTACACGGAACTTACGGTCTGCACGTATGATGATCCCCAACCGGGAATGCTGGCGCGAATAGCCGGGGCCCTCTACGGCTGCGGCGTCGACATATATAAGGCGCAGGTTTACACCATGGCAACGCTACCACCCGTGGTGTTGGACATGCTGTGGGTGAGTGCGTCCGGCGTCCAGATCTCGGAAAACCGTGCGCGGCGCATCGATGCTGCGTTGAAGGATGTCCTGACGGGAACAGTGGGTGTGGAAGAATTTCTGCGCAAAGCCGGCAAGCAGCCGCCGTCGGGCGTCCCGCTGGACGGCATCGACCTGCGCAACGATCTGTCGGAAGAGCACACGGTCGTGCACGTCATTGCCCGCGACTTGCAGGGATTGCTTTATTTGATGACCCGGGCGCTCTCCCGCTGCGGCCTGAGCATCCACTCGGCTCGCGTTGCGACCTGGAATGCGCGCGCCGAGAATAACTTTTATGTCACGCCGATCACAGGGGGGCAAATCCCGGCTGCCGACCTGAACGCCTGGGAAGAGCAGATCACGCGCGCCCTGTGCGGCATGGAGTAATCCGCGCCTTGAAGGGACTTGATGGCGGCACAGAAGGAAATCGGCGCCGGATCCGGGCGCGCCCGCACATTTCACCGGATTTGGCAGCGAGGCGGCGCAGCAGACCCGGGGGGGCGCGCCGGCCGCGGCAGTAAAAGGCCCGTAAGGGGTGCATGCTGCGCCCGCAGAGGGTGCCCTGCATGAAATCACTACGCCAGCTGGCCGAGCGCACTCTTGCGCCTGATGCGGCCCTCCGGGCGCTCGAGGACTTTGCCGACCAGGCCGGCGCGCTGCCGGAAGAGTTTATGGTCCATATCGGCAACCTGATGGTGTTGTCTCCGCCGATGCTCGGCACACTGCGCAGGTATCCGGAATGGCTGACCTGGCTGCACCGGCGGCATGATCTGCCGGAGGAGCCTGCGGATTTCATGGACCGCATCCGCGTGCGCATGCGACGGGAATACCTCGACATCGCCTTTTGCGACATCGCCGGGACCGCGTCATTCGAGGACACGGTCCGGCGGCTGAGCGACCTGGCCGACGCGGTGGTCAGCCAGGCGTTGGAATACTGCTGGCAGGAATTGCTGCGCGCTGAAAGGCGGATCGAACCGCGGCCGCCGGAGGGATTTGCGGTCTTCGCCCTCGGAAAGCTGGGCGGGCGCGAGCTCAACTACAGCTCCGACCTCGACCTGCTTTTTTGTTGCCGGACGTGTGATGACAAGGAGGAGCAGAGGTTTTATACACGCCTGGGCGAGCTCCTGGTCCGAATATTGTCGCAGGCGGGGCCGGACGGTTTTCTCTATCGCATCGATCTGCGCCTCCGTCCTTATGGCGATACCGGGCCGCTCGTGCCGACGCTCGACAGCCTGATTACATACTACGAGTCCTGGGGAGAGGCGTGGGAGCGGCAGGCGTTGATCAAGGCGAGGCAGGTGGCGGGCGATCGCGGGCTGGGGCGGAATTTTGGTGCCTTCGTCGGGCGGTATGTGTTCGGTCGCACAATGGAGGACGGATCACTCGAAGAGCTGAAACGGGTCAAGCACCGGGCGGAGAAGGAATATGCCCGGCCGGACCAGAAGATCCACATCAAGCAGGGTCCGGGTGGGATTCGGGATATTGAGTTCTATGTCCAGTATCACCAGTTGATTGCGGGAAGCAAAAGCGAAGCGGCCCGCGCGCCGGCTACCCTGGATGCACTGGAGTCACTCAGCCGGGAGAAGGTGCTCCTCGAGGGCGAGCTTTCACAGCTTTCGCTCGCCTATCGGCTGCTGCGCACGGTGGAGCACCGCCTGCAGCTCCGCGCGCTGACGCCGCAGCCGGTCATTCCAGATCAGCCGCGCGAGCTGGAATCGCTGGCGCGCGGCCTTGGATTCGGGAGTGCGGCTCAGGCCCCTGGCGATACCTTCCTGTCCTTGCTGGGTGCTCACCGCACCCGGGTGCGCGCAATTGTCGAGCGCATCTACCTGACACCGGGGTATCTGCGGTTATGCGAAAAGGAAGAGGAACTGGCGCAGCTGCTGACGGAACGTATACCCAGAGATCGCGCCCGGCAGCTGCTCGGCGCCTATGGATTTCAGGATCCGGACAAGGCATGGCGGAACATCCGGCTGATGGCCCTGGGCCCGGACGGCAGGATGCTCCCTCCGGCCGAACGCCGGGCGTTCCTCGGGTTCGTCTTTCCGCTTCTGGAAGTATTGCGGGATACGCTGGATCCCGATCAGGCGCTGCACAGACTGGAGAGCTTCGCATCGGCAACCGGCAACCGTGTCTCGTTCCTGCGGGCGTTGATCGCGCGGCGGCCGCACCTGGCGCGCCTCTCCAATCTACTGGCGTTCAGCAACCTGAGCCACCACATCCTGGTGCGGCATCCGGAGTACTTCGATACGCTCGCCCGCGGCATTCACCTTCATGAGGGACGCTCCATGGATGCGATGCATGAAGAGCTGTCCTCCCGGTTCGGAGCGTCGCCGCGCGATGATGCCCGGACCGACGTTGTGCGGCGCTTCCGCCAGCGCGAGATGATCCGCATCGCATATCGGGACTTGGCAGGCCTGGCGGACTCGCTGGAGATCAGCGCAGAGCTCAGCGATCTGGCCGAGGCGTGCCTGCGAGCGGCTGCCAACTTCACCCGGCCTGCGCACGACGTCCTGGAGGCCGAGGAAATTCCGCCGCTGCAGATCGTTGCGATGGGAAAGCTCGGGAGCCGGCAGATGCACTACTCCTCGGACCTGGATCTGGTCTTTTTATATCCAGATCCGCCCGCGGCGTTTTCGACCGCTGATCGTGCTGACCTGCAAATGAAGCTCGATGGCCAAGTGGAGCGGCTTATCGAGTTTCTGGCCGGTATCACCCGGGAAGGCCTGGGCTACCGGATCGACCTGCGCCTGCGCCCGGAAGGGAGCTTCGGCCTGCTGGCACGTTCTTGGTCCGGCTTTGTGGATTATGCGCGCGCGCGCATGCAGCCGTGGGAGCGCATGGCTCTGGTGCGGTCGCGGGTCCTATTCGCGACCCCCGCGTCACAAAAGCGTTGGCATGCCGCGCTGGATGAAATCGTCTATGGATTCCCCTGGGACGAGAGCGCATGCGACGAAATCCGCCGTCTCAAGCGGCGCATCGAGGCCGAGAAGAGCCGCGAAAGCCGGACGCACGTTGATTTCAAATATGGGATGGGCGGCGTTACGGATGTCGAGTTCTTGGTGCAGTTTCTCCGTATTCAGTCCGGAGCCAGGCGCCGCGATTGCGATGGCGGCATGCTCTCGGAGGATGAGGGCAAGCGCCTTAACGAAGTACAGCGTTTTCAACGTCATGTCGAAAACCACTACCAGCTGATGGAAGAGTGGATGTTACGGGAGATATCGCGCGAGTCGCCGGCGCTCGCACGCTTGGCCCGCAGCCTTGGATATGCGGGCGATCACGCGCGCGCACGGTTCCTGTCCGATTGGGACGAGCGCGCCCGATATGTGCGCCATTTACTCGACCGAATTTTTTACCGCGGCGACGCGCGGGTCAGGAGATAAGGCCATGCCCGAAAACTATGAAATCGAGAAGGTATTGGAGTCAGCGAGACAGGAGCGGGTGCGATTCCTGCGCCTTCAATTCACCGACATCCTCGGGGCGATAAAGAACGTCGAGGTGCCGGAGCCGCAGTTCAGGCGCGCTCTGGAGGGGCGGATGGTCTTTGACGGATCGGCTATAGAAGGTTACTTCCGCACTGAAGAGGCCGACATGATCCTGCTTCCGGACCCTGCGACCTTCCGCGTATTTCCCTGGGAAGACCGGAGGGGTAAGGTGGCGCGCCTGATCTGCGACGTTCGGCTTGCGGACGGCTCGCCGTTTTCAGGGTGCCCGCGATCGGTCCTGAAGCACATCGTACGGCAGGCGGCGGAACTGGATTATTCGCTCAAGGTCGGCAGTGAGGTGGAGTTCTTCCTCTTTTTGCGCAGCGCGGAGGGCAAAGCCACCGCCTCGACTCACGATGTCGGGGGCTATTTCGATCTCGCCCCGGTCGACAGCGGCGAGGAGGCGCGCCGCGACATGGTGAACACGCTGGAGCGGATGGGATTCAACGTCGAGGGAGCGCATCATGAAGTCGCGCCAGGTCAGCACGAGATCGATTTCAGGCCGGCCGATGCCATCGAGGCGGCCGACACGCTCAGCACCTGCCGCTTTGTGGTGCGCAAAATCGCTGTCGAGCAGGGATTGCACGCCACATTCATGCCCAAACCGCTCTATGGTCAGAATGGATCGGGGCTGCACCTGTATCAGGCGCTATATCAGGCCGATCGCAATGCTTTCGCTGATCCCCAAGCGAAGCATGGGTTGTCGGCCCTCGGGCTGCATTATGTCGGCGGCATCCTGGAGCACGCCCGCGGCATGGTCGTTGTCACCAACCCGCTGGTCAATTCCTACAAGCGGCTGGTTCCACATTTCGAGGCGCCCACGCACGTGGCCTGGTCCCAGATCAACCGGAGTCCCCTCATCCGCCAGGCCACTCGGCTCGGAGAAGGCAGCCTGTGTGAGATCCGCCTTCCGGATCCCGCATGTAACCCGTACCTCTGCCTGGCGGCAATCCTCGGCGCCGGCCTGGACGGTATCAGACGTCGGCTGGATCCAGGTCCGCCCGTTAACAAAGATATTCTCAGCATGAGCAAGCGGGAAAAGGGCCGACTGAAAGTCCAGGCCCTGCCCGGAGACCTCAGCGAGGCCGTCCGGGCTTTCGAAAAAGACCGCTATCTGCAAGGCGTATTGGGCCACCAAATCTCAAACCACATCATTATGGCCAAGCGAGCGGAGTGGCAGGAATATATAGCTCAGGTACATCCATGGGAGTTGGGGCGCTATTTAGCTTATTATTAGTAGCATGTCTGCAGCAAATCGCCCTGTGCGTTGTTGTCGCGCAAAATTTGACAATGACGGACTCACATCTTATAAACTATTCACGCTGAGAGGGCTTTCCCAAGGCGTGTGGCATAATAACGTGCCTCGGTATAACAACCGCAAGGCAACACAGGAGGATAAGTGAATGAGCAAGATTATCGGCATCGATCTCGGCACCACCAATTCGGTTGTCGCGGTCATGGAGGGGGGTGAACCGAAGGTCGTCACCAATCCAGAGGGGGGCAGATTGACGCCATCCGTGGTCGCCATCGGCAGGAACGGCGAAAGATTCGTCGGCCAGGTGGCCAAGCGCCAGGCGGTCACCAATCCGGAAAACACGGTTTTTTCCATCAAGCGCTTCATGGGCCGCAAGATGGGAGAGGTGGATGAAGAGAACAAGCTGGTCCCGTACCAGGTGTCGCGGGCGCCAAACGGTGATGCGCATGTAATGATGGGCGACCGCTCATACGCGCCGCCGGAAATCTCGGCGATGATCCTCCAGAAACTGCGCTCGGCAGCCGAGGAATATCTGGGTGAAAAGGTCCAGAAAGCCGTCATCACGGTGCCGGCCTACTTTAACGACAGCCAACGTCAGGCCACCAAGGATGCCGGCAAGATTGCCGGGCTCGACGTGGTGCGCATCGTCAACGAGCCGACCGCCGCCGCCCTGGCCTATGGCTTGGACAAGAAAAAGAACCAGACGATCGCGGTATTCGATTTCGGCGGCGGAACCTTCGACATCTCTATCCTGGAGGTGGGTGAGGGGGTGGTGGAAGTCAAGTCGACCAACGGCGATACCCATCTGGGCGGTGACAATATCGACCAGCGTCTGATGGACTGGATCATCAATGACTTCAAGAAGGACCAGGGGATCGACCTGTCTCAGGACAAGATGGCGCTGCAGCGATTGCGGGAAGCGGCGGAGAAGGCGAAGATGGAGCTCTCCACCGTGATGGAGACGGAGGTCAATCTGCCGTTCATCACGGCGGATGCGAGCGGCCCGAAACACCTGAATATGAAACTGTCGCGTGCGCGGTTCGAGCAGATGGTCGAAGATATTCTGCAGCGCACCATTCCGCCCTGCAGGCAGGCATTGGCCGATGCTGGGTTGAAGGGGAGCGACATCAATGAAGTGGTGCTCGTCGGTGGTTCCATCCGCATCCCCCGGGTTCAGCAGATCGTGCGCGAGTTCTTCGGGCGGGAACCGCACAAGGGCGTCAATCCCGACGAAGTGGTGGCGGTGGGCGCTGCCGTGCAGGCCGGCGTTCTGGCCGGCGATGTCAAGGATCTCGTGTTGCTCGATGTCACGCCGCTGTCGCTCGGCATTGAAACGCTGGGCGGCGTTTTTACCAGGCTCATCGAGCGCAACACAACGATCCCGACGCGGAAGTCAGAGATATTTTCCACTGCAGCCGACAACCAGACCTCGGTAGAGATCCACGCGCTTCAGGGCGAGCGCGCGATGGCACGGGACAACCGAACGCTCGGCAAGTTCCATCTGGTGGGTATCCCTGCGGCGCCGCGGGGCGTGCCGCAGATCGAGGTCACGTTCGACATCGATGCTAACGGCATCGTCAACGTCTCCGCCAAGGACCTGGCCACCAACAAGGAGCAGAAAATCACCATCACCGCTTCCAGCGGCCTGAGCAAGGATGAGATCGACCGTATGAACAAGGACGCGGAAGCGCACGCTGCAGAGGATAAGAAGAACCGCGAGCAGATCGAAGCCAAGAACAGACTGGACAATCTGGTTTATTCGACCGAGAAACTCCTGCGCGAGAACCGTGACAAGATCTCGTCCACGGACAGCAGCATGCTGGAATCCGCGCTTTCCAGGGCAAAAAGCGCGCTCGACCGGCCTTCAGAAATGGACGAGCTCAACTCGGCGTCCGACGAGTTGACGCGTGCCTCGCATAAGCTGGCAGAAGCCATGTATCAAAAATCAGCCGGACCGGAAGCCCCCCGTGGCGGCACGGGCGCGACCGGAACGGGCGACACCGCGAAGAAGGAAGAGGAAGTCATTGATGCGGAGTATGTCGACATGGACGACAAGAAATAATGCGCCGGCCCCGGCCGGCACGCCACAAGCCCGGAGAATAACCAACAATCACGGATGTCCCGCCCATCGATCGGGACCCGCCGGGGAACATGGAAAAGCCTGATTACTATTCAATCCTGGGGATCAAGCGCGATGCCAAGGAGGCCGACATCAAGAAGGCCTATCGACGTCTCGCGCGCAAGAACCACCCGGATATCAATCCGGGCGATAAATTGGCAGAAGATCGCTTCAAGCGCATCCAGGAAGCATATGACGTCCTGAGCGATCCGAAGAAACGCAGCATTTACGACCGCTTCGGCTTTTATGCGGATAATCTCAAGGAGGCGCCGCCCGGAGCGGGCGGATCCGGCTTCCGCCAGGGTCCGATCTGGGATTTTGACTTCAGTAACTTTGAAACAGCCGGGCAGACAAGCTTCCGTGACATTTTCACCGAGCTATTCCAGGGGCGGGGTCGCAGGCCGAAACCCCCCGAAACGGAAAAGGGCGAGGATCTTGAGCACCAGCTGAACATCTCCTTCGATGAAGCGATGCGCGGCATGTCGACGCGTCTCGTCATCAGCCGCAGCGATCGATGCGCGGAATGCTCGGGCTCCGGGGCGGATCCCAGCAAAGGCAGGCAGGTCTGCGCTGCCTGCAACGGTTCGGGCCAGGTGGTCCGTTCTCACGGTGTCATGAGGTTTTCGGCTCCTTGTGATGCCTGTGGCGGGACCGGTCAGCTCGGCAGTCGATGCGGCCGCTGCGGAGGGACCGGTCGGATTCCCCGGCAGGAAGCAGTCACCATCCGCATCCCTCCAGGAGTGGACACCGGGTACCGGATGAGGGTGCCCAAGAAGGGGAACAGCGGTGCCGGGGGCGGCTCAACCGGGGACCTGTACCTGATCATCTCCGTGCGGCCGCACGAGTTTTTCCGGCGCGAAGGCAATGACTTGCACTGTACGGTACCCGTTTCTGTCACGGAGGCCGCATTGGGATCCAAGATCGAGGTTCCGACCGTGGACGGAAAGGCCATCCTTCGCATTCCTCCGGGAACCCAAAACGGCCAGAAGTTTCGGTTGCGCGAAAAAGGTGCTCCCTCGCTCCGGGGGGATAGTCGCGGCAGCCAGATCGTGGAGATCCGGGTGGTCGTGCCGAGGGTCGCGGATGAACGGTCGAAGGAAATCCTGCGAGAGTTGGAGCGGCTGAACCCCTCGGACCCGAGGGCGGACCTGATGAGAACCTAAGCGGGCCCTCCGCTCGGGAGCAGAGAATAATACGGAGCAAGAAACACTGTGAGTCGGAAAAGAAGATCTGGCTGCTTCATGATCAGCACGGTGGCCGAAACCTACAACATTCATCCGCAGACATTGCGTCTGTATGAGCGCCTCGGATTGCTTCGTCCGTCCAGGAGCGACGGTAACACGAGACTCTACACGGACCGCGATCTGGAGCGCCTCGAAACCATTCTGAATTTGACGCGCGCTCTGGGAGTAAACCTGGCGGGAGTTGAGGTCGTTCTCAACATGCGCGAGAAAATGGAGCAAATGCAGCTGCAGCTCGATGAAATCATTGCATTTGTGCGTGAAGACATGGCGCCCGTCGTCGATAGTGCCGCCCGTGAGGCGCTGGTGCGGGTGCCGCCATCCACCCTGATCAGAACTGGGCAAAGAAGAAAATGATCCGGACTCTTGCGGTTCTGGCAATGGTGTTGTTTCCCCAGAACGAAAACCGGCTCTATACACAGACCTACGACATATACATCCGAGGAGAACTGACAGGTACGGAGCGCGTTCATGAAAGCCCCGACAAGGACGGAAACCTGCTTGTGGAGTCGGAGCACGAGATATTGCTTACCGACGGGCGGGACGCCAAACGGATAGCATTTAAAACCTCCATGACGCTGGCCCGCAACAGCGGCCGGCCGCTTCATTACGTGCTCCGCTATACATCCGGCACTGCGGGCGACTACTATGAGGTTCGCACTCAGGGAGAGAAGATTCACAGGATACTGAGCCGAGGGAGTGCCCGGAGTGAGGTAGCGGAACGGATGAGCCCGGAAACGGTGATCTTCGATTTCAACGTCTACCACCAGTATGACCTGCTGGCGCGCCGGTATGACTTCAAGAAAGGGGGCCGGCAAATCTATCGCAATTTCATCCCGCTCGTGGGAGCGGAGGTTCCGCTGGCATTGACTCACCTGGATGATGGCGAGCTTGAATACGCGAGGGGGAAGGTGTCGGTGCGGCACTTCCGGATTGAACTGAGCGGCGTATTTTCAGGCGCTTTTTCGGTCGATAAGGACCTGCGCCTGGTGCGCCTCTTGATCCAGGAGAAGGACCTCGAGGTGCTCCGCCACGACCTTTCACCTTAGTGTCTGACGGCACGTTTTGTGTGCCGTCAGGCACTAATTCCAAGCCGATCTCGTATCGAATGGCGGCAAAGCTTTCAGCTATCAGCCGTCAGCATTCAGCTCGCCCTGATTGCCGGCAGGCGGTTCGCTCTCAGCGAGGAGCTGAAAGCTGACTGCTGACAAGGGTATTGGAAAAGCATCCGATCGCCGATCTTTTCTCAGGTCCCGTGACTCCGTGGTGAACAGAAATTCAACCCTGATTTTCGTGCGCTTGGGCGCGCTCCCTGCGCATGAGGTGCCGGTGCGGAAAGCCGGCTAGGAAGATTCCTGGACTGTGGGTTTTGGCTCGGCAGCTGGCGGCTTCTGGAGCTGTCGCCGGATATGGTGGTAAATGCGGCGCAGCACGTAGAGCTGCAGCGTGCGGTTCTTGGGGAACTGCGCGCGCACGCCGAGGTTGATATGGTCAAGCTCGGCTTCCAGGCTGGGGATCAGCCGCGCCGTGACCGTCGGGTCGTATGGCAGTCGGATGCTGCGGCATCCGAGCTCGGCAAAAAGCTTCAGGTAGCGTGCGGTGACCAGGTCGGGGCACTGGAGTCGCCCGTAGGCCGATTTCACCTCGTATCCGAGCAGGGTGTTCATTATGCGCGCGGGGCTCTTGTGGCCCGGCAGCCGGATGGTCCGCGTCTTGATCGGAAGAACTTCCTCGCAGTAGATCGATGCCAGTCCCCTGGCCGCGGGCGACTTACCGCTGAGCTTTTGCAGGATCTTTTTGTGAAAGATCTTTCGTTTGCGGCCGGAGCGGGTGAGCACCCCGGGCAGGGGCAACTGAGCATCGGCTGCACGGCGTCTGGGCATCACGGCCTCACATGATCGATTTTGAACTTGCGCGGGACGTCAGCGCGCGCTGGGCATTTTTTCTCACCGCTTCGGGCACTCCCTTATCCCGGCAGATAAGGGACAGATCCTTGGTGCGCAGGCGGAAAAGAAGGCGCTGGGAAATCATGGGCGGCGTCTTGGGGTTCTTCACCAGGTTGAGGACCACACCATAACTCTTGAGCCACTCCTTGGATGTGCCGATGCAGCGCAGGATCTCGTCGGAGATGTTTCGCATGGCCGCATATGATTCGACCTCTATGTCGGAGACCTTGGGGCTTTCCAATACACTGCGCGCCACCTGCCGGTTAGCGTCGCGGATCAGGATTGCCCGCGCCTCGCGCGTGCCGGTGAGCGCCAGGCGGATTCTCTGACTGGCCGTCATGAGCCCTATTTTCCGGAAGAGAGCCGCCTCTCGTTCTTCGGGATCGACCGGCAGTCCTTCGAGCGAAAGGTCTGCCATGGGGGCCTCTGCCTCAATGTCCGCCAGCGCTGCCCCGGAGGCGGTTTCATCGGAAGACACGCCAATTTCATACTCGGTTTTCTTGCTTCCGAAAAGCTCGATTTCGATCTCGGGTATGAGGTTCAGAATCCGCTTGGGAGCAGCCAGATTCCCCTTCATTTTTCCAAGGATATCAGGATTTTCAAGCAGGCGGACCCGGTTGTAAAGGATGGTCTCCAGAAGGGAAGGGGAGGCCTTCCCCGCCAGTGCGGCGAGGGCCTGGGCCGAGCACCGGGGATTCAGAACGATGGCCTCCTGAATTGCAGCCGTGGAGCTGATGTCTGCAAGGTAGTTCAACACGTGGGCGCTGCAGTCAGGCAATTGAACCTGATCCAGAATGTCCTGCTCGCTCCAGCCTGTCAGGGTGGAAGCTGCCTGCGCAGCAATGTCCGGGTCCGAGTCCGACGAAAGATGGACCAAAAGTCGGAGCATCTCGGACGGGGGCAGCGGCGCTAGGCCTTGTGCTGCGGCCAATCGGACGTTTCTCGAAGGCGAACCGTCTAGAAAAGCCTGGAGGAACGCACTGGGGGACATGGCATCAACCGGTCGACTTCGCCAGCAGTTCGTGCAGGTTCTGCTCGGTGATAGCCAGTCTGACGACGCGCCCCGGTTCGCCGAGACTCTTGAGCGGCATGCCGTTGATCTTGAGCTGCACGCCGGCGGCGTTGCCGATCACCACGTAAAAACGCTCAGTCGCCGCATAGGTATGCCCTTCGCCGGGCTTTAATAGCCGGACGAGCACCTGACTGCCGTCGCTGTGCAGCGAGATCCAGCAGTCGTCGACCACTTCCACACTGAGGCGGAGGGCGCCCTGCAGCGAATTGCTCTCTCCGGTTTCAGCGGGGGAGGCCGGCACGGATGCTCGCGCCTGCAGCAGCGCAATGTCTCCTTCAGCGGCCTGCAAATCATCTGCTGATGCGGCGGCCTGTCCGCGCGAAGCCCCCGGCGGCGTCGGAATGACGGTTATGGTTGCCAGCTCGGGGACGGGTCGCGTGAGATAAGGCGAGAAGATGGAGGCGATCCAGTCTTTGGATGCATAGAGGGCCGCAACGGCGATCAGAAGCCCGCATGTCCATATCGCGATGGGATGGGATTTCGGAGCGATAATCGGCACCCTGGGGGCATGCCGCGGCTTGACCTGTTCGTCATGAATTGGTGTGATTTCCCGCTCATAGCGTCGCAGATAGTCCCCGGGGTCGACTCCCAGGCAATCGCAGTAGGCCCGCAATATGGCGCGGTTGTACATCCCGCCCGGTAAACGCCCATATGCGGCTTCCTCCAGGCTCTGCAGGTGGCGCACGCTGATACGCGTGTGCTGCGCCATTTGTGTGATCGAGACATTTTGTTTCTCGCGCATGCGTCGCAGGTCGGTTCCGAGTGAAGCCATGTCCAATACTGTAAACCTTAAAAAGCGGTGCGGCGCTGCCCTGAAGGCTCCCGGTACCTCTGGCCGCGCCGGAGCGCTAAAATGTCTAAAATGTCATTGGGGCAAAACCGCCTAATTCTACAGCCACATCCCTCAAGTGTCAATTTTATCGAGATTTATCCCTGCGACTCAGACAGTGGGGAGCGCCCGCCGAAGCGATGATGCACCCCCGCTCCCAGCGCGGGCCCGCCCGGGGTTTCTGGACTACAAATTCGTTTGACTGAACTTTTTCCTCGGCACCTCGTTTTTTTTTGTCTATTTTGTGCCTGTATCTGTATGTTATAATATCATCGACATGCAGACATCCGAGCGCGACCGGCTCAGCCGCATGCGCCAGTCTCTGCACGAGCTGGCCAAGGAGATTGAACAACTGGTCCCCGTCTTCGCCGAACGCGATCTCTTGGTCAAGGGGACCGTCTACGCGCAGCGGCGCAAGTGCGGCAAGCCGACCTGTCACTGTGCAACCGGCAAGCCACACACTTCCATGATACTGAGCCGCAGCGAGGATGGTCGTACCAAGCTGATGACGATTCGCCCCGGTCACCTAAAGGACCTTCAACTTCTGACGGAACGTTACCAGCGGTTTCGGCGGGCCCGGGCGAGGCTGGGCCAGATCTACAAGACGATGCTCTCGTTGGCAGACAAGCTGGAGAAGGCCAGGCTTAGGGAGCCCTGAAACGGATGGACTTTGTCGTCTTCGAACACGATCAGGAGTATGTCCTGGAGGCCTTCCGCCGGGGGGAGTTTGATTTTGTGGACGGGGTGAGCGAAGTGGCGGAGACGGAGTTTTTCCGCTGCATCGGCGCGCGCCGGATTCTGGCGAAGATGGCCGAGACGTATCCGTCGCCGCGGGAGAAGGAGGAGGTGCTGCTGTGGATGTTCGTAGCAAGCAACCTGTCGATGCGGCTGCACGGGGTGCATGCCTTTCACGCTTATCCGTACGTGATTCGCTGCGGAGGGATGTTGAATGCGTTCGGTCCGGCGGTGGCGCACAAGGCGAAGCACCCGGAGACGGGGGATGTGACGCTGAGCTGCGGTGGGTTCAACGACAAGAACACGTACGAGCGGCAGACGCCGTGCGATCAGGATTATCTCCGGAAGCTTGCGCGGAGCACGGAGCCGAAGGAGTTGGAGCGGTGGTTCAACCGGGACGTGGTGCAGATCCTAGAGCGGCATCGTGCGTTCGACCGAGAGGGGATTTTCCTGGGGGATGGGAGTTACTTGTTTGTAGCGGACAACCCGAAGTATGAGGGTTCTGTACGGATGCTGTTTGACGAGCACAACCATCCAGTCGACAGCAAGACCATCACTGCCGAGAAGCGGGCGCGGTGCCAGTGGAAGCGCTGTTACAAACTGGTGTCGCTGGTTCACACCAACCGAGCGGGAGACTACTTCCTGTTTGCGCTGCTGACGCCGATGCAGTACACGGAGATGCTGCTGACCTTGTCAGGAGAGGCCGGCAAGAAGATCCTGGAAAAAGTCCGGCGACTGCGCCGTGAGCTAGAGCAGGAGCTGAAACTGGTCCGGGGGCCATGATGCGCAGTCGCTTCTTTGCTTTCACTGACTCTCCCCCTTAACCTTCCCGCTCAGCACTCACCCGATCCTTGCCGAAGTGTCTCCGGCGACCGTACCGCCCCGCTCGCCAAACCAGCGCGGACACGATCTGCCCCAAAGCCCCCTGTTGGCCCTTTTGTCCTTCGCGAAGGTGACAAGGCCTCGGCGGGCGCTCCCCACTGTCTGAATCGCAGGGGCGGATTGGCCGCATTGACATCCAGGCGGTGCTCTGCTAGAGTCTCGGCGCATATTATCGCATACATAAGGGATTCAGAGCAGGAATGGAGAACATTGTAGCGGCCAACCTTCGATCCCGACCCACGCGCACCATCATAAGTATCCTGGCCGTGGCCGTCGGGGTCATCCTCATGCTGATCATCGGCGGCATCACGTCGGGCACCCTGAACGACTATCTGGACCGCACCGTTGCAGTCGGGGCGGACTTCCTGCTGAAGCCGAGCGGGTCGTCGGTGCTTTATGCATTTACCAGCGCCACACTGCCGGCGAAGCTCGCAGACAAGCTGATGGAGGCGCCGGGAGTCGGCGTGGTCGCGCCGGTTCTCTCAATGTTCAGCGCCTCGGACTTCATGCTGATATTCGGCGTTGATCTGGCAACATACAACCGATTGCCGGGCCGCCTCCGGATCACATCCGGCCGTGAGTCGCTGGAAGGCTATGAGGTGATCGTGGACGAGCTGTACGCCAAATCCAGGCGCGTCGCGCCCGGTGACAAACTCAAGATCCTCAACCATGACTTCACCATCAGCGGCGTCTGCCGCACCGGCGCCGTAGTACGGATCTTCGTGCCGATAAAGACACTTCAGGAACTCAACGGCACGCCGGACAAGGCGACGATCATGTTTATCAAGGCGGATCCCCGGTGGGATGTATCGCAGGTCCATGAGTCGTTGCAAAGCCGCTACAGCCAGTTATCCATCCTGCGGACAACGGACTCCAGCCTCCTGCTCGCAGACACGCCCATGCCTGGGCTGAAGGAATTTCGCTTTACGGTTGTCTTTGTCTCGATGTTGCTCAGTTTCATGGTTATCCTGCTGGCCATGTACACGACGATTTTTGAGCGTACCCGCGAGATCGGCATATTGAAGTCGATAGGGGCATCGCGTGGTTTTATCATTGGGATGATTATCAAAGAATCTGCTATGATATGTATTTTGGGCGTGGCTCTTGGGACTGCGATGAGTTTCGCGGTGCGCGAAATAATAGTAGGCGTCTTCCCGACGCTGCAGGTGCATCTGACGGCGAGGGAGCTGGTCGTCAGCTGTGCTCTCGGTCTGCTGGGCGGCGCCCTGGGAGCGTTATACCCCGCCTATAAAGCGTCCAAAATGGATCCTGTAACCGCACTGAGCTACGAGTAGGACGGCGGACCGCGCCATGGAAAACGGCAGCCAGCGTATCATCATGGAAACCCGGGACCTGAGCAAGGTCTTCCGCTCGGGCGCCATAGAAGTTCATGCGCTGCGTGATGTGAATCTGGTCGTGCGCGAAGGCGACTTCCTGGCGGTCATGGGGCCGTCGGGCTGCGGTAAGTCAACCCTGCTGCACCTCCTCGGCGGTTTGATGCAGCCCACCAAAGGCGAGATTCGGATTGAGGGAATCAACATTTCCAAGCTGAGCGACCGGGAACGCACGGAAGTCCGGCGCCAGAAAGTCGGCTTCATCTTTCAACGATTCAACCTCCTTCCCACCCTTACGGCGCTCGGCAACATCGAGCTGGCCAAGAAAATCCACGGCAACGGCTACCTGAACGCTTACGGAATCGACGAGATCATCGCCATGCTGGGGATTCGGGACAGGTTGAGCTTTCGGCCTGCGGAACTCTCCGGCGGCGAACAACAGCGCGTAGCCATCGCCCGAGCTCTGATTAATCAGCCAAGCATCATTCTGGCCGATGAGCCGACCGGCAACCTCGATTCTAGAAACTCGCAGCAGGTCCTGCGGCTGATGCGCGACCTGAACGAAAAGCTGGGGCAGACCGTTGTCATAATCACCCACGATCCCGAGGCGGCGTCCCTGGCAAAGCGAATCGTGCATATGCGGGACGGCCAGATTTTTGAGAGGACCCCGCTTGCCTTCGAGCCTGAGTTCGATGGCCTTTTCTAGCGCCGGAGGCCGCAGTGAGCAAGACCGGCAACTTTTTACATGGATTGCTGATCTGGTCTTACGAGAGAGGGACTCTGCAGTACGACATCATCTGCGCCCTGATCCTGGCTTTCGTGTTTTTTGTACCCCGCAGCTGCTTCACATCCAAAAAAGCCGCGCTTTCTCAGGCGCCCAGCGCCAGCCACAGCGCCGTCAGCAAAAAGTGAACTGAGAATCCAGCCATTATGAAAGTTCTCCTGCCGCTTCTTGCGCCGCTTTTTTTTGTGAAATCACCTGCCGCTGCCACGCTGGAGGAGGTGTTGAGGCTGATGGAAAGCGTCGGCAAGACATTCCGGAGCTTTGAAGCCGGCTTCTCCCAAAAAAAGTACACTGCGGTTCTCGATGAGTTCGACATGCCGGAGACGGGCGAGTTCCTGTACTCCCGCGCCAGGGATGGGTCGGCGCTGCTCCGACAGGAGATAACGAAGCCGGGCACTCGAATCCTCACGATCAAAGGCGGCGTGGCCACCGTCTATCAGCCGCGGATTAAGCAGGCGCAGGTACTCAGCCTGGGGAAAAACAAGGATAAGGCCGAGTATCTGGTTCTCGGACTCGGGCAGTCTCCTGCAAAGTTGCGCGAAACCTTCCAAATGGAATACCTGGGTGCGGAGAAGGTCGGGTCGGTCCCCTGCCACGTTTTGGCGCTCAAGCCCAAGGCCGCCGCAGCCGCAGCGTATTTTACGTCGATTACGCTCTGGATTGACAGTTCAAGGGGCCTTCCGATTCAGCAGCGTCTCCAGGAACCCAACGGGGACTATTTGCTGGTGAATTTTTCGGGCATTCAGGTGAACCTGAAAATCCCTGATTCAAAGTTCGAGCAAAAACTGCCCGCGGACGTGCAGATTCAGCGGATTCAATAAGATGTGCGGATGCCGGGAGTGTTCAGGGGCTTAGGGCCCTCCCCAGAATAACATTTGCACTTTGCTGCTGGCCCCCAGGCCCGCTGGCAAGGCGCGAGCGACGAGCATACCCGTTGTGGTATGTAGGAGCGGGCCTGGGGGCCGCAGCCCGAAGGGGCGTGGCGGCGAGGGGCCGTCTGCGTTGTTGGCGCTCCTCGACGATGCACACCGGCATCGCCTGCGTCGCGCCGCCTAGCA
>Ga0299915_10001219_pt1 | contig 19056 bp, 18 predicted proteins | sample RVTome_13_FD_200263 | JGI IMG/M metagenome (GOLD analysis project Ga0299915, IMG submission 200263) | Soil microbial communities from uranium-contaminated site in the Upper Colorado River Basin, Wyoming, United States - RVT92D227 (version 2) ... | reverse complement strand
GACACTTTTGTTACCGGTTCGTTGGCTAGAAAAGACATTCAAGAACCCGTGTTTTGACCTCACTAACTTTATGGTTGGAAAAGATTTGGTCATCTACTGCTACCTGCAGGATTGTTATCATACCAATCCCAATAGTATAATTTTAATTCAGCTGATAGAACCATTGTACCTAAAGGTATTGAAGAAATATCGAATTTAATTAAACCATCACATTCAAATATATTACTACCTCCTGCCCCATATGCATTTCTAATAAATATATCATCAATATCACCTTGTGGTGTGTCTGGCCAATCCCCCTTAGAAAGATAAGTATCATCTGTTGGTTCAAGTACAACGAGAGGTACTTCAGCTTTTGTATTTTCTATTGGAAAAACAACCAGAAGCGAAGTCACTAGCATCAAACATACTAACAATATTTCTATCTTTTTTCTCATAATTTTTCCTCCCTAAATATAAAAACAATATATAATAACCAAACTTAAATGTTATCTAGAACAATATTATTTGCAACATTTTACTGTTATCTGTCTTTATATAGCAATTGTTTACATTGATTTTATTTTCATATTACTATAAACCCCAGTTTCTGGACTTTTTCAATTCTCTCCTGTTGGAACAAAAACAGACTAAAAATAATTCTCTCCTGTTGACTTCATCAATAATGTCTTAAAAGGCATATTTGTATGCTTTACCCCTACCCTTTTGACCCCACATTTACCCCTTTAAAGCATTATTATATAATTACTCCATATAAAAATAAGAAAAAAAGAGTTAGAGTTTGGTTTTTAGTTATAGTAATATTGGTTTAGTATTCTTTCAAAGAAAGGAAAATACTGGACAAATATATCGATCAACCAATTAAGAATTGGGTATTCTATTGATCTGCCTTTTGGTTTTTGTGATACCCAGTCACTCATAGCACCATATATATCTTCAGCAATAACTCCTATTGTACCTTTTTTACCTTCACAGTTTATAGTTACTTCTTCTCCTGAATCATAAAATTCAGTCCATTTGTCCACACTTTGATTATTATTCCATGAAACTCCATATCTGATTTGATCTCCATCTGGATCAGTGGCTGTAACCACAAGCTCATCTTTTGTTTTATCGTATGCACAAGTTGGTTTATCTGGTGGTTGATCTTCACCTAGTTGGCTCACTATTATATCATCAAATCCAGAACGAAGATATTTTGTTCTTGTAGATCCACCTAATTCAATGAAAAGTTCAATCCTTAGCGTTACTGAACCACTTGAAAATATTGGAGCATAAACTGTAACACTCTTCATATTCATCGTAACAAAATATCTATCTCCACTAATCTTAAGATTGTTATCCCATGGTTCATCACCACCAATAAATACTTCTTCATTTCCAAGACTATCATAGAATCTGGCAACACCACCTGTTCTATCATATTCTACTACGATATAGTTTCTTCCCTCAGTAATTTTCATCACAACCTTACCCTCAGAAGATGTCGCATCTATTTTTGGATACATCATCCAAGATACCTTAACCCTGTTTTCCCATGGGTCATCACCATCAATCATTACTGCAATAGCTTTACTTTGTATACCTTCATAAAGAATCCCAGTTCCACCTGATTCAGTTAACTTAAATTCTGCTCTCCCATTGGTTTCCTCCCATATTCCATTAGAATATATTTCCGTCCATTTATTAGGATCTTTTATACCATCATTAAAATCATCCGAAAAAACAATATCATCACTTAATATTTCAGGCATATTTAATGGTACGATAATTTTCATATCTTGTTCTAATGCAATTCCATTGATGCAAGCTAAGATAGGTCCAATAAACAGCGTACAAACAAAAATTCCAACTATCTTCTTCATAATATTACCTCCACCTCTAACAAATTCATATCTAAATAGAGGTATTTAAAAACTATGCTAATAAGTGTCATATAATGACGAAAATAATAAGTTTTATTTTAATTTCATATCCAAAAAATAGAAAAAAATGATTATTGGATTATAGTATAGCGATCGCAAAATCCAGATATTATAAAAGTTGGAGGCATTATCCTAGTTCTTTTCAAATACACTAAAATACCGATAAAACCTTCTACTTTTACAGTATGCTTTTCATTTCTAATCTCTATTGTATTATTTGTTAAAGTTTTATTCACGATTTCAGTTATATTAGTGTTATACATCCCCCTAGCCCTAGAATAATTCTGTGGTATATCTTGTTTATATTCAACTGTGAAATCAATTTTGCCTTTCACTTTAAATGCTATTGGTCTTGTTAAAGGGAACATAAAAAATGCTAAACGAAACTTAATTGTTAACCTAAGATTATCCCAGAACATTGATTTGTTTTGAAAAGTTCCGTTTTGATATGTGATTTCTGATATTGTTGAATTAATTGGTCCAATTGTCGTAAAGAGATATACTGTTGTGTTTTCATAATTTAAATCAACATATTCCTTTGATTTCAATATAAAATTTTGTTGTTCTTCAATTGATTTAGTTGACTTGCTAAAAACCCCGCCACCTACAGCCCGAGTTTGATTCGTATAAAGGGGTATTACATTAGCATAAATCACTTGTATTATGAATTGAAATCCGTCTTGTCTATTAACTTGTATATCTGGTATTTTTAGAATACCTTCTGCAATATTAAATGTCGTGGCAAGAGCAGGTGTCATGTTCTGACCATTTATTGCTACTGTCAGCCATATCTGACCATTATCGGTATCACCACTACAATTCATATCATAGTTGATGTAAAAATCAACATATTCTGTTTTATTTTTTATACCTACAATTAGGTTATTTTCAGCAACAGCTATAAGAGTACTATTAGTCCCATTCCCAGTAATTTTTGCCCATCCTAGATATATTTGTTTATTTGTATTTTTATATACAACATCTTGCTTAGTTAAGTGGTTGATAATACTCGCATTAGATACAATACTAAAAGAACTTAGTATTATCATCATTATAATCAATAATGATTTGATTCTATTATTCATTTTTTTTACCTCCCTCTTTAAAAACCATTCTTATCTTACTAAATTATATAAATTATCTTTACTTAAATATTATCAAGGATATATGCAACAAAAATTAAAATATTGAGGATGAAAACAACAAATTGTTAAATTGATAGAATTTCCAACATAAATTAATGTATTATAAGATAAGTCTATTTCCTATATAGCATCCCCATTCTATAGTTCTAAAAATTTTTATTTGAGATAAACCCATAAATAATGATGACTCCCAGAGAAGATTAGGTTAGATTTTAAGAAAACATAATATTATCTTATATTAAATATAAAAATAGCCTAAAACACCATTTGTAAGCCTCCAGGTATATAGGTTATAACCCTAAAGTGGTATTTCTATGCATTTTGTTCGTTTTATATCTAAAGACTAATATTTTTATCTACAGGAGTAGCATAGTACAGATAATTAACTATTAGAATATGACAACTAGAATTTATCCACAATTTTCTTTATTTGTTTGATAGCAGTCTCATAATCCCATCCAGATTTTATCTTTTCAGTTGTCTTAAATCTATTTTTGCACTTATTGCATTCTCTGTATCTATCTATATGATCTTCATATTGTCTCATAGAGTATATTTTAATATCTTCACTCTTGCATTTTGGACATTGTAATTTAGCCATATATTTACCTCAATATTTATTTTTATATATCACTTGGTAATGTACTATATCTGTTATCTATTTACAATATATTACATTATATCTATTTCAATTACAATATACTACCATTCATAACCTTATCATAAATCCTTTTAAGATCCTCTTCACTCTGGCAGTTATAATGCATCAAATCAACATCCCCTTTTAATGAGTGTCCCATTAGGATCTTCTTGATAGATGTAGGTCCACCTCTACGATCCCATTCTTGGCTAAAGAACTTACGTAGATGTTTTACTCTTATTGGAGTACTTTTGAATTTACCTTCCATCCATCTCTTTGGAAATAATGTCGTTAAATTGCTTTTACTTTTAAAATATATTAGATATTCGTTTAAAACATCTTTAGTATTATCAGTATAAAAGGATATTCTACTTTGTTTTGTTTTTGTTGACTGGCCATTATCTGGATTATGATTAATATGTACACATCTATTATCTAAATCTATATCATTTATTGATAACTGATAAAGCTCCTCTGCTCTCATACCTGTATCTATGCCTAAATAAATAATTGCATTATATCTTAATTTATACTCATCAGTTTCAAAGTATTTTAACGCACTTATGATATCCTCTTTAGACATGTGTTTTGGGTAATATAATGGCTCTGGAGGCAAATCTATTTCTTTTGTCCATTTAACTTCAAGATAGTTTAAAAACTTGAGTATTTGATAAACCTGTTTTCTATAATATGATACTGAATATTTATCCTTAAGATAACTGAAATACTGAAGGCTTTTTCTTTTATCTATCTTAAAATCAACATACTCTATATAATGATAGATAATTCTTTGAATCCCATAATATACCCTCTTTGAAACACCTGATAAAGACCTTATCTTAAGAAATTCCTCTACACAATCTTTAGATACATCTCTTATACCTTCGCAAGGTAGAGGCCGCGGGTTCAAATCCCGCCCAGTCCATAATGGAAGAAGATATTTTAGGGTAATAGAAAAATCTTAGGGTTTTATCCTATAGATAGACTTCTTTCATATCAAACATATTACAAAAAAGAGATTTTTTTTATAACTATAAAAGAGGACAAAGATTGGATCTTTAACACAAACTAATTTTTCTTATAGAACTTTTAATTTATTATTTAAACGCCTGAATCATTCCAAAAAAAATCAATAACTTTTGAATAATTAAAGAAAGAAATATAATAATTAAACTAATTCAGATAGGGGGAATTTCAAGTGGAAAAAGGTTACATCCATGTGTATACAGGTAATGGCAAAGGTAAGACAACCTCTGCAATTGGCCTTGGAATAAGAGCTGCTGGTGCAGGTTTAAAAGTACATATGCTGCAGTTTATGAAAGGAAGAAGATATAGTGAACTAAATACACTTGATAATCTTAAAAATTTTACTTATTCTCAACATGGCAGAGATGAATTTGTAAACAAAAAGAATCCTGAAAAAATTGATATTGATATGGCTCAAGAAGGATTCAAACAAGTAAAAAAACTAATAAAATCTAATAAATATGATATGATAATTCTTGATGAAATAAATGTAGCAGTTGATTTTAATTTAATTGCTATTGATGATGTCCTAAAACTTATAAAAGAAAAACCTGAAAAACTAGAGCTTGTATTAACAGGTCGCTACGCTAATCCTAAGATAATAAGAACTGCAGATTATGTAACAGAAATGCTTGAAATAATTCATCCATATCAAAAAGGAATTCAAGCACGAAAAGGATTTGATTTCTAAATATAGGAGGCTAAATTTGTGTTTGATAAAAAAGAATTAGAAAAAATCAAACAAGAAAAAGACAAATGGGAAAAAGAATCTTATTTTAAAACTATTAAAAAACAACCTGAGCGAAAAGAAAAATTTGAAAATCTTTCAAGTAATGAAATTAAAAACCTGTATACTCCTTCAGATATTTCTAATTTAGATTATATAAAAAATGTAGGTTTTCCAGGTGATTATCCTTTTCTTCGCGGTGTTTATCCATCTATGCATCGTGGTCGTCTCTGGACTATGAGACAATTTGCTGGTTTTGGAAGTGCGGAGGAGACAAACCAGCGTTACAAATATTTGTTAGAGCATGGTGAAACAGGACTTAGTGTCGCATTTGATTATCCAACGCTTTATGGTTATGATACTGATCATCCAATGTCACGTGGTGAGTTTGGCAAATGTGGTGTTGCTGTCTCTAGTCTTCAGGATATGGAAATATTGTTTAAAGACATTCCAATTGACAAAGTTACTACTAGTATGACTATTAATGGACCAGCAGCAATTGTCTGGGGTTTTTATATTGCAAATGCTGAAAACCGTGGAATTTCAAAAGATGTTATTGGTGGTACTATTCAAAATGATATACTCAAAGAATACATTGCTCAGAAAAGCTATATTTTCCCACCAGAACCTTCTATGCGTTTAATTGTTGATACATTTGAATATGGTAGTAAATATATTCCTCGTTGGAATACAATTAGCATCTCTGGTTATCACATACGTGAAGCAGGTTCTACCGCTGTTCAAGAACTTGCATTTACTGTAGGTGATGGTATTGAATATGTTAAATGGGCGATTAAACGTGGACTTAAAATTGATAATTTTGCACCGCGTCTAAGTTTCTTTTTTAACGCTCATAATGATCTTTTTGAAGAAATTGCTAAATACCGTGCTGCTCGAAGGATTTGGGCAAAAGAAATAAAAAAACTTGGTGCAAAAAATCCTCGTAGTATGCTTATGCGTTTTCATACACAGACCGCAGGATGTTCACTTACAGCTCAGCAGCCTGAGATTAACATTGTACGTGTAACAATACAGGCTCTTGCAGCAGTTATAGGTGGAACACAAAGTCTTCATACAAATAGTATGGATGAAGCCCTTGCGCTTCCTTCTGAAAAAGCAGTTAGAATTGCTCTTAGAACACAGCAGATTATTGCTGAAGAAAGCGATGTTACAGATACCATTGACCCCCTTGGTGGTTCTTATTATATCGAGTGGCTTACTGATGAGATGGAGGAGCAGACCTATAAATATTGGGATCGTGTGGAAAAACTTGGTGGGGTTCTTTCTGCTATTGAAAAAGGTTTTTACCAGCGGGAGATTGCAAATGCAGCCTATAAATATCAAAAAGAAATAGATGATAATAAAAGAACGATTGTTGGTGTTAATAATTATCAAATCGATGAGCCTGTTGATATTCCTATTCTTAAGATGGATGAAAAAGGTGAAGAGCGTCAGATTAATCGTTTGAAAAAACTAAGGGAAAATAGGGATAATAATAAAGTTATGCGTAATCTTGAGCGGCTTAGGAAAGCAGCAGAAGGTGATGAAAATATGATGCCATTTATCCTCGATTGTGTTCATTCGTATGCAACACTTGGTGAAACCTGTCAGGTTTTACGTGATGTATTTGGTGAATACGAGGAAGCTGCTATTTATTGAGGTGAAAAATTAATATGGAAAGAAAAATTAGAGTACTTGTTGCAAAACCTGGTCTTGATGGCCATGATCGTGGTGCAAAAATTGTTGCAAGAGCACTTCGTGATGCAGGAATGGAAGTAATTTATACTGGTCTTCATCAGACTGCAGAAATGATTGTGGAAGCAGCCATTCAGGAAGATGTCGATGTTGTAGGTCTTAGTTTGCTTTCTGGCGCGCATATGACTTTGTTTGTTGATGTTACTCGTTTTATGAAAAAAAAGGGTATGACTAATGTACTTGTTGTTGGTGGCGGTATTATACCTAAAGAGGATGTACCAAAACTAAAAAAAGAAGGCATCTGTGGTGTTTTTGGTCCCGGTACACCATGTGAAGAAATTGTTGATTTTATTAAAAAGAATGTGAAAAAATGAATGATCTTGCTTCAAAAGTTCTCAAGGGTGACCCACGGTCTATTGCACGGTTGATTACTCTTGCTGAAAATAATGATCCAAAGGCAGCAAAATTAATGAAAAATATTTATCCTTTTACAGGTAAAGCTCATGTTATTGGCATCACTGGTGTGATGGGCTCAGGTAAAAGTACGCTTATATGTGAACTTGCTCGTGAGTATAGAAAACAGGGTAAAAAAGTAGGTATTATTGCAATTGATCCTACTAGCCCGTTTAGTGGTGGTGCTCTTCTTGGTGATCGTGTACGTATGACAGATCTTGCTTTGGATGAGGGTGTTTTTATTCGTAGTATGGGTACTCGTGGTATGCTTGGGGGACTTGCTAGCGCAGTTTATGATGTTGTTGAAATCCTTGATGCATCAGGTAAAGATATTGTGATGGTTGAAACAGTTGGTGTTGGCCAAGCAGAAGTAGATGTTATAAAAATTGCTGATACTACACTTGTTGTTGTGGTACCTGGTCTTGGTGATTCTATTCAGACACTTAAGGCGGGTATTATGGAGATTGCAGATATCTACGTAGTGAATAAAGCGGATAGACCTGGTATGGAACAAACCGTTGCTGAAGTACAAAGCCTTGTTGATATTTCTTGCTCAGGTAAAGATAGAAAAACACCAGTTCTTACGACTGTTGCTAAAGAAAATAAAGGAACAAAAGAACTAGTTGATGAGATAAATAAACATATACTTTTTTTAAAGAAAATAAAACAATTTGAAGATAAAAGAAGACTACGTTACGAGGCTGAACTAGTTGAGATTATTCGGAAACGACTGATGAATCTTATTTTTGATGAAAAAAAATTAGAAGATACAATTGAAAGACTACTTGATCAAATTAGTAGAAAAGAAGTTGATCCATATACTGCTGCTGAAGAGATACTTGGAAAAATATTAAAATAAAAAAATATGAAAAAAGAGTTATTTTCCCTTAAATGATGGTTTCCTTTTCTCAAGAAACGCATTCATTCCTTCTTTTTGATCATCTGTTTCAAAACTTTTAGAGAAATAGGATATTTCTAAGGTACATGCTTTGTTCAAATCAACATCCATCCCTTTGTTCACAAGTGTTTTAATAAAAGCTGTTTGTACAGTTGATTTAGTTGCAATTTTACCTGCTATCTTTTCTGCCTCTTCCATGAGCTTATCATCTGCAACAACCATATTTACTAGTCCGATGCGATGTGCCTCGTTTGCATCTATATTATCCCCAGTTAGAAGAAGCTCTTTTGCTTTCATCCTGCCAACAAGCCTTGGAAGCCTCTGTGTGCCCCCAAAACCCGGATGGATACCGAGATTAATCTCAGGTTGTCCAATCTTTGCACTAGCACAGGCTATAGCTATATCACAAGCCATCATAACTTCACATCCACCGCCAAGTGCGTAACCATTGACCGCTGCGATAAAAGGTAATCGTGATTTTTCAATGTTCATAGTAAGTTTATGTCCCATTTCCCCAAACTTTTTTGCTTCCGATGGATTCATATCTTTCATCTGTTTAATATCAGCACCAGCTATGAACGCCTTCCCCTCACCTGTTAATATAACAACTTTTATGTTTTTGTCTTTTTCAAGTTCTTCAACACCATTTGTCAACTCAAGTATAGTGTCCTTATTCAACGCGTTTAAGTTGTTAGGTCTATTAATCTTTATTACACCGATATTTTCTTTCTTTTCAACTATTATATTTACATAAGACATTTTGTCATCACCTATTTGTTGTATGTATAAAACCCTTTACCGGTTTTACGACCAAGGTATCCTGCTTGCACCATCTTTTTCAAAAGAGGACAAGGACGATATTTGGAATCATCAAAACCTTCGTACAAAACAGTCATAATATTTAGGACTACGTCAAGACCAATTAGATCAGCAAGCTCCAATGGTCCCATTGGATGGTTCATACCTAGTTTCATCACATTATCAATGTTTTCAACAGATCCAATACCTTCCATGTAGCAATAGATCGCCTCGTTTATCATGGGCATCAAAAGACGATTACTTACAAAACCTGGCCCATCATTCACCTCAACAGGAACTTTACCCATCTTTTCAGATAGTTCTTTTATGATTTTTGTTGTTTCATCATCTGTTCTAAGACCACGAATCACTTCAACAAGTTTCATCAATGGTACAGGGTTCATGAAATGCATACCAATAAATTTTTCAGGCCTCATGGTAATAGATGCAAGATCCGTAATAGGTATCGTTGAAGTATTTGATGCAAAAACACATTCTTTTTTACAGATACTATCAAGTTCTTTAAAGAGTTGTTTTTTTTCTTGAATGTTTTCAAAAATTGCTTCAACTATCAAATCCATATTTTTCAAATCATCAAGTTTTGTAGTACCCTTGATCCTATTAAGAATCTTTTTTTTATCATCAGCACTAAGTTTTCCTTTCTCAATACTTTTATCAAGAAACTTCTCAATCTTACCAATACCTTTCTTAACAAAATCATCAGTGGTATCACGAATAACAACATCAAAACCAGCTTGAGCCGAAACAAGGGCTATACCATGTCCCATCTGACCAGCACCAATAACACCAATTTTGCTTATCTTCATGTTTTTCACCGTTCAATAATCATACTAACAGCGTTACCACCACCAAGGCAGATTGTTGCAAGACCACGTTTTTTATCCATTTTATTCATTGCATACATAAGTGTTATAAGAATACGTGAACCACTACTTCCAATCGGATGACCTATTGCTACTGCACCACCATGAATATTGAATTTTTCTTTTGGAATTTTAAAATGCTTCATCACTGCAAGACTTGCAGAGGAAAATGCTTCATTATGTTCTACTAAATCAATATCGTCAATTTTTAGTTTCATCTTTTTTAATAAATCAGTTACACCTGGAATTGGTGCTTCCATCACTAGCTCGGGTTTAACCCCTACAGTATTATAGCCCTTAATTGTCGCAAGTGGTTTTATACCTAGTTCCTTTGCTTTATCTTTACTCATAACAACAGTTGCAGAGGCACCATCGGTAATCTGAGATGCATTACCTGCTGTAACAACACCATCCTTTTTGAAAAACGGTTTAAGTTTTGCAAGACTTTCAGCAGTAGTACCAGGTCTAATACCATCATCTTTATCAAATATAATAACCTCACCTTTTCTCTGAGGGATTTCAATTGCAACTATTTCATCTTTGAAGTAACCTTTATTCGTTGCATGTTCTGCTTTTTGATGGCTCCATGCAGCAAATTCATCTATTTCTTCACGTTTCAAATTATGTCTCTCAGCAATAATTTCACCAGTCATACCCATATGAAAATTGTTGTAAATATCCCATAATCCGTCATTTACCATTAAATCCACGACTTTATCATCAAACATTTTATAGCCATATCTTGCTTTAGGAAGTGTGTAAGGACAATTACTCATACTTTCCATACCACCAGCAACAATAATCTCTGCATCATCACATTTAATTGCTTGAGCAGCAAGAACAACTGCTTTTAAACTTGAACCACATACTTTATCAATATGAAGAGCACCGGCTTCATAAGGGATACCTGCACCAATTGCTGCTTGACGTGCTACATTTTGACCAAGACCTGCAGCAACAACACAACCCATTATTACTTCATCAACATCCTTTGGTTCGATACTTGCTTTTTTAACTGCTTCTCTAATTACAATGCTTCCAAGTTGAGGTGCTGAAAAATCTTTTAAAACACCAGAAAACTTGCTCTGAGCAGTTCTAACACCGGATACAATTACTACATCTTTCATGAATATTGCCTCCTCCAAATAAAGAAAAGTAAAATTCCTAATAAAATTTTAATTTAAATATTTTTCAATATAATTTGAAAAAATAATCAAATATTATTCAACACTAACAGTTAAAGAGCAAAAATTTCCAAGATTTGCTTCTAATCTGTCACCTTTTTTGATTTCTGCAACACCTTCAGGTGTACCGGTCATAATCATATCACCGGGCTCAAGAGTCATAATATTTGAGACAAACTCAATTATTTCATCTATTGTATAAATCATATACTTTGTATTAGAACTCTGGCGGATTTCTCCATTAACCTTCAGCCAAATATCAAGATTATGCGGATTAGAAACATTTTCTTTTAACACAACATTACTAATTGGTGCAAAGGTATCAAATCCTTTTGCGATACCCCATGGCCAACCATTTTTCTTTGCAATAGATTGAATATCACGTGCTGTGATATCTAAACCCAGGCAATATCCTAAAATATAATCAAATGCATCTTTTCTTTTTACTTTACTACATTTTTTACCAATAACAACACAGAGTTCTACTTCATGGTGAACACTTTTTGAAATATTTGGTATAAAAACAGAATCATTATTAAAAATAACAGAACTTGCAGGTTTTAAAAAAAGAAGAGGTTTTTCTGTAACCTTTGTATTCATCTCCTCGGCATGTTTATGATATGTTCTTGCAAGACAAACAAGTTTTCCAATAGCAAGCTTTTTATTTGATTTTTCACTGAAAATGTAATTTGGCATATAATTTGAAATAACTATTATGATTTTAAAGTTTACAATAAAATTCTTTAACAAATTACTAATACCCTGGTTTGGGAGTTTTTATGAAATTCATACCAAACTCAGAAATCAAAGATGAAATGCTAAAAGAAATAGGCTTTAAAAAAATCGATGAGCTATTTTCTGATATACCTGAAAAAATAAAATTTAAAGAATTAGATTTACCAAAAGGTGTCTCTCAACAAGAAACAGATAGAAAAATGAGAGATATTGCTTCTAAAAATAAATCATGTAATGAATTTTTGTGTTTTTTAGGTGGAGGAATTAAAAACCATTACATCCCTCCAATTGTTAAATCAATTACATCTCGTTCAGAGTTTTATACTGCTTATACACCTTATCAAGCAGAAGCAAGCCAAGGTTTTTTACAAGCTATGTTTGAGTATCAAAGTATGATAGCAGAACTTACAGGTATGGATGTTTCTAATTGTTCTTTGTATGATGGTGTCACAGGTCTTTCTGAAGCAGCATTAATGTGTACACGTATTACAAGACGAAACTCATTTATCATTCCAAGTAATATTTCTTGGGAAAAAAAATCTGTTCTAAAAAACTATACTCTTGGTCCAAATGTAAATGTTAAAGAAATTGCCTTTGATGAAAAAACAGGTAAAATAAACCTAGATGATCTTGAAAAAAATATTAGCGAAAATACTGCTGGAGTTTATATAGAGAATCCAAATTTTTTTGGTGTTTTTGAGGATGATGTGGGGCGCATCTGTAAAATAGCAAAAGATGCAGGTTCATTGTTTGTTGTAGGTGTTGACCCGTTATCTTTAGGTGTTACAAAATCACCTGGTGAATATGGCGCCGATATCGTAATAGGTGAAGGACGTGTTTTTGGTAATTCTATGGATTTTGGTGGATGTGGTCTAGGTGTTTTTTCTTGTAAAAAAGAGTATCTTCGTCAGATGCCAGGTCGTATAATAGGTTTGACTTCTGATAGTGAAGGTAAACGCGGTTTTTGTATGGCGTTACAGACTCGTGAGCAGCATATACGTCGTGCTAAAGCTACTAGTAACATTTGTACAAATGAAGGTTTATGTTCACTTAGCGCTGTAGTTTATCTCTCATGGCTAGGCGGTAAAGGGCTTTCTGAGCTTGCAAAAGAAAATCTTGAAAAATCACACAAACTTGCAGAAATGATTAGTAAAATTGATGGTTTTTCTCTTAGATTCACAGGTTTGCATTTCAACGAATTTGTTATAAAATGCAAGAATAAACCAGAAAATATTATTAAAAAACTTTTGGCTAAAAACATTCAAATTGGTCCATTGCTTGGTCAACATTTTAAAAATCTTAATGATTGCATCCTTATTGGTGTTACAGAGTTACATAATAATCAAGATATTGAAAAACTTGTATATGTTTTAAAGGAGGTGGCTTAATCTTGTTTAAATTTGCAATTCATGAAGAGCCTTTAATTAACGAACTTGTATGTTGCACCTCGGAAAAAACTGAAGATGTTAAAGGTGTTCCAAAAAGTCTTCAAAAGAAAAATACTGTTATTATTCCTAATCTTGATGAAACACAAGTCGTTCGTCATTTTCATCGCCTTAGCCAGATGAATTTTGGTATTGATACAGGTATGTATCCACTTGGTTCTTGCACTATGAAATATAATCCTAAGATTTGTGAATATATAGCATCTTGGGAAAAATTTGCTTGTACGCATCCTTACCAGGATATGTCAACTGTTCAGGGTAATCTACAGATAATGTTTGAACTAGAAAGAATGCTTTGTGAAATTGCGGGTATGGATTATTTTTGCCTGCAACCAGCAGCTGGTGCACATGGTGAATTTCTTGGGCTTCTTTTGACAAGAGCATATCATAAATATAACGGTGATAATGAACGAAACGAGGTAATACTACCTGATACTGCGCATGGTACTAATCCAGCTAGTGCTTCAATGGCAGGATATAAAACAATTGAGATACCATCAACTAACCAAGGAACTATAGATTTAAATGCACTAGAAAAAACATTATCCGAAAAAACTGCTTGTTTCATGCTTACAAATCCAAATACCCTTGGTATTTTTGAATCAGACATACTTGAAGTTCAAAAAATGGTTCATAAATCAGGGGCACTTCTATATTATGATGGAGCTAATATGAATGCGATAATGGGTAAAACACGCCCAGGAGATATGGGTTTTGACATAATTCATTTGAATCTCCATAAAACATTTTCAACTCCACATGGTGGTGGAGGCCCAGGTAGTGGTCCTGTTGGTATAAAAATGAAACTTGAAAAATTTTTACCAATTCCTCGTATATGTAAAAATAATGATGACGAGTATATATTTGATTATGATGCATCTGAGTCTATTGGTAAAATAAAAAGTTTCTATGGTAATTTTTCAGTACTTTTGAAAACCTATGTATATATTCTTATGATGGGCGGAAATGGTCTTTGCCAAGCTTCAGAAATAGCTGTCCTAAACTCTAATTATATGAAGAAGAAAATACTTGATAGTGGTAAATACGAAATGCCATTTAAAAACTTGAGGAAACACGAATTTGTTCTAAGTTGTGAAAAACTAAAACAAGAAAAAGATATTCGTGCAATGGATGTTGCAAAAAGACTATTGGATAATGGATTACATCCGCCAACAGTTTATTTTCCTCTTATTGTAAAAGAAGCTCTTATGATTGAGCCTACTGAATCTGAATCAAAAAAAGACCTTGATAAATACATTGAAACGCTTGTAAAAATTGCCGATGAAAAACCAGATGTTGTTAAAAACGCACCTGTTAATACTCCTACTAAACGTTTAGATGAAGTAAGTGCAACAAAGAATCAAATACTAACTTGGAAGATGATTTAATCTTCTTTTTTATCCATGAGTGATAGAATAAAACCGACTATACCTGATATAATAAATACTATTGCTAGAGAATATATTCCTATATCATATACTACTCCATATTTTATTATCCAGATTATCCAAATTCCTATTCCTGCTATTAAAAACAAAAGTGATAGTATTGTATAAAAATTGAAGTTTTTTATATTTATTTTCATCATTTTTTATCACCATTTTTATTCTTTTTAAGTGATGGGGGTACTGGGATTTGAACCCAGATCGGCGGGTCTCTTCTTAGGTCATCGCTCCAGTTACTCATCACCTTTCAGATGACCCTCTTTTAATCATTCCTAACTGGAGCCCACAATGATGCCGGGTTACACCATACCCCCGTAAATATTTATCGTTATTTCCTTCTTGCTCTTTTTTCACGTCGCATTCGTTTCTTTCGCCATTTCCATCGCATTTTATGTCTTTTCTTCCAGACTCTTGAACTACGTTTCATAATACTTTTTCCTCTTAGGTTATAGCTTGCCCTAAACAAATACTTATATTTAATGGTTTTCGGAAAAAATCATGCAATTTTTTTGAGTTTTATATGTAAAGATAGTTGAGTAGTTGTATGATGATTAAAAAATTTTAGTAGGTCTTTTTTTTGTTGCTAATTTAAAAAAAACGTACAAGATAAAAATTTATGATTTAACTGTATAATTTTTTATTTTGATTCTCTTTCTGTTTTTTTATCCATCCATACATATTTACAACGTGTGCAGTACCATCCCAGTGAAACCCATTTTTGTTTACCATTTTTTGGATTTATATGCCGATATAATCTAACAAGATTTAAGCTACATTTTGGGCATTTCTGATTATATCTTTCATCATATGGCTCGTTTCCAATTTTATACATTAGGGTCTCTGCAGCAACATTATATGTATAACCACATTCTGTGCAAGTCCAGGCTGTTGGAATCCATGCTCTTTTTCCATCGAAACTTTTATTTTGGTATAATCTTACTGCTTTTGATCTGCACTCAGGACATTTTTTCCTAATTTATATCACCGCCAATAAATTTATTTTTTTAAATTTACTACCATTTTATGTAGATATGGAATTTCTATATAGAAGGTACTTCCTTTTCCTACATGACTTTCAGCCCATATTTTGCCGTTATGTTTTTGAATTATATTATTACATATGAAAAGACCTAAACCTGTTCCTTCGTGTTTCCTATCTTCTCCAGTATATGCTTGATAAAACTTATTAAATATTTTTTTAAGTTCGTCTTTATATATTCCTATACCAGAATCTGTTACAGATATCAAAATATAATCTTTTTTTTGTTTTGCATTAATACTTATTGAACCATTATCTGTAAATTTTATAGCGTTTACTAATAAATTTTTAAATACTTGCGCGAGTCTAAATTTATCCCCTGTTATATCTGGTAGATCTCGTGGTATATCTGTTATGAATTTTAGTCCTTTTCCTTCAACCACAGGTTTCATATCCTCTGCTACTTCATCTAAGATATCTACTGTAGATATTCTCTCCATATCAAAACGCATAGTATCTGTTTCGAGTCTTGATACATCAAGTATATCGTTTACTAATTTTAGCAATCTTTCAGAGTTTCTCAAACTTATTTTAGCCCAGCTTTTAATTTTTTCATTAGCGTCTTTATCAGATATTATCAGATCAAGGTATCCTTTTATTGGTGTAACAGGTGATTTAAGTTCATGTGCTGCAATATTCATAAATTCTGTTCTAAGTTTATCTGATTTTTTAAGTTCATCTTCTATTTTTCTACGTTCTGTTATGTCCCGTATTGTAAGAACTATTCCTGCAAATTTACCATCTCTTTTAAAGGATGCAACATTTGCTTCTATTGGTACGTTTTGGCCGCTTGTATGTACTAGTTCTAATTCTATATTTTCAATTTTCTCATCTTTTTTATGTGCATCAATAAATATTTGTTGGAATAGATAAACAGAATCCTCAGATAGATAATTACGTAAAAGTGTCGCAAGAATCTGACTTTTACGCCTATTTAGCATTTTTTCAAAAGAAGGATTTACATATGTTAATCTCCCAAGAGGATCTATTGTAATAACTCCATCAGCAGATGTTTCTGCAAGAATTCTATATTTCTCCTCAAGTTTGACAAGTTCTTTGAATTCATGATTACGTTGTGTTATATCCTTACCTTGTAGTATTATTCCTTTTATATTCTCATCGTTACAAATACAATCTACTGAGAATAAAAACTCGTATCTAAGTCCTTTATTGGTTATTAATTCAGTCTCATAATCTGTAACTTCGCTACCAGTTGATGCTAAATCAATTGCATTAATATGTTTTTCACTATCTTCTTCGGTGAAATAATTTTTAAGAATTGAAATTTTTTTACCTACAACGTCTTGTTTTTTAACATTAAGCAAATTAACTATTGCGTTATTTATATCTAGAATTATTCCTTTTTCAATGTATATTAACAGATCACTTGTCCCTTCGAAAATATCTCTAAATTTTCGTTCAGATGTATTTAGTTCTTTTTCAATTTTTTTTCTTTTATATCTTTCTCTAAGATCTCTTAATATTATTAAATACCCTTTTACTTGGTTACATTCAGAAATTGTACTAGCGTTTATCTCTGCAGGTATTATTTCACCTGTTTTTGTGATAACTTCAACTTCATAAGGTGGTACATTTTCGCCTTTCATTTTTTTTAAAAGATTATCTTGAGCTTTTTTGATACTTGTTTGTGTTAAAATATTTGTTTTAGTAAAATCTTTACCAATTAAATCCTTTTTATTATATTCTAAAAGTTTTATTACCTCTTCGTTAACATCAACAAATTTACCTTTTTTATCTATGATTATTATTGGGTCTATTGCTTTATCAAATAAATGTTTGTATTTTTCTTCTGATTTTTTAATCTCGGTTATATCACGGTTTATACCTATTATACCAATAATATTATTATCTTTGTTATATCTTGGTATCTTTGTAATAGAAATCCAGTGCTCTAGACCTTGATTATCTACTATTTTTTCAACCTTGTTTATTATGGGTTTACCTGTTTCCATTACATTTTTTTCATCTTCTTGAGTTTTTTGTGCATAATCTATTGGTAAAAAATCTGCTTCTGTTGTACCTGTTAGCTCTTCTGGTTTTTTATTTACCCGTTGTGCTTTTGCTTTATTTACTTTTATAAATTTTCCTTGTTCATCTTTGAAATAAATGCAATCTGGTATATAGTCCATAAGTGACTGTAAAAGATCGTTATTGTACGCAAGTTCTCTTTCTATTTTTTTCTTATTTGATACATCTTTTATTATGCCTATAGAACCTATTATTTTTCCTTCATTGTTTTTTAAGATACTAAGTGATATATCGACATCTAAAAGTTTATCTTTTTTAGTCCAGATTTTTGTTTCAAGACTATGTTTCATACCTTTTTGTCTAATGTTTTCAGAGCGTATTTTTTTCCACTCTTCAGTAGGATATAAGCTTTGAACTGGTTTAAAATAAAGATCTGCTTCAGTGTATCCTAATAATTTTTCTGCGTATTTATTCCAAGAAATTATTCTTTCTTTTTTATCTGTAAGCATTATAGCTACAGCGCTTTTGTCAAAAATGTTTTTATATATTTCTTTTAAATCTCCAAGATCTATTTCTTCTTTTAAGTCTACATAATCTCCAGCCAAATATTTGGAATTCTTATCTTCATTATTTTCTTCTTCGCTAAACCTTAAATTTCCTTGTGATTCAGATCTAAGAAGACCGAGTTTCTCGGCTTGTCTTAACTCTTTTACAATAGCAGGTTCATTTTTCATTTATAAAACCTTATAAAAAACAATAAAAATATACTAAATTTCGTAGATAAATTCTAGAAAATATATTTTTACAATTTAATTTGATATATTTTTTGTATCCCATTTTGCATCCCTAAATCTTAGCTAAATATTAGTTTTTTTAATTAAGCGGCAGAATGTATTATTTAGTATATTAATTAATTGTTAATTGTGGCCTTGGTTCATAATTAATATCTAAGAATTGCATACCTATACAAAGGGATGGGTATGCGAAAAACTAATTGGAAAGTTTATGAAAAAGCTGAAGAGGAAGAA
>Ga0299915_10001217_pt1 | contig 19066 bp, 17 predicted proteins | sample RVTome_13_FD_200263 | JGI IMG/M metagenome (GOLD analysis project Ga0299915, IMG submission 200263) | Soil microbial communities from uranium-contaminated site in the Upper Colorado River Basin, Wyoming, United States - RVT92D227 (version 2) ... | reverse complement strand
CGGCCTACAACCGCATACACATGCCCAACGCCAGGCAGTGATCGAACGGCTTATCCCGCTGTGGCAGGAGAAGTTTGGCGATAACTTACTGGCAGTGGCGGCCTGTGCATCGTACGCACGCGGCGTGGACGTGTCATACTCCGACCTGGAGCTGGATGTTTTTTTGAAAGAGGCGCTTCCCGAGGGCGAAGATCGCTACCTACAGCGTGTCGTGGACGGTATGCTGGTGGAAGTGATCTACCTGACCCCGCAGGAATACATCCGCTCGGTGACTGAGCCGGGGCGTGATTGGTTTGTGGCGGCCTCGGACGTGCTGGTGGGCGTTCACAATTCTGAATTCATTGAGGACCTGCAGCGCCAGGTGAGGGCGGTGCAATATCCTCCCGAAGCATATCTATACCAGGCAGCGCAGTACCGCTACGAATTGCAAGAAGGCTTCAGCAAGGTGTTGAACGCTGTCGAGCAGAACAATGTTGAGGGGATCAGCTTGCTGTTGGGTGATGCGGTGCTGTTCCTGCTGCGTACGCTGGCGACGCTCAACCGGCAGCCCTTTACCACCTTTGCCCGTTTCATCAGCGAAGCGCGCAGCTTACCCGTCAAACCGGAGCGGATGGATGAACTGCTCGACTTGCTTGTCCAGGGCAGTTACCAAGACCTGCCCCATGTACGAGAGGTGGTCCTGGCGGTCTTTGCCAGCCTGGAGCAAATCTTCGAAGAGCGCGGTATCCGGCTTTACGATGACCCACTTGACCCACGCCTGCCGAACCGTAAATTTGGCGGTGGGAATAAATAAGTACATTGATGAATATATATCATAGAGATGAGACGATGAGTACTCAAGAGTTAACCACTCCAGCAGCAATGGCGGAGGAGGCGGCTAAAAATCAGCCGAGGGCTGAAAGCAAGCCCCTGCTCACGCCAACCCTGCTGCTTTTTATGATCGCCATGATCCTGGCGAATATAGGCGGCGAGATGTACGGCCCGCTGCTGCCTTTATATCTGAAAGAGTTGAATGCCAGCGTGGCGCAGATCGGCCTGTTCTTCACCCTATCCCAGATTGTGCCATTGGCACTACAAATCCTGGGCGGATGGGTGTCTGACACGCTGGGACGCCTGCGCAGTATTGCGCTGGGCAGTCTGGCATGCAACCTGGTTTTTGCCGGCTTTATCCTGGCGCCAACCTGGCAGTGGGTGATGACTGGTATGGTCTTCAGCGCCATGACCCGCTCGCTGATTGGGCCGAGTTTCTCGGCCTTCATCGCCGAGCAGTCCAGCGAACACAACCGGGCGCGTGTCTTCGGCATCACCGATACGCTCTTTATGGTTGTGTCGGTATTTGGCCCTCCCCTGGGCGGCTGGCTGGCGGATACCTATGGTTTTCGTATCATGCTGGCAGTTGCCTGGGTGTTCTATTTCTTCGCCACCCTGATCCGCCTGGGCATGGCGCGCCAGGCAGCACGCGCCCAGACAGAGAAACCGCAGAAACTGGCCTTCAGCGGGCTGCGCAGCAACCTGAAAGAGATGGCTATCCTGATCACCTCCGGCGGACTGGTCACCTGGATCCTGATCACCGACGGGGTGCGCGACATCGCCTATGCCCTGTCGGGCAACCTGATGCCCATCTACCTGCAGGGGATCGGCGGGATGAGCTACCAGCAAATCGGCTGGCTGGGCTCGGTCTTCGGCGTGTGCATGATGCTGATCACCATCCCGGCGGGCTGGCTGGCGGACAAGAAGGGCGAGCGGCTGGGGATCGTCACTGGCTTTTTTATGGAGTTCGTGGCGATGATGATGTTCGTGCGTGTCAGCGGATTCTGGGGCTACGCGCTGGTGTGGGCAATCTTCGGGCTGGGTGTGGGCATGATGGCGCCGGCTTACAACTCGCTGATCAGCAAAGCCGTGCCCGAAAAAGTGCGCGGCACAGCTTTCGGGCTGTTCAGCACCAGCCTGGGTGTGGTTTCACTGCCCGCTCCTGCAATTGGCGCACAGCTCTACGAGCGCAGCAGCCCGCGCACACCTTTTGTCGTCACCGGACTGGCAGCGCTGTTCAGTGTCCTGCCCGCCTGGCTGAAGTTTAAGCTGCCCAGTAATGGGCAGTCAAAGCCTGCTGAAGAAGGCATTACAGAGGAGAAGAACGATGCTTGAAATTCGCAAACAACTTTCTGAAGATGACCCGGCAGTTCATCAAGTAAATGCACTCGCCTTTGAGCGAGAGGCGGAAGCGCAGCTTGTAGAAGCGCTGCGTGCTGCCCCTGACTCGATTCCTGAGCTTTCACTGTTGGCGGTGCTGGACGGCAAGGTCGTTGGACACATTCTATTCAGTCCGATCACCATCGAGACGGCGGCTGGAGCAATCCCGGCAATTTCGCTGGCGCCAATGGCTGTGCTGCCCGAATATCAGAACCAGGGGGTAGGCTCATCGCTGGTGTGTTGGGGGCTGGATACCTGTCACAGCTTGGGTCACCAAATCGTGATTGTGCTTGGTCATCCCGACTTCTACCCGCGCTTCGGCTTTTCGGCTGCACTGGCAAAAGACCTGGTCTGTCCTTTCGGGGATGCAGGGGAAGCCTGGATGGCTATCGAGCTGCAATCAGGCGCCCTCAGCGGTGTGCGCGGCAGTGTGCGTTATCCACCGGTGTTCGAAGGTGTTTGAGGAAGTTTCAGTATATTAAACGACTGACGTCGTTACTACAATATGTAATAATTAGGAAATGAATTATGGACACAACTATGCAAAATACTTATTTGATCAACTGCCTCGACCTGCCCGATATCCCCGGCATTACCTGGCGCGGCTTTCAGGGCGAGTCTGATTTTCCCAAGATCCATGCCACCTTGCACGCTTGTAAAGAGGCGGATGGCGTGCAGCGTTCGGAGACGGTTGAGCAGATCGCCAATAATTATGCCCACCTGCACAACTGCGACCCCAACACAGATATACTCTTTGCTGAGACAGTGGACGGTTTGGTGGCAGGCTATACCCGCGTATGGTGGGAAATCCAGGGCGATGGCGCCTGGATCGGTTTTTCTACCGGATACGTCAGGCCCGAATGGCGGCGCAAGGGCATCGGCACGTCTCTGCTGTGCTTCGACGAGTCTCGCCTGAGTCAGGTGGCTCAGCAACTGAAGCAATCTGGTGAGCTAACTTCCCAGGCGCCCTGCACGCTTGACAACTTCCTGTCTGAGACCGAACAAGATACACATGCTCTCATGGAAAAGAATGGCTTCAGGATCATCCGCCACAACTTTGAGATGGTGCGGCCTGACCTTGAAAACATCCCCGACTTGCCCCTACCGTCCGGCGTGGAAGTGCGTCCCTACCAACCGGAACACTTAAGAGCCATCTGGGAGGCCAGCAACGAGGCCTTCCAGGACCACTGGGGCTACATTGCCGATCCTTGGGAAGAGTACGTACGCATGCAGACCGACCCAAACTTTGACCCCAGCCTGTGGCGGGTGGCCTGGCAGGGTGACCAGGTGGCGGGCATGGTGCTTAGCTTCATTACCAAGGCAGAGAATGAAGAGTACGGGCGCCTGCGCGGTTACACGGAGAACATCTGTGTACGACGTCCCTGGCGCAAGCAAGGCCTGGCGAAGGCGCTGATCGCCCGCAGCCTGCTGGCTTTAAAAGAGCGCGGTATGACAGAGGCTGCCCTGGGCGTGGATGCGCAAAACACATCCGGCGCGACCCACTTGTATGAACTGATGGGTTACCGCGTGACCAAACATGGGGGAATCTTCCGTAAAGAACTCAATATTTGAGATCGTGGATTGCTGATTGTAGATTAGAATCTACAGTCAGCAATCTCTTTTTAACGAGGTGATCATGACAATCCGGTCGGATATTTCTATCCGAGCAGTGATCTTCGATCTGGGCGGTGTTTTGGTGCGCACGTCGGATTTTGGTCCGCGTGAGCGCCTGGCAAAGCAGTTTGGCATGACTCTGGACGAGCTGATGGATCTGGTCTTCGCGCACGAGGCTGGAAAGCGCGCCCAGCTAGGCGAGGTAACTTACGAGCAGCATTGGGAATACCTGCGCCAGGTACTGGGGCTTTCGCAACTGGAGCTGCAAGTAGTCCAAAAGATCTTTTGGGAAAAGGATTTCGTCGATCTCGAGCTGGTCAATACACTGCGCAGAATACGCAGTACACACCACACGGCGCTGCTCAGCAATGCCTTTTCAGACCTGCGTCAGGTGGTCACCGAGCGCATGGAGTTCGCGGATGCCTTCGATGAAATGATCATCTCCTCCGAAGTCCACATGATGAAGCCCGACCCAGCCATTTATTATCTGGCGGCAGAGCGTCTGAACATCCCGGCAGAGCAGGCGGTTTTCGTGGACGATGTGCTGCGTAACGTGGAGGGGGCGCAGGCAGTGGGAATGCAAGGTATCCAGTATAAAAATACACCCCAAGTACTGGCTGAACTTGGCGTACTCCTGAACGGAAGATAACATGTCCATCCGGGCGGTCATCTTTGATTTCGGCAGCGTACTGGTGCTAATGGGCGATGAAGCGCCGCGCCTGGCACTGGCAGAGCAGTTAGGCGTGCCCTTGAAAGAGCTGAACCGGCTAGTCTTCGACAGTGAAACGGCAATCAAAGCAATGATTGGCGAGCTGACCATCGAACAGCACTGGCAAGCGGTGGGCACAGCACTGGGAGTACCGCTGGATGAGATGCCCGCGTTGATAGCGGAGTTCTGGTCTGGGGACGTGATCAATGAGGAGCTGGTGGATCTTATCCGCAAGCTGCACCAGGATTACAAAGTCGGTCTGCTCAGCAATGCCTGGGATGACCTGCGGCAGGTGCTCGACACACGCATCCCAATCGGTCACCTGTTCGATGACCTGGTCATCTCAGCCGAGGTTGGGATGGGCAAACCCGCCCCGGGAATCTACCACCTGGCAGTCGAGCGACTGGCTGTCCAGCCAGGCGAAGCAGTATTCATCGATGACGTGTTGGCTAATGTCGAAGCTGCGCGCGCTACCGGGCTGAACGCTATCCACTACCAGAACAACCCTCAATTATTCTCTGACCTAAGAACGTATAATATTATTGCATGATCATCCTATCGCATTACCAGGCAGAAGTGTTACTAGCAGCACGTAGGAAGTGGCTGACGGCGGTCACCGTCTCGCTCGACCTGAACCTGAGCCAGGAGCAAGTGGAGATTGAGGCGCAGGGCATCCACTTACCAGATGGGCAAAGGCTGGATTGGCAGGTGGTGGAGGAAATCCAGGAATCCAAGTCGCGCTGCTTCCTGGTCGTGGAGGGAGCAGCGCGGGCGGTGCAATTCTTTTCCGAACAGTTCGGGCGCGTCTACAGCTTATACCCGACAATAGGCGCGCCGACCATGCTTGTTTCAGGCATTCCCATGCACCGCATCAAAGATACCGACCCGCATGCTGATACGCTGGAGAAAATCCATGCTGCCAGGCCGCTGGTCGGACAGGTGCTGGACACAGCCACGGGATTGGGTTACACCGCCATCGAAGCCAGCCATACTGCCGAGCACGTCACCACCATCGAGCTCGACCCGGCGGCGCTGCAGGTGTGCTGCAGCAACCCCTGGTCGCAGGAGTTATTCGATAATCCCAAGATCACCCAGCGCATCGGCGACAGCTTCGATGTGGTAGCGGAAATGGATGGCGGAAGTTACACGCGCATCATTCACGACCCACCGGTCTTTGCACTGGCAGGCGATCTGTATTCCGGCGAGTTTTACCGTGGGCTGCACCGCATTCTGCGCAATAACGGCAAGCTGTTCCACTATATTGGCGACCCGGAGAGTAAGTCCGGACGCTCGGTGACAGCAGGGGTGATCAAGCGTTTGCAACAAGCGGGATTCCGCCAGGTGACCCGTGCCCCGCGTGCTTTTGGTGTGGTGGCGGTTAAATGACGACGGCGGTCGAAACCCTGCCCGAACACCGGTGCAAGGGGTATGCGGATGTGGTTGGGTATGCATGAGCCAATAGAGGAGCAGCTATGAGCGATCATCTCACTTCCCTGACAATCTCTGAAGCGGCGAAACTGCTCGCCGGGCGTGAAATCTCACCGGTGATGCTGGTGCAAGCTCATCTGGAGCGTATCGAGCAGATCAATCCACGACTGAATGCCTATATCACCCTTACTTCCGAACTAGCATTGAAGCAAGCACAGCAGGCTGAGCAGGAAATCCAGCGCGGCGAGTATAAAGGTGCGCTGCATGGTATTCCCCTGGCGCTCAAAGATTTGTTTGAGACAAAAGGCGTGCGGACGACAGCAGGTTCGAGCTTCTTTGCCGATCATGTGCCGGAGGATGATGCTGCCAGTGTTGAAAAGCTCAAATCGGCTGGCGCGGTTCTCTTGGGAAAGACCAATATGCACGAGATCGCCCTAGGTGTTACAAATGAAAACCAGCATTTTGGTGATTGCTGTAATCCGTGGGATGAACGCTGCATAACCGGCGGCTCTTCAGGCGGCAACGCGGCGGCGCTGGCTGCTGGCCTGTGCATGGGCGCATTGGGCAGCGACACGGGCGGCTCGATCCGCATTCCTTCCGCACTGTGCGGAGTGGTCGGCCTGAAGCCTACCCGCGGACGCGTATCGCTGCGCGGCGTCATCCCGCTTAGCTGGAATCTCGATCACGTGGGACCGATGGCGCGCACTGCTCGGGATGCGGCGCTGCTCCTGCAGGCTATCGCCGGATATGATCCCACAGATCCCTGGTCGCTGGACATGCCGGTCGACGATTATACGTCGCAATTGGATCAGGGCGTACAGGGCTGGCGGATTGCGCTGGCAGATGATGAATACTTCGTCCTGTCTGGTGTGGTCGATGCCGAGGTGCTGGAGGCTGTGCGCAGCGCAGCGCGCACGTTTGAAGTGTTGGGCGCCAGGGTGGATGTGCTGCCCTTCCCTGGAGCGCGCGAAGCTGCCCTGGCTAATGGCTTGATGACCACCAGTGACGCAGCTGCTTTTCACCGGCAGCGACTAGCCGAACATCCACAGGGTTTTGGCGCCGATGTGCGCGCGCGTTTACAGACCGGTGCAGCCTATTCATCAAGTGATTACGCCCTCGCCCGCCGCATGCAAACTGTCTTGCAGCGGCAGTTTATGCATTTTCTGGACACCTTTGACCTGCTGCTTACGCCAACCGTTCCCATCATTGCGGCGCAGCGTGGATCGGCTGACGCGGTCGAGCGTGCCCGCACACTGACACGTTTCACCGCGCCATTCAACCTGACCGGCCTGCCTGCACTATCCATTCCTTGTGGATTCACCAAGGCTGGGCTGCCCATTGGTTTGCAGCTCGTCACCAAGCCGTGGGCGGAGGCAAAATTGCTGCGTGTGGCGTATGCATATGAACAAGCCAGAGAATTTAAGATCAGAATCTTCCCATAAGACGTTATAAAGTGACGAAGTTCACTCCAAATTCTGGCGTTTCATCGGTTACTTCCCCAATTTGATTTTAGTATAATGATTCTAGATGCCGGAAAAGCATCGAAGAATCTTATCCCATATAGGAAGGTAGGGGACATCGAGTGTTCCCCGAAGGGATGGTATTGTATGACAGATGTTCCTGCTGCACAAGCCGCGGCGACAACTGAATCCAAACCCGCCGCCAAGAAAGGCCCGCGCGGCCAGGTGACCGTATTTGGCAACTGGTGCAAAGGCTGCGGCATCTGTGTCGCTTTCTGCCCAACTGGCGTCCTGGCTTTGGATACCGACGATCGCCCCATCGTGGTCCAGGCCGAGAAATGCACCGCCTGTCACTGGTGCGACACACACTGTCCAGACCTGGCGATCATTGTCAAGAAGATCGAAAATTAAGGAGGTCCCCTTGACTGTTAAGCTAATGCAAGGAAACGAGGCAGTCGCCTGGGGAGCCATTGCCGCAGGCTGCCGCTTCTACGCTGGTTACCCGATCACTCCCTCAACCGAAATCGCCGAAATGCTCTCGCGCGAGCTACCCAAGGTGGGCGGTAAATTCATTCAAATGGAAGATGAAATTGCCAGCCTGGCAGCCTGTATCGGAGCATCGGTTGGCGGCCTCAAATCCATGACTGCCACCAGTGGTCCGGGCTTTTCGCTCATGATGGAACATGTTGGCTACGCCGCAATGACTGAGGTGCCAGTGGTGGTCGTGGATGTGCAACGCCTGGGTCCGAGCACCGGTCAACCCACCAGTGCTTCACAGGGTGATGTGATGCAGGCGCGCTGGGGCACTCATGGCGATCACCCGATCATTGCTCTGAGCCCTACCTCCGTTACACAGTCCTTTGACCTGACCATCAAGGCCTTCAACTATTCAGAGAAATACCGCACGCCCGTCATATTACTGCTCGACGAGGTAGTTGGGCACATGCGCGAAAAGTTCAATATGCCTGATTTTGAGACAGTCGAATGCGTCGAGCGCATCGCTGCCAGCGTCCCTCCCGAGTGGTATAAACCATACGGCGATTCCTTCAGCGACGTCCCGCCGATGGCGAGTTTCGGCGATGGCTACCGCTACCACATCACGGGCTTGTTCCACGATCCGATGGGTTACCCCACTCAGCGCCTGGATGAGATCGATGCCTGGATCGAGCGCGTGCACCGCAAGGTCGATCGCAATTTACAGGACATTATCCTGTACGAGGAGGATGGGCTGGACAGCAATCAGACGGTGGTGGTGTCTTATGGCGCTTCGGCGCGCAGCGCCCGCCATGCGGTCAAGTTGGCCCGCCAGCGCCGGACTAAAGTAGGTTTACTCACTCTAATCACCATCTGGCCGTTTGCCGAGGATCTGATCGCCCGCATTGCCCACACCGCAAAGCGCATTGTGGTTCCCGAGATGAACCTGGGGCAGCTCGCCCTGGAGGTCGAGCGGGTAGCCGGGCGGAATAAAGTGGTGCGAGTCAACCGTGCTAATGGTGAGATGGTCTCACCGCAGATGATCCTGGAAGCTATCGAGGGCAGGTAAGATGTCGCAACAAGAACATACCGCTTATACCTATCTAAGACCAACCAAGAAATTCCCCAACGTATGGTGCGCAGGCTGTGGCATCGGCATAGTAATGGGGGCTTTGATCCGTGCTATCGACAAAATCGGCCTACCGAAAGATGATGTGGCGTTAGTTTCCGGCATTGGCTGCACCGGGCGTATGCCAGTATATATGGATTTCAATACAATCCATACCACACACGGGCGCGCACTGGCTTTTGCAACCGGCCTGAAATTGGCTCGACCCAGTCTGAAGGTCATTGCCATCATGGGAGATGGCGATGCGGTGGCGATTGGCGGCAACCACTTCATCCATGCCGCCCGCCGCAATATCGGTATATGCTCGATCGTGGTCAACAATTCTATCTATGGCATGACCGGCGGGCAGTATTCGCCCACCACTCCGATCGGTGGGCGAGCCACCACTGCTCCATACGGCAACATTGAGCCGAGCATGCCGATTTGCGAATTGGCGATCGCAGCGGGAGCTGCATATGCCGCCCGCAGCACAGTCTATCACGCGGTTGAACTGGAACGTTACATCGAACAAGCCATCCGCAAAGATGGTTTCAGCCTGGTCGAAGCTGTCAGCTACTGCCACACCACCTACGGGCGGCTTAACAAGCTTGGTACACCGGTTGACATGATGAGGCAACTCAAGGAGAACAGCGTCTCTATCAACGCGGTTGATAAGTTGACTCCTGAAGAGATGGGCACAAAGATCGTGCGCGGCGTGCTGCATAATATCGATAAACCCGAGTACACCGCTGTCTATGACCAACTCATCGCCCGCGTGCAGGGTAGCCAGGGAGGTGCATGATGGCTAAACAAAACACTCTAGATCGCAGCGAGATCCGCCTGGCAGGCGAGGGCGGGCAGGGGATGATCCTGGCAGGGATCATCCTGGCCGAAGCAGCGGCTATCTACGACGAAAAGAATATCGCCCAAACCCAATCCTACGGTCCCGAAGCGCGCGGCGGCGCCAGCAAAGCTGAGGTGATCATAGCCCGGGGCGAGATCGACCACCCCGAAGTGATCAACGCGGACGTATTGGTAGCGATGAGCCAGGAAGCCTGCGATAAGTATGCGGGCAACCTGAAGAAGACTGGTTTTCTTATTGTTGACGAGGAAAAAGTGGGCCGCGTACCATCTACGAAGGCGATCAAAGTACCCATCACTCGCCTGGCGCAGGAAGCCAGCGGTAAGGCCATCACCGCCAATGTGGTGGCACTGGGCGTGCTGGTCGGGCTGACGGAGGTCGTCTCTCGTGAGGCCATCCAGAAAGCAGTAGCGGCGCGTGCTCCGCGAGGGACGGAAGAGATGAACGAAAGAGCATTGAATGCGGGGTTCGAGGCGGCGGGGTATATCAAGAAGCAGCTACATAAGAATTAAATTATATCCATCAAAGGGAGTGCAGATTGATAGTATAACCATTGATCTGTACTCCCTTATGTTAATCCCCATCACTTCCCGGTTGATATTCGCCAATTTTCTTGATATCATTCAATGGTTGGCTGGTATTGGGTCACTTCGTTTATTATTGTTTTGGCGATTATGACTTATATGTTCAACCGCATCAGAAACATCCCCTTCTATCCCTTCTTTTTCGCTCTATTTCCCATCCTGACCCTCCTTGGGCATAACATTAAGGAAGTTGATGCACGGGTTGCTATCCGTTCGATTGCGCTCTCACTGTTGGCTACCCTGGTAATCTTCCTGCTTGCACGCCTGGTATTACGTGACTGGGTCAAGGCAGCCATCGTAACCGGCCTCCTCCTGGTGCTATTTTTCTCTTATGGACACCTGTATCACCTTGTCCGCAATATTCCCACGGTTGGCATTCGCGTGGCTCGTCATCGCTACTTCTTTCCCGCTTACCTGACCTTAGCACTAGCCGGCACAGGTTGGGTTTGGTTGAAAGTCAAACATCCTCACAATATCACTCCCGCGCTGAACCTGGTTACCCTCCTTCTTCTAGTTTTCCCGACTTACCAAATCACCAGCAACGTGCTACGCACTTCCATTGCATCCGAAAAACAGGCCAGTATTTTTAGTGCTGCCGAGAATCTGCCCATCCAACAAGCTGGGGTGATGCCGGATATCTATTTAATCATCCTGGATGGGCACATCCGCAGCGATGCTTTGAGGCAAGATTTGGGATACGATAATTCTGGCTTCATCAATGAGCTGCGTGACCTGGGATTTTACGTTGCCGATTGCAGCCGCAGCAATTACACGGGCACAAGTGGCTCACTTATCAGTGAGCTGAATATGAATTATATGGACGCCCTCGGCCAGCAAATGATGGAGCAGGGGCTGAAACCGGAAGATATTTCGGTGCTACTCAGCCTAAGTATTGTCCGTTATCAATTGGAAGCCATCGGATATAAAACATATGCTTTTGAAAGCGGATATGAGTTAAGCCGTTTTCGTGATGCGCATGCCTACCTTAGCCATACCAGCAGTCCTTATACACTGCAGATGCTTCAGCCATTCGAGGTGATGCTCATAAAAAGCACTGCCTTGCTGATCTGGGCTGACTCAACGTACAAGGCAATGCCTGAATATATAGCGACCCCTTTTCATGATATCAAATTTGCTTATGAAGACCATGTCAACCGGCAGCTATTCATTCTGGATCAACTCCCCAAACTTGCCACCATCCACGAACACAAGTTTGTCTTTGCACACATCATCGTACCGCATATCCCCTATGTATTTGCGCCAGATGGCAGCATAGTGACCGACCCTGGCTTTTACAGCGGGGATCGGGGCGAACCTATAGATCGCGAGCACTGGGTGCAGGGATATATCAACCAGGTGCAGTTCATTGATGACCGCATTGTCCAGGTGGCGCGCCAGATTCTGGAAAACTCTGATCCGCCCCCCATCATCATCATCCAGGGCGATCATGGCATGGAAAAGGAAAACCGCCTTGCCAATCTGGATGCTTTATACATGCCTGGAGAAGGCAGCCGGAATCTTTACCCATCCATCACTCCTGTCAATCATTTCCGGATCATTTTCAACACCTACTTTGGCTCAAGTTACGATATTTTACCTGACTTAAGTTACGATAAGGATGGTCTGCTCTCCGTTGATCCTTACCCTTTATGCACCGACCCGTAATCCATCTCGGTAAATGCAATCCTTTGGCAATACCCGGTCATTTCCACAACTGATTTTAGGATGATGATTGACAGCTCAACCGCCTATTTCACTCCTCTTTGTTTTAAGTAGGAGCGAAAGGGCTCGAACATCCTGTGTAGTTACACGGCCCATCACGGAGATGAACAGTGATGACAATTCTGCACTCTGAGCTCATGTGCCCATGTTAAAGCGTATTATCCATTATTCGTGAGCAAGTTGAAGTAGAATCTGATGCAACATGAATGACCATAACGCTTTGATGCAAGCCCTGTTCAATAAACTGAGCTCTGCCCGCGCCTCGGAGTGGCGGTAATGTCAAAAGAACATTGGATGAACTTCGATCTCTATGCTCTCCAGTAACTGGCGTTCATTCTTGCGTATCTTCAAGTTTGCTTTCAGCCGCGCGCTTACATTGCTGTTTGCCGTGGCGGTGAGTGTCTTGCTTACCATTATGGTCGCCAGCAAAAGCGGCGTGCTGGAGAGCGAAATCAGCGGGAGTAAGATTACAGGCTGGTTTTCGGGCATTTTACGAATGGGAACCCACGGCGGGACAAGGGAAATAGTCCCCTACCAGGGTACTTTCTCAGAAACGATGGATTTGCTCATCAGGGGGCTGACACTTAACCTGGGCGATACAAGCATCCTTTACGTTTACTCCGGCGGCGGGATGCAAACCGATATTCGAGCGCTAATTCTGGAGTTTTTGTCACGTACCCTGGTGCTGTTTGGCACAGCCAACGTGGTGCTATTCTTCTTGAGCATTACGCTGGCCGCACTTTCGAGGGATGAGGTGGGTTTACATGCTAACATAATGTAATTACTCACAGGTGATGCACAAATCTCGGCACATATGACCTAATTTAGCCTTTTCGCGGTTTTGCGCCACATATAGTGGCCGTACCTGTGGCAATTTCAGACCATTTTGCATCTTTTTGCCATATATTTGGGCTGTGTGATGGCCTGTGAGTAATTACAACATAATGAACATAATAATAGCACATCTGTGCTGTTACTTGCCTAGGAAGTCGTATTTATTTACAAAATGATTATTTTAGAAATCCATGGAGAGTTAGATAGCAAGATCAAATGGTAGGTCACTGATATCACGAAGTCGTTTGCCTTCGACCATCATCTGGATTTCTACAAGGGCGTCTTCTAAACCGAGGTCCTGTATAGCCTGGATCATCTCATACAAGGCAAAATGATAGACACAATCAAGATCACCGGTACCCAGAGCAAGGGAGGCAAGGCGGTGAGGAGTAGGTTCAGCTGTAACAGCAATTACATGGGGGAGTGGGCCTTTGCGATTACGAATCAAATTCAATGCTTCAGTACGTGTATTTTGGGCACGATCGCTTCTGATAGTCCACTTACATGAGATGCTCGCATGTAGTATCTTTGTTGCCACAGGCCGATTTACTTGTCGGAAGGGGGTCAGATTGGCACTCGAATCCTCAGCACTAATAACTTCTCCGTAGGCATTGATCTCTTCATCAGCTACAGATGAGCGGCTAACTACAATATCGGGGGTGATAATATAGCCACCCCTTAATGCCGCTTCTAATCGCTTATCATTACGGATAACATCATCAATATAGGCTAAATGGTTAAATTGTTCAAATTCGCTAATGACCGAATTCGTGGAATATATCCAAGTACCGGGTCTAAGATGGATTAATCGATTGAATACTTCTTGAATGAAATTCTTGGTTAATTGCTCGAAAAGTTTTCCGGCTGTTTGACCACTCAATTTTCTAATATTATGAGCACAGCCCATTTGCTCTAGAATACCCCAAGCAATATCCCTACTAGATTTGTTATCACCATCAGCAAAATTTGGAAATGGGATGCCTTTTGTATTCTTCTGGATGCAAATTATATGAGTACATATTTGACGATGATATTCTGAACGTAAATTGTCAATTGCCATCTGTCTAACCTTGTCTATTTCTCTGGTTTGTAAAAGCCGATCACATATTCCTCATGCATTCGTTTTTGGATTTGGGATTCGCGGTCGATTTTGCCTCCAACTGGTAGCATTCTACGATCCCTATCCAGGCTGCGAACCCCTATCGCGGGAATTTCGAAGCCGATAGATTTGCCAATATCAGCAAGACAATTTTGTGTTTCGGTATCTTGACCGCGCATTTCTGAGTTGCCAACAACAACAACGGCACATTTCCCCGATTTCAGAATCCGATACATTTCGCGCAATACACGTGTCATCTCTGAGAAATAGCGGTGAAGAATCAAGCCTTTTTGGGAATCTAAGGCTGAGATCTCGGATACCACCGAAGCAGTAAATTGTGGCATTTTCTCGAATTCAAACTGTGAGACAATCTCTCCACCAATATAATCTCTACGCTTAATACTCAAAGTCTCAAGTGGGAATCCCAGCCATACCAATGAGAACTTATGAGCACGCATATAATCAATGGCATTAGAAGCGTAAGGAGGAGACGTTACGATAAGATCAATTGTGTCCGACATAAGCGGCAATTCCTGGGCATTACCAAAAAGAATTTGAACTGGAAATTGAGCAGATGATAGTTGGACTAATCCCTTTATGTTATTTTGAACTCGTTTTTTAAATTCCTCGATTGGAGAACGCAAGTTCTTAGTCATATAAGGCAAGTTCTTAGGAGCGTTTTCTAGCATGCTCTCCCCTTCCAGAATCTCCCCATTTCTGGTGTAGATCAATTTTGCTCGGTGTGGGCGAGTGTGCGCTAGGTCAAGCGCTAAGGATACCCCACCTGTTTTGGTAATGATTATCGCCGAGAGAGCGGCCTTGAAGAAGTTGCATATAGAGGATTGTTCGATCTTCTCAATTTCCTGAATTAAAGCCGCAAGCTCAACCTGGCTATCGAAATCGAACCAATAATCCACGAAATCACGGGTTGTCTTATTCCAACGATTATCCAGAAATTGAAAGAGATCGCGTGAGCGATTTTCAACCGCAGAGGAAGCACATTGCAGAATTATCTTGGACTGCTGATGAACAAAAACAGGATCAAGCCGAGTAGTTTTGACAATCGTTATGTAATTCGCAAGCGGGTCAATGTCAAAACCGATGGCGCGTCGGCCGGAAAAATTGGCTTCAAGAATAGTAGTACCGGAGCCTTGCATGGGATCAAGGACTAAGTCGCCGGGAGATGTGAGGTTTTCAATGAATATTCGAGGTAGCTGGGGTGGGAATTTCGCGGGAAAAGAATGGAAATTGTGGGAAGCATAATGGCTATCTTGATCATGAAAGTCCAAGTCATGGTTTGTGAGAAGGTCAATCAGTCGATCTCTTTGGGAAATCGATTGGGTGAACCGCTGGATCTTGTGATCAATATCAAGTGTAGTCATTATGAAGAATTATTAAGTGATGCCAATGGATGATCACTATCACGATGATGAAATTATTGCGCCGGGTAGTTACGTAGATCCCTGTGGAATATACTTGAAAAACAGAAGTTATGCAAGTTAATAAGTGTAACACATCAAGTCCGATCTGATTGAGGTCAAAAACGATGGTCTTGACGCTGATGATTGAATCGGATAAGACCGATTAATGGGATGGATTTGGGGAATCGGATTTCGTATTGAAAATTAAGATATTTGGAGTTTTTCGAGTGTATGGGCGGCGAGGGCGCTGAGAGGGACGGGAGAGATAAATGAAAAAGCGCTCTATGCGGGATTTGAAGCGGCAGGGTATATAAAGAAACAATTGCATAAGAATTAATAAACGAAAAAGCTGCTGAAATGCAGCTTTTTTGTGGGCGCGAGAGGGCTCGAACCTCCGAACCTCACGGATGTGAACCGTGCGCTCTGACCAACTGAGCTACGCGCCCGGAGTGTTGCGGATTATAGCAGAGGCGCAAAGCTTTGGCAAGTGTTGGTATAATCTTGCCATGCGAAGATCAACCGGGGCGGTCATCCTGGCTTTTGTTGTGCTGGTTGTGTCAGCGCTGGCTTGTAAGCTGCCGGCGCCTCTCCAGGTTCCCACAGAGACTCCCACCCAGACGCCAACTGCCACCCTCCCGCCGCCCACACCCACCCAGACTCCTACGCCACTGCCGACCGCCACACCCACCCCCATCCCGGCGCAGCGCATTGCCAACGGTGACCAGGCGCTTTTCTATGGGGATTACGACGCCGCAATACAGGCTTATGGTGAGGCGCAGGCAGCCAGCAGCGATCCCGAGCTGCAATCGGCAGGTTTGCTGGGCCTGGGACGGGCATATTATCAAGATGGTTATTATCCTGAGGCGTTGGACGCGCTGCGCCTGGTGACGGAGAACTATCCCGACTCTCCTTACCGGGCGGATGCTTATTTCTTCCTCGGCGAAACTTACATGGTGCTCGATCGCTATGTAGAAGCGGCGGATGCCTACCTGAATTACTGGATGCTGCGCTCGGGGGTGATCGATGCGTACATCGGCGAACGGCGCGGCGATGCGCTGTTCTATGCCGGGTTGTATCCGGAGGCACTGATGGATTACCAGGCAGCGGTCAACAGTGACCGCCTGCCGACGGACTTCACGCTGGAGATCAAGCTGGCGCGCGCCTATGCGGCTACAGGGGATTATTCCACCGCACTGGTGATGTACAACGACTTGTTCAGTCGCACGGGCAACGATTACCTGAAGGCGCAGATCGATTACCTGCTTGGACAGATGTACATCAATATGGGACAGCCCGAAGACGGTTACACCGCTTACCTGAACGCGGTCAATAACTACCCGCTGGCGTATTACAGCTACTTGAGCCTGGTTGAGCTGGTGAATGCCGGATATCCGGTAGATGAGCTGCAGCGCGGCATCGTCGATTATTACGCGGGTGAGTATGGCGGGGCATTGGCAGCTATCGAGCGTTACCTGGGTAACGCTCCGACAGACCCATCCAGCGCGGCTTATTACAAAGGCCTGATCCTGCGTTCACAGATGGAATATGAAAGCGCAGTGGCACAGTGGGATACGATCATCCAGGGCTATGCTGACCAACCCTTGTGGGACGAGGCCTGGGAACAGAAGGCTTACACGCTGTGGGCTTTTATGGACCGCTACGCCGATGGTCAGCAAACGCTGCTGGACTTCGTGAACACCGCTCCGGGACACCCTCGGGCAGCGGAATTCCTGTTCGACGCAGCGCGAGTTGCCGAGCGCGACCAGCGCCTGGAAGAAGCTGCCCGTTTGTGGGAGCGTATCTCCGCCGAACATTCAACTTCAGACTACGTTTTGCGTTCACTGATGCTGGCAGGGCTGGCTCGCTACCGGTTGAAGGATTATGGCTCGGCACAGACCGACTTTTGGCGGGCACAGTCGCTGGCAACGAACCAGACTGACCGGGCGGCGGCTTACTTCTGGTTGGGCAAGACTGCCGCAGCCCAGGGTGACGACCAGACTGCGCTGGCGAACTTCCAGCAGACTGCTGCCTTCGATCCTACCGGTTATTATTCAGAGCGCGCCCGCGACTTGCTGGTCAGCCGTCCGCCCTTTGCCCCACCGGAAGTCTTCGATGTGGGCCAGGACAGGACTGTGGAAATCGCTGAGGCTGAGAACTGGATGCGAACAACCTTCGGCTTCTCACCCGAGACCGACTTCTCTATACCTGGCGGGCTGGGCTCTGATCCACACTACCTGCGCGGGCAGGAACTGTGGCGGTTGGGATTGTATAGCGAGGCGGCGGAAGAGTTCAATGCGCTGCGTGAGAGCGCCGCAGGTGACCCGATCAATTCTTATCGCCTGGCTTTGATGATGGAAGAGATCGGGTGTTATCGCCAGGCAGTCTTCTCAGCCCGGCAGGTTTTAGACCTGGCGGGGATGAATGACGCGTCCTCCCTGACCGCTCCGGTGCTGTTCAGCCACATCCGCTTTGGCACGTACTTTAGCTCTATTGTGATCCCTGCCGCCGAGGAATTTGGCTTCCATCCCTTGTTCGTGTGGAGTGTGATGCGGCAGGAGAGCTTGTTCGAACCGTATGTCAATTCGGCAGCGGCAGCACGCGGCCTGATGCAGATCATTCCGGACACCGGCGAAGATATCGCTGCCAGGATGGGCTGGCCTCCCGAATACAACGTGGACGACCTGTACCGCCCGCTGGTCAGCCTGCGCATGGGTTTGTTTTACCTGGATGGACTGCGCGATGCCTTCGATGGCGATATTTATGCTGCCCTGGCGGCGTACAACGGCGGACCGGGGAATGCCAGTGCCTGGAAGGAGCTGTCAGATGGCGACCCTGACCTGTTCCTGGAGAGCATCCGCTTCGACGAAACCCGCCGTTATTTGATGGGCATTTACGAGATCTTTGACATTTACCACCGCATTTACGAAAGGACGCCATAAAACGAAATTGAGCCAGGTGGGTATGAGTACCGATAAACGCTTTGATGAGCTTGTACAAGACGGCTTGACCCTGTCCTTCTCTGGCTGGGATTTTTCGGTGATTCGCAACCGCTGGACATTTGCCCGCACCAGCTGGGATTACGGTGCATCAGTTCGCCAGCGCCTGGCAGGGGTGCAGCGCCTGCTGGATATGGATACCGGCGGAGGGGAGTTTCTGGCATCGCTGGCGCCCCTGCCGGCCGAGACCTATGCCACCGAGTGCTATCCGCCTAACATCCCGGTTGCCCGTCAACGGTTAGAACCGTTGGGCGTAAACGTGGTCTCGGAATACAAGGATGAGCACCTGCCCTTTGACGCCGGCTTTTTCGACCTGGTGATCAACCGTCATAGCAGCTTCGTGGGCAGCGAGCTATACCGCATCTTGCGTCCTGGCGGCGTTTTCCTTACCCAGCAGGTGGGTGGGGATAATAATATCCGCCTGAACGAGCTGCTGCAGGACGAGGTATTCTTTGAGTATTCTAATTGGACGCTGGCAGAATGCACGCGCTGGCTACGTGAGGCAGGTTTCCGCATCTTGCAAGCCCAAGAGGAGCGCCCAGTAGAGGTGTTCAGCGATATCGGC